>Ga0126307_10001692_pt1 | contig 14656 bp, 15 predicted proteins | sample Plot28_FD_89955 | JGI IMG/M metagenome (GOLD analysis project Ga0126307, IMG submission 89955) | Serpentine soil microbial communities from UC McLaughlin Reserve, CA, USA - Plot28 | ecosystem: Environmental > Terrestrial > Soil > Grasslands | place: USA: UC McLaughlin Reserve, Lake County...
GCCTCGAGCAGGGTCACGTTGGGCGGCGCATCGCGACGGGCGACCTCGAGGCGCTCGGTCGAGACGTCGACAGCGACGACCTCGGCGACGAACGGCGCGAGCGCCAGCGCGACGGCGCCGACGCCGGTGCCGACGTCGAGGGCTCGCTCGTCGCCCCGCGGGTCGACGAATCGGCGCAGGCGCTGCGTCAGCTCGGCTGCGCGCTCGACGCGGAGCGCACGCTGCCGCTCAATGCTCTCGGTCTCGGTCTCGCTCGCGTCGGACAAGCTCGAGCGCATCCTCTCTGGTCTGGATCGTGCCCGCAGCACGCTCCTCCGCCACCCGTGCGAGCAGGCGCCCGATCTCCGGGCCAGGCGACAGATCGAGCTCGTCGCCTCGGATCAGCGGCTCCACGGGCTCGCCGGCCCGCGCCTCGCGGACCGCGTCGGCGTACCCCTTCTCGCCGAGCAACTCGAGCGCCTCGAGCGCCCACGGCTCCGTCTCGGTCCGGAAGCGGTGGACCGCGCGCGGCGATCCGTCCGCCGGCGGCCGCGCGCGAAGCACGGTCTGCGCAAGTCGCCGAAGCCGGTTCGAGATCGGCAGGCGCTCGACGTTGGGGCCGAGCGCCGCAACGAGCCGGAGCTCCGGCGTCGACGTCCGCTCGACTCGCTCGAGGCTTCCGCCGAGCGGCGCGAGCAGGCCGAGCTCGTCGAGGCGGCGCCAGCCGCGGACCGACAGGCGGAGCAGCTCGCCGAGGATGCGCTCGCCGGCGGGCCGCACGACGAGTGGGGCGCCCGCGCGGACGCGACGCTCGGTGTCGGGATCGAGCGCGAAGCCGAGCTCGTCCTCGAGCCGAACGGCCCGCAGCAGCCGCAGCGGGTCGTCCTCGAAGATCGACGCCGAGACGGCGCGGAGGATGCGTGCGTCGAGGTCGGCACGGCCGCCGAAGGGGTCGACCGGCTCCCCATCCGCGAGCGGCACCGCGATCGCGTTGACGCTGAAGTCGCGCGTCGCAAGATCGTCCTCGATGCCGCCGTGGAGCGCCGTGAAGTCGACCGTCCGCGCTCCGCCGTCCTCGACCACACGCCAGGCCCCCCACCGCTCGGAGAGCGGGAAGACGGGGCCGCCCACCCGGCGGCCGTACGCCCGCGCGGCGCGCGCCGGATGGCGACAGACGATGTCGACGTCGATCACCGGGCGGCCGAGCGCCCGGTCGCGCACCGCGCCGCCCACGACCCAAGCGTCCTCGCCGGCCAGGAGCTCGGCGGCCGCCTCAACCATCGAGGACCTCGCGCAGTGCCCGGGTCGGATCGGCCTGGAGCCTGCACGCGAGCTCGTACGTGATCGTATCGGCGACGCGTGCGTGCTCCTCCAGCAGCAGACCGTCGCCGACCAGCGTGACAGGCGTTCCGACCGCCAGCCTCTCGGGCAGCTCCACCGCCAGCGCGTCCATCGACACCGTGCCGACGACCCGCCGTCGCTCTCCGTCCAGGAGCACGCTCGTCCCCGTCATGTCGCGCCGGAACCCGTCGGCGTAGCCCACCGGCACGATGCCGATCCACGTGTCGGCGCTCGCGACGAAGCGGCGCCCGTAGCCGGTGCTCTTCCCCGCTCGGAGCAGCTTCACCTGGCGGACCGCGCTCCGCCACGAGAGCACGGGCACGAGGCCGTCGGTGCGCGGGTCCTCGCCGAACGGCGACAGCCCGTACAAGGCGATCCCGCAGCGAGCGGCGTCGAGCCGTGAGGCGGGAAAGCGGATGGCCGCCGCGCTGTTCGCGAGGTGGCGGGTGACCGAACCGAGCGTGGCTGTTGCGGTCAAGAAGCGCTCGACCTGCGCCTCGGTGAATGCGTCGTCGCAGTCGGCGCTCGCAAGATGGCTCATGACCCCGACGACGTTCCGCGACGGGTTCACCGGGAGCTCCGCCAGCCCCCAGCGGCCCATCCCTGTGTCGAGCTTGAGGTGGATCGGCAGACCTTCCGGCACGTGGCCGTCCGCCGCAACGGTGAGCTCCAGGCGCGCCTCGCGGGCGGTCCCGACGTCGTCGTCGTCCGTCGGCCCGAGAACGAGGACGCGCGGCTCCGGAAGTGCCCTGCGGAGGGCGACGCCCTCGGCCACCGTCGCGACGCACAGCGCGCCCGCCCCTGCCTCGAGGGCCGCACGCCCGACGTCGACGGCCCCGTGCCCGTAGCCGTCCGCCTTGACCACGGCCCATAGCTCCGCACCTGCCAGGATTCCGAGCAGCGTGCGGACGTTCCGCCGCAGCGCCCCCAGGTCGATCGTCACGCGCGACCGCTCCATCAGATGTCGAGCACCATCGTGTCGAACGCAAACTCGACGCCGTAGCGCCGCCCAAGCTCCCTAAGGTCGTCGTGGGAGAGCCCGTCGAGCTCCTCGATGTGGGCGAGCACCGTCCTCGCGGCGCCGAGGCGCTCGACGATCGTGAGCGTCTCGGGAAACGATGCCTCGAAGCGCAACACAGGGTGGTCGGCGTCGATCCTCCGTTCACCCGTGAGTGGATCGAACTCGCAAATGCCCATAGGCAGGATCGCGAGATCGACACCGCGGGCGTGCTTGGGCGGATCCCAGCCGACGAGCTCGTCGGGCGCGAGCAGCGCGCGCTTCCCGCGCTCCGCAAGCAGGAACGCGTAGACGTAGTCCTCGGCAACGCGGAACGGCGCGATCTGAACCCCGCCGAGCGAGACACTCTGGCCGTCGCGGAGTTCGACGACCTCGATCCAACCGCGCTCGGCCATGAACGCGAGGTGCTCCCATCCGGCGAGCCGCTCGCGGAAGTCGACGGCCACTTGCTGCGGCAAGTAGATGGTGCTTCGCCCGAGCGCACGATGTGGCCACTGCCTCCAGTCGGCGTGAAGCGACTCGAATATGCGCCGCCCCATGACGTGATCGGGGTGCCAATGCGAGTAGAAGCAGGCGGCCACGCGCGGGATCCCCGACCGGTTTAGCTGCGCCTTGCTCTCCTCCGGAGTGTCGAAGAGCACATCCGGCCCGTGAAGGAAGAAACTGGGCCCCGTTCGGCTATAGGGAAGGCCGCGATCGCGCGCCTCGACGCACACGCGACAGTCGCAGGCGGGCCGGGGAGTCGTCACTGCGCCGCCGCTACCGAGCACCTCGAGCTTCATTCCTCTTCCTCCGGTTCGGGCGGTCCGGCGCGGCCTTCGCGGAGCCATGCCTCGAGCAGCGGGTCGACGAAGACGGCGCGCCCGTCCTCGCGCTCGAGCTCGGCGCGCTCGACGAGCCCGCGAACGGCGTAGTGCGCGCTCGACTTCTTGAGGCCGACCGCGGCGAGCGCCGGGCGGCTGTACGGCGCGTCGGGGAAGAGTGCGAACGCGCGGAGCGTGCGCTGCTCGGTCGCCCCGAGGCCCTTCCAGAGCGCCTCGAACTCGGGTTGCACCTGCGCCTTCGTCGCCGCGAGCGCACGCAGCCACGCCTCTTCCTCCGCCACGGCGCCCTGCTCGACCTCCTCCCATAGCCTGTGGGCGAGCAGCATCGCGCGCTGCGGATGACCGCGTGCCGCGCTCAGCAGCGCCGGGAGCACCTCCCCGGGCGAGCGGCCCGTGGCCCCGAACCGCTCGACGACGTACGCCGCGACGTCGGCGTCGGCCAGACGGCCCACGCGGAGCGGCTCGGCCTGCCCGTAGAGCGGTCGCCCCTTCACGTCGAACAGCTCGCGCATCATCCCAGGCTCGGAGCCGCAGAACACGTACGACGCGGCATCGCCATGGTGCTGGACGTGACTGCGGAGCAGCTTGTCGAAGTCGTCGACCTTCAGGACGTCCTGGAACTCGTCGAACGCGATCAGAGCGCGGTAACCGCCCCGCTCGGCGACGCGCAGCGGGAGGTCGAGCAGCGCGTGGAGCGCGGGCAGCGGATCGGTTCGGGGCTGCGTCTGCAGGCGCACTGAGATGCCGTGCGCGCCGAGTGAGAGGCCGAGCCCAGAGGTCTGGAGGATGTTCTCGACGAGGCGGCGGACGCCGCCGCGGAGCCGTGCGTACGCGCGCTCGATCCGGATCGTGACGTCGCCGAGGCTGAGCACCCCGTACAGGTCGACGAGCACGGGGATCATCCCCTCATCCCGCTCGGCCTGGTGGAGCGCCAGCCGCAGCAGGCTCGTCTTGCCGAACCGTCGCGGCGCATAGAGCCGGACGTAGTGGCCGCCGGCGGCGAGTTCGAGCAACCGGCGAATGTCGTCCTGCCGGTCGACGACCTCCTCGGGCCCCACGGGGCGCGAGTAGACGAACGGATTGATGTCCGTGATCACGAGCGGACCGTACCAATCGGTTCGGATGCGTCGAACGATGTGGTTCAGCTTGGCTGAACCGAGCCGAGCACACGCGGGAGCAGCCGCACGACGTCGCTCGCCACAAGCCCGCGCTGCTCAGGCGCATGCGAGGCTGCTCTCTGCTGGGCCACGGCGGCCGCGGCCGCAGCCAACCGGGGCTCGAGCCCTTTGGCGAGGAATGCCGCGGCGACGCCTGTGAGCACGTCACCGGTGCCCGCCGTCGCGAGCGCCGGCGTCCCGAGGGCGACCACGAGGGTCGGCCCCTCAGCGTCCGCCACGAGCGTGTCCGCCCCCTTCAGGAGAACCGCGCACCGGAAGCGCTCCACCGCGCGGCGCAACGCCTGCAGCCGGTGCCCGTCGACCCACGACGACTCCTCCGCGATGAGACGACCGAGCTCGCCGGCGTGCGGCGTCAGCAGCGTCGGCGCGTCGCGCTCGACCGGGTCGAGACCGAAGAGACCGTCGGCGTCCACGACGATCGGAAGCTCGAGTCGCTCGAGCAGCGTCCGCACCAGCGCGCGCGTACCGTCGCTGCGCCCGAGGCCCGGGCCGACTGCGACGGCCCGCGCACGTAGCGCGAGCTCCTCCACCATCTCGGCTGCGTCGGCCGTCAGTCGCCCCTCGTCGTCCTCCGGCAGCGGCCGCTTGACCGCCTCCAGCAGCCGCACCTCGAGGACGGGCAGCGTCGAGGCGGGCGCCGCGACGAGCACGTAGCCTGCGTCCGCCCGAAACGCCGCCTCGGCCGCGAGCGACGGCGCGCCGGTCAGGCCGGGCGAGCCGCCGACCACGAGCACGCTCCCGGCCGTGTACTTGGTGTCGGCGACGCTCCGAGCGGGCACGGCCGCGAGAATCTCCTCGCGCACCAGGGCGTGCTCCGTCGCCAGGTGCTCGAGCCCGATGTCGACGACGATCATGTCGCCGGCGTGGAACCGCCCAGGCGCGACGTGGAGCCCGACCTTGGGTGCGTGGAACGTGACGGTGAGGGTGGCACGCACGGCGGCTCCGCCGATCTCGCCCGTCGACGCATCGACCCCGGAAGGCACGTCGACGGCGACGATGGGCACGCCGAGCCCGTTCATCGCGTCGATGAGCTCCGCCGCCTCGGCCCGAGGCGTGCCGTGAAAGCCCGTTCCGAAAAGCGCGTCGAGGACCACGTCGGGCGAGCCGAGGTCGTGCTCGTCTAGCGCTGCCTTCACGTCCACCACCCGAACCCGCCGTCCGGCGTCGCGCAGGCGCTGGGCTGCGATGCGGCCGTCGCCGCCGTTCGCGCCGCCGCCGCAGACCGCCGTGATCGCGCGCGCCGCCGGGAAGCGGCGCATCAGCTGCTCCGCGACCGCGCTGCCGGCGGCGTCCATCAGCTCCTCGATCGTCTCCGGGTAGCCGGGGTACCCCTCCTCGGCACGGCTCATCTCAGCGGCCGTATAGAGCGGGTCGAACGCCGTCACGGCGGGGAGACGACGCAGATCGCCGCAGCGAGCTCGCGCGAGTGCGTCATCGAGAGGTCGATCGCGCCGGCGCGGACACGCTGCGCCCACGCCTTCGTGCGGCCCGAGAGCCGCACGCCAGGCTTGGGGCGGCCGACGATCTCGATCTCCTTCCACGTGAACCGGACGCCGCACCCGAGCGCCTTTCCGACGGCCTCCTTCGCGGCGAAGCGGCCGGCGTAGCTCTGCGCCGGATTCGGCCGCGAGTCGCAGTACTCGCGCTCGGCCTCGGTGAAGCAGCGCTCGACGAAGCCGGGGTAGCGCACGAGTGCGCGCCGGACACGAGCGATCTCGATCAGGTCGACGCCTACGCGCATCGCGCCAGATACTCGGGGAGGTCGGCAATCGAGTCGAGCACCGCGTGTGGCTCGACGCCCGAGCGGGCGACCGCACCCTGGCGGAACTTGCCGGTGCGCACGAGGACGCCACGAAGGCCACACCGCTGGGCGCCGCCGACGTCGGCCTCGACGTCGTCGCCGACCATCCACGCCTCGGCGGGCCGGCTGTCGATCGCCTCGAGCGCCGCCTCGAAGTACGGCGCGCTCGGCTTTCCCAGCACCGTCGCGTCGCGCTCGGCGGCGTACTCGAGGCCGGCGACGAACGCGCCTGCGTCGAGGAGGGGCCCGCGCGACGTCTGCCACCACCGGTTCTTGTGCAGGCAGAAGAGCTCGGCTCCGCGATCGAGCTCGAGGAACGCGCGGTTGAGGGCTCCATAGGCAAACACGTCCCCAGTCTCCGCGCCCTCGTCGCAGCCCCCGACGAGCACCGCGTCCGCTCCCTCTTCCACGAGGTCGAGGCCCTCCAGGTCGGGCCGCACCGCGGCCATCGCCAGCACGAGAACGCGCCGCCCGGCGAGCTCGCGTGCGGCGGCCCGGGGCGTCGTCTGGAGCTCATCGTCGGCGAGCTCGACGCCGAGCGCGCGCAGGTCGCCGGCGAGCTCGGCGCGCGCACGCGTCGTGTTGTTCGTGACGAAACGGATTCGATGACCGGCCGCTCGAAGGCGGGCGACCGCCGAGCCCGCACCGCGAACAGGCTCTCCGGAGACATGCAGGACTCCGTCGACGTCCACGAGAATCGCAGTCATATGGCGGGCGAGTCTATTCGGGTCACGCGGTCGGTCGAAGTTCCGCTCGACGAGATCGAGCTGCGGACGTCGCGCTCGAGCGGCCCTGGTGGCCAGCATGCGCAGACGTCCGAGACCCGCGTCGAGGCCGTGTTCGACGTCGAGCGCTCCGCCGCGTTGACCGAGCGGCAAAAGCGGCGCGTGCTCGACCGAGCCGGGCCCGTGATCCGCGCCGTCGCCCAGGACGAGCGGAGCCAGGCGCGAAACCGCGAGCTTGCGGTCGAGCGACTCGTCAGCCGTCTACGCGACGCGCTTCGCGTGCCTCGCCGGCGCGTGCCCACGCGGCCGAGCGCCTCAGCACGCGAGCGGCGGCTCGAGGAGAAGCGGCGGCGCTCGCAGACGAAGCGACTGCGCCGTCCGCCGAAGGACTAGCTCACACGTCCTCGCGGCGGACGTAGCCGACCAGCACGCCGTCGACGTCGGTCACGAGGACGCCGAGGACGTTGCGCTCATCGAGCCACGCGGCCATCTCGCTCGCCGGCCGAGCTCCGCGCACCGTCCTCGGCCCGGGCACCATGATCTCGTCGGCGATGGCGTCCGGGTGCTCGGCGAGCGCGCGCGGGCGCAGGCGGCCGAGCACGACGTCAACGTCGTTCACGACGACGGCGAGCGGCCAGCCCTCGTCGGCGACGCGCCGCCCGACGTCCGTCACCGGCTCGCGCAGCCGGCACACGGGAACGTCTCGCCGCGCGACGTCGAAAGCGCGCTGCACGCCGGCGTCGCGACCCTCCACGGGGAGCCGCGCCAGCAGCCAGTCCTGCTTGCCGCCGACGTACCGGTAGACCTGGCCGAAACCGATCGTCTCGAGCCGCCACGCGGCCCGTGCGCTCACGTCTCAGTAGTGGTCGTTGCAGTACGTGACGACGGCACGCTCCGGGTCGAGCTCGCTTCGGGCGAGCTCGTCGAGCTCGCGCAGCGGGACGCTCAGCGCACCGGCCAGGTGAAGCTCCTCGAACTCCTCGCGAGGCAGCACATCGACGAGCTGGGCTCCGGCGTCGACGAGGCTGCGCGCCTCCTCGCGTTCGATCGACGTCGGCACGAGCTACTCGACCGTGACGGTCTTGGCGAGGTTCCGCGGCTGATCGACGTTGAGCCCCCGCCGGCGCGCGATCCGGTAGGCGAGGAGCTGTAGCGGCAGCGCGGCGAGCACGGCCTGGAGGAAGTTCGGCGTCTTCGGCACGTAGATGACGTCGTCGGCGTGGTGCTGGATGTCCTCGTTGCCGTCCGTCGCGATCGCGATCACGTGCGCTCCCCGCGCCCGCGTCTCCTGGATGTTGGAGACGATCTTGTCGTAGACGTGGATGTCGGTCGCGACGCAGACGACGGGCGTGTCCTCGTCGAGCAGCGCGATCGGCCCGTGCTTCATCTCGCCCGCCGAGTACGCCTCGGTCGGAATGTACGAGATCTCCTTCAGCTTCAGCGCGCCCTCGAGCGCGACGGGCAGGCCGATGTTGCGGCCGAGGTAAAGGAAGAACGGCCGCTCGGAGTAGCGCTCGGCGACCTCGTCGATCGGATGGTCGCCGTCGAGGAAGAACCGCATCTTCTCCGGCAGCTCGAACACGGCGTCGACGATGAACTCGAGCTCCTCGGCGGGCAGCGTCCCGCGGATTCCGGCGAGCTTCAGTGCCACGAGGAAGAGCAGCGAGACCTGCGCGGTGAAGGTCTTCGTCGACGCGACGGCCATCTCCAGCCCGCAGCGCGTGTAGAGGACGGAATCGACCTCGCGCGTGATCTGGCTCCCCATCATGTTCGTGATCGCGACCGTGTGCGCGCCGCACTCGCGCGCAAGCGTCATGGCGTTGACCGTGTCGCGCGTCTCGCCCGACTGGCTGATGCCGATCACCAGCGTCCCCGGGTCGATGACCGGCCTGCGGTACAGCCACTCGCTGGCCACGTCGTGCTCGACGGGGATGCGCGCCCATTCCTCGATCGCGTAGCGACCCACGACGCCCGCGTGGTACGCGGTTCCGCACGCCACGATCACGATCCGGCGGAGCGCACGAAGCGCCTCGTCGTCCATCCCGAGGCCCTCGAGGACGAGCCGGCCGTGGCGCGCGCGGTCGCCGATCGTCTCGCGCACGGCCTCCGGCTGCTCGTAGATCTCCTTGAGCATGAAGGTCTCGTAGCCGCCCTTCTCGGCCGTCTCCATGTCCCAGTCGAGCGTGAGAGGCTCGCGCTCGACGACGGTGCCGTCGGGGCGCGTGAACGTGACCCCCGCGGGCGTGACGGCCACGATGTCGCCGTTGTCGGGGAACTGGACGAGCCGCGTTTCGTCGAGGAACGCGGCCGCATTCGACGCGAGGAACATCTCGCCGGCGCCGATGCCCACGACGAGCGGCGTCTCGCAGCGCACTCCGACGAGCATGTCCGGCTCGTCGTGGTGGAGCGCGACGAACGTGAAGTGGCCCTCGAGCGCTCGAAAGGCCGCCCGCACCGCAGCGGCGAGGTCGCCCTCGTAGCGTTGCTCGATCAGGTGCGCCACGACTTCGGCGTCCGTCTCGGACGAGAACTCGTGCCCCTCCGCGATGAGCGCTTCCCTGAGCTCGCGGTAGTTCTCGACGATGCCGTTGAGCACGACGGCGAGCCGGTCGTGGTCGCAGCCGGTGAGGGGGTGGGCGTTCTCGATCGCCACCTTGCCGTGTGTCGCCCAGCGGGTGTGGCCGACACCCGTCGTCGCGGCCGAGCCGTTGTTCCCGGCGGCGTCCTTCAGACACTGCAGGTTGCCGACCGCGCGGACGTAGCCGAGGGCCCCGTCCTCGCGGAGCGCCAACCCCGCGGAGTCGTAGCCGCGGTACTCGAGGCGCTCGAGCCCAGCCAGGAGGAGGTCCTGACACGGTCGCGTCCCGACGTATCCGATGATTCCGCACACGGCCCGCTCCTTTCGGCCTCGGTCGCCGGTTTCCGCGTGGCTCTCGGCGAGGCGGCCTCGAAACGCACGAAGCCCGGCCCCAGCCCTTCGTCGGGCCGTCAGCCGAGCTCGCGTCGAACGAGGGCCGCGATCCTACCACAGAGATCCGCCGCCTCCTTGGCAGTCTGGGCCTCCGCGAGCACGCGGATGACAGGCTCGGTGCCCGACGGCCGGACGAGCACGCGCCCGCGGCCGTCGAGCGCCGCGCGCAGGCGCTCCGCTTCCTCGTGGATGCCGTCGGGGATCGCCTTCGTCCGAACGGCCACGTTCTCCGTCGCCTGCGGGTAGCGCTCGAGCACGGCCACGGCGTCGGCCAGCGACCGGCCCTCGAGCGCACGGCACAGGAGAAGCGCCGCGACCAGACCGTCGCCCGTCACGTGGTCGCGCAGGTAGACGATGTGGCCCGACTGCTCGGCGCCGAGCACGCCGCCCTCGCGGTGCAGCGCCTCGAGGATGTAGCGGTCGCCGACATCCGTCGTCACGACGCGGATGCCGTGCTCGTCCATCAGCCGGTGGAAGGCGAGGTTCGTCATCGAGGTGACCGCGACGAGATCGACGCCGAGCTGAAGCGCGAGCACGGCGAGGATCTGGTCGCCGTCGACTGCGTCACCGCTTTCGTCGACGGCGAGCATCCGATCGCCGTCGCCGTCGAACGCCACGCCGAGGTCGAGCTCGTGCCTTGTGACGATCTGTTGCAAGGCAGAGAGGTCGGTGGCGCCGCAGCCGACGTTGATGTTCGTCCCGTCGGGCTCGGTCCCGACGGGCGTCACGGCGGCGCCCAGCCGGCAGAAGACCCCGGGCGCGATCGCGGCGTAAGCGCCGTTCGCGCAGTCGACGCCGACCTTGAGCCCGTCGAGGTCGCCGCCGAAGTGCTCCAGCACATGGCCGACGTAGTGCTCGGCCGCATCGGCGACGCGCTCGAGCTTCCCGCCACCGGGAGCGGGGGCATCGAGCAGCGACTCCATCTGCTCTTCTGACCCGTCACTGAGCTTGCGGCCCGCGCGGTCGAAGAGCTTGACGCCGTTGTACTGCGGCGGGTTGTGGGAGGCAGACACGACCGCGCCGAGATCGCGCACCCCCAGCGCCACGGCCGGAGTGGGCAGCACGCCGCCGAGGACGGCCGTACCTCCCGCGGAGGCGATTCCCCGCGCCAGCGCGGCCTCCAGCTCCGGCCCGGAAGCGCGAGTGTCGCGCCCGACGAACACCTCGCCCCCGCCGGCCCAGAGCGTCGCCGCCTTGCCCACGCGCTCGATCAACGCCGGAGTCATCGTCTCCCCGACGACGCCGCGAACTCCATCTGTCCCGAAGTACCGCCTGGCCACGGCGGAACCCTAAAGCGCGCCGAACGACAGGACGTTGATCGGACGGCCGAGATCGCAGCGGGAAAGGCCGGCGGCAGCCCAAGGGCGCGCGACGACCGCGCTCGTTGCGCGCGCTAACCCGCCCCGTAGCGCGGGTCTACATCACCAAGCGGGAAGAGCGCAGCTCTTACCGCTTAGAAAACTGCGGAGCTTTCCGCGCCTTGTGCAGGCCGGCCTTCTTGCGCTCGACGATGCGGGCGTCGCGCGTCAGGAAGCCGGCTCGCTTGAGCGGGATGCGGAGGTCGGGATGCGCGTCGGCGAGGGCGCGGGCGATGCCGTGGCGGACCGCGCCGGCCTGGCCGCTCGGGCCGCCGCCGTGGACGCGAACCCGGAGGTCGTACGTGCCCTCGACCTCGGCGACCCTGAGCGGCGCCGTCGCGAGCGTGCGGTGCGCGAGGCGCGGGAAGTACTCCTCCATCGAGCGCCCGTTCACCCAGGTCGCGCCGTCGCCCGGCCGCAGGATGACGCGCGCGACCGAGGTCTTGCGCTTACCGGTGCCGCTGTATTGCGCGATCTCGTTGGTCGCCATCAGCCGTCGAACGGTAGCGGCTCGGGCGCCTGCGCCTGGTGCGGGTGCTCGGGACCCGTGTAGATCTTGAGCTTGCGGATCTGCGCGCGGGCGAGCTTGTTGCGCGGGAGCATGCCCTTCACGGCCGCCCGCAGTACCTCCGTCGGCCGCCGCTGTAGCTGCTCGCGGAGCGTGCGCTGCCGCAAGCCGCCCGGGTAGCCGGAATGCCGGTAATAGATCTTGTCGTCGAGCTTCTTGCCGGTCACGCCGATCTTCTCGGCATTGACCACGACGACGAAATCGCCCGTGTCGATGTGCGGCGTGTACTCCGGCTTGTTCTTGCCGCGCAGCGTGTCCGCGATCTGGGTCGCGAGCCGGCCGAGCGTCTTGCCCTCGGCGTCGACGACGTACCAGCGCTGGGTGACGTCACTCGGCTTGGCGTTCCAGGTCTTCATCGCAACAGCAAAGCGGCGGACAAGGCGTCCGCCGGCGCGCGATTGTACCACCCACCAGCGCGAGCTCGCCCTCATTTGTGTCGACCGGTCGTTTCAGACGGCCGCGCGCGCAAAGCCCGCACGGCCTGACGGTCGGCGTCGCAAGCGCCGCCTTAGAACTCGTTTCGAAATGACGCTTCGCCGCCGGGGTGCGATGGTCGGTGCGAGGCAAGGACGCAGGAAGCGCGCGTATCCGGAGGATACGAGTGCTTCCGAGGACGCTGAATCGCGGCGTCCAGCGCGGCTCGGTGGCACAAGGCTTCATTTCGACTCGAGTTCTTAGGGCGCAGGCTCGATCGCGGGGCGGCCCACGGAGCGCGCGCGTGCGAGCAGCCAGACCGGCGCCGCGAGGGCGACCGCCGCCGCTCCGAGCGCCAGGGTCGCGACGCCCGCGGTGTCGAGCGCGTAGCCGCCGATCAGCACGAACGCCGCGCCCGTCAAGCCGGCGACGAGATCGTTGAAGCCGAGCAGCTTGCCGCGCTCGGAGGGCGCGGCGCAGTCGGCGAGCTGGGCGGTCGCGGCGACGAACGAGATGTTCCAGCCCAGGCCGAGCCCGAACAGCAGCAGCGCCGTGCCGGGCACACCCTCGAGGGTGATCAGCGCCGCGTTCGACACCGCCATCAGAGAGAGGCCGCCCACGAGGGCAGGGGGACGGCCGATCCGGTCGATCACCGTGCCGACGACCGGAACGAGCGCATACATGCCGAGGACGTGTGCGCCGATGATCGGGAACACGAGGTCCTGGGCGTGGTGGCGATGCTGGACGACGACGTAGCCGGCGAGGTTCATCACGGCCACCATCACCGCAAAGCTGACGATCCCCGCGACGAGCGAAGGCACGACGAGCGGCCGCCCCAGGATCTCACGCAGCGGCGCGGCCGGCGCGGGCTGCTCGCCCGGGCGTGGCGGCGGGGCGATCTGCTCGGCGATGCGCTTGGGATCGGGACGAACGAACAGCACCACGGCGAGCCCGACGAGCATCATTCCGCCCGCGGCGAGCCAGGGAAGGGTCAGGGCGGCGGCTTCGACGTCGCGCCCGTGGAAGATCGGGCTGAAGACGGCCGGGCCGAGGATCGCGCCGAAGACCGACCCGAAGAGGACGTACGCGATCCCACGCGCGCGCCGGTCAGGCGGGTACATGTCGCCGGCAGCGGTGCGCGCGAGGTTGATCGTCCCGCCCGCGGCGCCGATCAAGCCGAACCCGGCAATCACGGCGAGCGACGAGTCGTCGTGCGTCCCGAGCGCCGTCACGGCAGCACCGACGCTGCCCACCGCGAACGCCGCCGCGAGCACCGGGACCCGCCCGAAGCGGTCCATCGCGCGGCCGGCGGCGAGCGCGGTGAGCGCCGCGGAGGTGAGGAAGATCGCTGGCCCCAGCCCGAGCAGGCCCTCGATCCCCGTCACGAGCACGAAGGTGAGCGACGACACGGCGGCGACGAGCTGGAGCGTCGCGGAGTTCACGGCCATGCAGGCCGCGAGCAGAATCGTGTTGCGCTTGACGGCGCGCTCGATCACGCGCGCAGCGCCTCCCGCAGCCCGGCGCGAAAGTCGGCGGACCCGCCGTGCGAAGGATGGCGAATCGCGATCCCGCCGAGCTCCCGCGCGGCCAGGCGGCCGACGGCTACGACACGCCGGCCGCCCGCGAGCGCGGCCACGAACGGCCGCGCCGCCGCGATCTCTGCGCACGTCGGCGAGCGATTGCTCCCCGGGTCGCCGGGCCGGTGCGGATGCGTCGGGACGAGGTTCCAAAGCAGGACGCGGTCGGCGACGCCGAGCTCGGCAAGCGTGCGCTGGACGATCGTCGCGGTCGCCTCCGCCGGTCCGACGCCGCTCAGCTGGCGCTCCGACGTGAAGGGCAGTCCGCTCACGCGTGCTCCACGGTACCCCGCCGCCTCGCCGACCAGAAGGACGGGCGCCTCGGCACGGGCGGCGAGGTAGGCCTCGAGCCGGCGCTGGAGCAGCGCAGCACGCTCGCCGTCGCGGTAGAAGTTGAAGGTCATCCCGATCTGGGCATCGGCGAGCCACTCGATGAACGCGGACGCGATCACAGTTCGGACTCTGACGGACGGCGGCCAGCCGGCGAGCGACGTGCTGGGCTGGATCACCGAGTTCGTCGCGGCGGCGCGAAGCTCACTCGATTTTGCGCACTACGACCTCCACCTCGACGAGGACTGCGCGTCCGGCCTTCGCGACGCCGTCCGCGGGGCCGCAGCCAGGGGCGTCGCCGTCCGCTTCCTCTACAACGTCGACCACCGCAACCCGATCCCCGTGCCGCCGCCGCCGGAGCCGGACGCACAGCTGATCGCTTCGTTCGACGTCCCGGCGCGGGCGATCGCCGGCGTCCCCGACCTGATGCACCACAAGTACGTGGTCCGCGACTCGGCGGTGGTCTGGACGGGGTCGATGAACTGGACGTACGACTCGTTCACGCGCCAGGAGAACGTGCTCGCGACGGTCGAGTCGCCAGAGCTCGCAGCGCGCTTCAGCGAGGACTTCGA
>Ga0126307_10001693_pt1 | contig 14650 bp, 12 predicted proteins | sample Plot28_FD_89955 | JGI IMG/M metagenome (GOLD analysis project Ga0126307, IMG submission 89955) | Serpentine soil microbial communities from UC McLaughlin Reserve, CA, USA - Plot28 | ecosystem: Environmental > Terrestrial > Soil > Grasslands | place: USA: UC McLaughlin Reserve, Lake County...
CGTGATCCTGTCGCCGGTGACCCGGAGCCAGAAGCCGGCCTTCGGCTCCAGCAGCTGCCGATGCCGCGGGTTCCTGCCCGCGACGATCTGAGCGAGCTCGGAGACCGGGATCGCGGTCGCCGGGATGGGCCCACGGCCGCGCCTCGTAAGGACCATGACGCGCGCACTCGTCGCCACGCGGTACGTCAGCACTCGATGGCTCTCGTCGACGATGTAGTAGTCGTTCGGGATGGGGTCCCCGGGGCGAATCGCTCCGTCCGCCGCTGCCGCCTGCCGCGCAGTCACACCGGTGAGCCACCACGCGGGATCGATGCGCGCCTCGAAGCCTCCACCTTTGCTCACGAGCGACCTGACGTGGCCGTAGACCACGATCGCGGGCGCCCTCGCGGCCCGGGTCGATGCCGACGGCGACCGGGTCGCACCCCTGGACGCCGCTGAGACCGCTGCGGTCGTGGCGGCCAGCCCGAGGGCCACCGCGACCGATACCGCTCCTGCGCTCCTTGCACTCATGACGACTCCCTTCGTCCGCTTTCGACGGACGATCGCCGGCCGCGGTTAAGCGCGGCCAAACGGCCGCCAAAGCCCGCAAGGGAGGCTTGGACGCGCCTGAGCACCTGCGATCATGGCTCCCATGGTCGAGTTCTCCGTCCTCGGCCCGGTCGAGGCGGCCGTCGAGGGACGGACGGTTGCGCTGGCGGCGGAGAAGCCGCGCGCGCTGCTCGCGATCCTGCTCCTGAGCCGCAACCGCGTCGTCTCCGTCTCACACCTCATCGACGAGCTCTGGGGCGAGGCGCCGCCCGAGACGGCGGCGAAGGCGCTGCAGGTGTACGTGTCGCAGCTCCGGAAGGCGATCGGTGCCGACCGCGTCGTCACGCGGCCGCCGGGGTACTCGCTTCGTGTCGACGACGGCGAGCTCGACCTCGACCGGTTCGAGCGCCTCGTTCGCGAGGGCCGCGAGCTCCTCGCCGCCGGAGACGCCGAGCCGGCCGCCGAGCGGCTGTCTGGCGCACTCGAGCTCTGGCGCGGCCCCGCGCTGGCTGAGTTCGCTGCCGAGCCGTTCGCCCGCGACGCCGGCGCCCGCCTCGAGGAGCTTCGGGTGGCCGCGCTCGAAGACAGGATCGACGCCGATCTCACGCTGGGCCGGCACACGGGGCTCGTGTCGGAGCTCGAGGAGCTCGTCGCACGCAATCCATTCCGCGAGCGGCTCCGCGCGCAGCTGATGCTCGCGCTCTACCGCTCCGGCCGCCAGGCCGACGCGCTCGACGCCTACCGCCGCACCCGCGAGACGCTTGTCGGGGAGCTCGGGATCGAGCCCGGCGCCGAGCTGCAGGAGCTCGAGCGGGCCATCCTGCGCCAGGACCGCTCGCTCGACGTCGGCCGTGGCGAGCGACGCGCCGAGCAGCCCTACGGGCGCGGACCCGCGACTCGTCGCCCGCTCGCCGTCGGCGCCGCGGTCGCAGTCGCCCTCGCGGTGGTGACTGCGGCTACGGCGTTCGCGCTCACGCGGGACCGGTCGTCGGCCGGCGGAAACTCCGAGCTGCGCACGTTCGTGGTCAAGGTCGAGAACTTCCTGGGCCAATCGCGTGAGGGCCGACGCGACGTCGCGGCCGCGGTCGGAGGGGCATACGAGTGCACGCTCTCGCCCGAGGCGGCCGCGCTGCGCCTCGACCGTGTCCAGCGGAATCGCCAGAGCCTGCTTCAGCAGCTCGCCGCAGTGTCGGTGCCGGACAACGAGCGGGCGCTGCGCGCGCTCGACCTCCTACAGAAGGCGGGTCACGCTTCCATCGCCGCCGACTGGCGCTACCGCGACTGGCTCCGTGGCCGCACGCGCTGCGGGCCTCCCGATCGAGGCGCGCTTCGAGCGGCCGCGCACGCAGACGCCCGCGCGACGCGCGCGAAGCGGCAGTTCCTCGCGACGTTCAATCCGCTCGCCCGGCGCTTCGGCGAGCGCACGTGGACGGCGACCGAGTTCTAGCTCGCCGCCGCTCCGAGCTCCTCCAGCCAGCGGTGGCCGGGGTGGACGAGCTCTAGCGCGTCTGCGAGCCGGCGCCGGCGCTTCGCGCCGAGCCGCGGGAGCGCCGCAGCGAGGTCGGCGTCGTCTTTGGGCCGCGCGTGCTTCGCCTTGAACAGGAGGACGACGGCACGGCATCGAGCACGCGCAGCACCTGCCCGAGCGTGAACGCCTTCTCGCACACGCGCTCCTCATCGTCCGTCTGCGCCGGGCGCGGGATGCGCACGCCCGCGGTGGGATTCGCCCGTACGAGTCCGTCCTCGAGCGCGTGGCAAAGAGCCTTGACTGGGGCAAGAAACAGGCGCACGGTGTTCGCGGCGTAGCCGCAAGCGAGCAGTTCTGCCACGTACCGTTTGACGTCCCGGGGCTCGACTTCCGCGAGACGGCGGCGCCCGAAGAAGGCGACAGCACCCATCGGCTGCCCGTCCCGCCGCATCAGCTCCACGTCCCTCTTGCTCCTGCCAAGGAGTGCCCCCGGTACTCGGCGATCGTCTCCTCTTGGATGCCGCCGGACGTGCGCCCGGTAGGTCGCGAGCCACTCGTCAGCGTAGTCGGCGAAGCGGACGCGCGAGTGGTGCTGCGCCAGCAGGTCGATCCACCGCTGGTCGCCGAGCCTCGAAGCGAGCTCCGTCGATCCGACGATGTCGGTGAAGAGCACCGTCGCGAGGACGCGGTCGGGGACGGGCGCGAGGCGCGTACCGGTCAGGAACTGCTCGATCTCGTCGAGCAGCGACGGGAGTCGAGGAACGGCGGATACCAGTCGGTTCTGGGGAGCTCGACGTACCGCGCTCCCCGGGATGTGCTCGGCGAGGTACCGGCCCATCGGCGCGGTAATGCGGGCTCGGCGCGGTGGAGCACGAGCGTCGAAGGCGGACCGTCACGAGCACCGAACGGACGTCGAGCTCGAGCGCCCACCGGTACATTCGCGTCGAGGGGAGCAGCGCGGCCGAGAGGCGAATGTAGCGTGTCGCACCGCTCCAGCTGCGGATCCCCCGCCGAGCTCGGTGCACTGAGCGCGAGCGCGGCGGACGTCCCCCAGCCGACCTCCCATCGACGAGCAGCTTCTCCGCCGCCGACCCGGCATGCCAATGGGGTAGTCGTCGGCACGAAGCATTCGCGCGAACGTTTTGACGAGGACGAGAGCTCGAGTCTGCTCGGGACACGTGGCCGCGAACAACACGGCCATCGGGCGGCCCTCGGCGTCCACGACGAGCGCGGCTTGTTCCGAGGCGGCGGCGTCCATCACGACGCGCGCGTCGCCGACCCACTGCTCGAGCGTGGGGAGCGCGCCGAGCGGCACCGGATCCGCGAGCGCGGCTCCGCGCTTGTCGGAGCAGATGACGCGCGCGAAGCGGCCGAGCCGCTGCAGGAAGCGGGCCATCGACGGGTGCTCCCACATGACCTCGACGTTGCTCGCCCAGTTGCCGCTGAATAGGAGGTCGAACGGCCCGCTCGCGAAGACCTCGAATGCGACGTAGCCATCGTCGGTGCGCGCGTACTGGGTCTCCGGCATGCTTCTGGACGCCTCGTCAGTCCACACGGCGTGACGGTATTCGCCGTCGGACGCCCGCGACGAGGTGCGATGCGCGGCCGGATCGAAATGAGGAGCCTGTTGAGCGGACGACCGCAGCCGGTCCCCTCCGTCGACGAGCTCGCGCGTGCTGTCGCGATCTCCACGGACAAGGTCGGACTCGAGGTGCTCGAACGGTCCGACGTCCCAGGCGGCGCGCGGCTGCAAGCGCTCCGCCGGTCGCTTCGAACCGCCGCTCGCGGCCCAAGACCCTCCCATCTCTCGAGCCGGCTCCGCGACCGCCTGGCTCGGACACCGGACCCGGTCGAGGAGGGAAGCGCTGCCTCGATCTGCGCCCACTGACGGGCCGGCCGAGGCAGTGCCGCCTCCGCCGTCATCGAAAGGCGCGCCGGCCCGCATCACGGTCGAGGCGGGCGTTGCCGGCCTTGCTGGGCTTGCCCTCGCCCTCGCGATGTCGTGGCCGCTCGTCCTCCACCTCGGACGCGACATCGGCAAGGACACCGGAGATCCGCTCTTCCAGACGTGGCAGGTCGCGTGGATCGGACACGCCGTCTGGCGCCAACCGCTCGAGCTCTTCCAGGCCAACATCTTCTGGCCGCTCGCCGACACGCTGGCGTTCTCCGACGCGCTCGTCGGATACGCGCCGGCGGGGCTGGTAGCCCAGCTCGGTCCGCACGCGGCGCTCGTGGTCTACAACCTCCTGTTCGTCTTCGCGTACGCGCTCGCGTTCTTCGGGGCGTACCTGCTCGCACGCGAGCTCGGCGCCGGCCGGGCCGGCGCGGTCGCCGCCGGCGCCGCCTTCGCCTACGCGCCCTGGCGCCTTACTCAGAGCGGCCACCTGCACGTCCTATCGAGCGGCGGTCTCCCGCTCTCGCTGTTTCTGCTCGTCCGCGGTCATCGGAGTGGAAGCGCCGCGCTCGTCCTGGGAGGCTGGCTCGTGGTCTCCTGGCAGATGACTTTGGGCTTCACGCTCGGGCTGCAGCTCGCCTACCTCACCGCGGCGCTCGCGGTCGTCGCGGCGGTGGCGCGGCGCCGCGGGAGGCTCGCGCCCGCGACGGCGCGTGTGCTCGCCGCGACGTCCATCGGCGTCGGCGCGTTGGTGCTCGTCACGGTGCTCATGTCCCGGCCCTACTTCCGGGTCGTCGCCGAGCACCCGGAGGCGCGACGGACGCCGGCCGAGATCGAACGCTTCTCGCCCACGCTCCGGAGCTTCCTCGCGGTGCCCAGGCAGAGCTTCCTGGCGGACATCCCTTTCAGCGAGTCGTCGTCACTGTCCGACCCTGACGAACGATCGCTCTTCCCCGGCCTGACCATCGCGTTGCTGGCCCTCGCAGGACTTACCGCCTGCGTCTATTCCAGAGGCCTTCGGCTCGGTCTCGCGGCTGGCGTCACGCTCTGCGCGGCGCTGTCCCTCGGGCTCCGGGACGCTGCAGGCGCCGAGGCGTATGTGACCCCGTACCGGCTGCTTTACGAGTTCGCGCCCGGATGGGACGCGATCCGCACGCCTGGGCGAATCAACACGCTCACGTCATTGGGCCTCGCCCTCCTCGCGGGCGCGGGGGTCTGCGCGCTGGCCGAGAGGTTCCGGCGGCTCGTCGGCGGCGCGGGACGCTCCTGGAGCCGAGTCGTTCCGGCCGGCTTCGCGGCCCTTCTCGTTGCCGCGATCCTGACCGAGGGCCTCGGGCCGCTCGCGCACCCCCGCGTGCCGAAGCCGCCGCCCGGCCAGCGCGACGCGGCCGCGCCTCAACTGCACCTCCCCTGGGGCTTCTACGACCTCCGCTTCACCTACTGGTCGACCGCCGGGTTCCCGAGCATCGTGAACGGGGCTGGGGGGTTCTTTCCCGCCGCATTCGACCGGCTGTGGCTGAGAGTCCAAGGCTTTCCCGACGCTCGTTCCGTCGCCGCGCTCCGCACCGTCGGCGTGCGAACGGTGGTTCTCCACCCAGAGCTCACGCCGGGCACGCCGTGGCAGGGTGCGGCCACACGTTCGACGGCCGCGCTGGATCTCGATCGTAAGCGCGTGGGAAGGGTCGTCCTCTATCGCCTTTCGCGACGGGACCCCGGCGGATGAGCGAGGCGGTGCGCGGCCCGATTCGCGTCCGGTCCGCGGGCAGTAGTGCGCGGTCGACCGACGGCGTGCGCTTGCAGGCGCACAGATCTACGCCGCGTCGTTCCGGGAGGGGCGCCGCGAGCCTCCACCGGCGCGCCCGCGACCGGGCTCGGCCTGACGTGCGTGGCCGCGACGAGCGCGCCGACGAGCAGCAGCCGATGAGCGCGTAGAGCGCCGTCCGGAAGCCGTGGTCGAGCGCGACGGGGCTCCCGGCCGCCACGCCCGTGTGGGACTCCAGGTAGTTGCGCGTCGACGTGGCGCGATGGCGCTGACCGCCGCGAGACCGAGGGCTCCGCCGATCTGGCGACTCGTGTTGACGAGGCCTGAGGCGCCCCCCGCATCGGCACCCTCGACGCCCCTGAGACTGGCGATCGTCACCGGGATAAAGGAGAACGCCATGCCGGCGCCGCCGAGCACAAAGCCGGGGAAGAGAGCCCAGAAGTAGTGTCCGTCGACGGGCCGCCGTGGCGTGGAGAGCTTGGAGGCAAACTCGCGAGCGAAGATGAGGGGGAGGTGCGAGCGCCGCCCTCGACTCACGCGAGAAGCGTACGCCCCGTCGCGTCCGCCGCTAATGAATGGCCCCGGGAGGAGTCGAACCTCCGCACGCAGATTCGAAGTCTGCCGCTCTATCCACTGAGCTACGGGGCCTGATCGCCGAAATGCTGCCGCATTTCCGTCGAGCTCGTTAGTGCCGTCCCTGCGCGCGGCAGCGAGGGTGGCGGAGGGGACTCGAACCCCCGACCACCGGGACCACAACCCGGGGCTCTACCAACTGAGCTACCGCCACCTCGCCCGACGAAGGATAGCCGCGCCCCGAGTGCGGCTAGGCCGTGGTTAGTGGTGTCTCGTCGAGGCGTTCGCGCAGCTCCTCCAGCGAGTCGAACACCGCCACTGCGCCCGCCTCGCGCAGCTCGTGCCGAGAGAAGCCGCCCGTGACGACAGCGACGGTCTCGATGCCCGCCTTCCGGGCCGCCTCGCAGTCCCAGGGCGTGTCGCCCAGCATGACTGCGTTCCGGGTTCCCGCCTTCTCGAGCGCGGCCTCCACGAGATCCGGCTCGGGCTTGCTGCTCTCGACGTCGTCCTTCGTCGTCCACGCGTCCGCCAGGTCGCGTACCGCGAGCTTGTCGAGGAAGACATCGAGGTGGCGCTCGATCGAGGAGCTCGCCAGAACGACCGGGTGGCCGCGCTCCTTCAGCTCCGAGGCGAGCTCGGTCGCACCGGCGAGCGGCTCGACCTCGTCGATCAGCTCGTCGAAGTGGGCCTCCCAGCGCTCGCGCAGCGCGTCCCCGAGCTCGCGTTCGACCGACTCGCCGGCGAGGGCGGCGACGTACTTGTCGCCGCCCATGCCGACGTGACGGTGCAGCCGCCACAGCGGCTCGACGATCCCGTGCTCGCGGAACGCCCGGAACCACGCGAGCGCGTGGTGGTAGTTCGTGTCGACCAGCGTCCCGTCGACGTCGAGGATCGCCGCGCGCACCTAGCCCACGGTCCTACGACGCAGCCGCCTCGGAACCGACCTTCGAGCGCGTCGCCGTGCCCTCGGCGATTGCCTTCGTCAGCTCGCCGATGAACGCCGGGAGATCGTCCGGGCGGCGGCTCGTGATGATCGTGTCCTCGACGACGACCTTGCGGTCGACCCACGTGCCGCCCGCATTCCGGATGTCGGTTGCGAGGCTCGGGTACGACGTGAGCGTGCGGCCGCGCGCCGCGCCCGACTCGACGAGCAACCACGGACCGTGACAGATGGCGGCCACCGGCTTGCCGCTCGCCACGAATTCGCGCACGAACGCGACGGCGTCTTCGTCGGCCCGGAGCGTGTCCGGATTCCCGACGCCGCCCGGCAGCACGAGGGCGTCGAACTCGTCGACCTGCGCAGTCGCCACCGGCCGGTCGACCGTGAACGTGCCCGCACGGTCGTAGTGGTCGAAGAGGTCGATCTGGCCTTCTTCGAGCGACAGCAGCTCCGGCTTGGCCCCTGCTTCCTCGACCGCCTTCCAGGGCTCGGTCAGCTCGACGCGCTCGACCATGTCGGTCGCCAGGAAGGCGACGCGCTTTCCCTGCAGGTTGTTCGACATCTCTATCACCTCCTCGAGCGGGCTACCCCGCTCTTGGCGCCCCGTAACCCGGCGCTCAAGTCGGCGCGCGGGCCTGCCGATGGAGGAGTCGGTGGAGACGACGGAACGCGCTCGGCCGCCCCTCGGGCGGATGCTCCTCGCCAAGGGACTCGTCAGCGAAGACGAGCTGGTCGATGCGCTTCGGATCCACGAGGAGACCGGAACGCCGCTCGGCGACGTGCTCGTCGAGCGCGGAAGCGTGTCTGTAACAGCGCTCGCAGACGTGCTCCTGCTCCAGCACACGTGGCGGCCGCTCGGACAGCTCCTGCTCGAGCGGCAGCTGATCACCGAGGAACAGCTCGACGCCGCCCTCGCGGAACAGCAGCGCACCGGGCGACCGCTCGGGGAGATCGTGCGCATGAACTTCTTCGTCCCGGCCGCGACACTCGGCCAGATCCTCGCCGACCAGTACGAGCTCGAGCTCGAGATGGACCGGGGCTTCGGCACCGGCCTGCGGCGCGGCATCGACGCGCGACAGCGCGGGAGTGCCGGCGAGGCGTCCGAGGCACCCGCTGAGAGCGAGTTGCTCCTCACCTCGCGCCTCCGCCGTCCGGCCACTCCCCCATCAAGTGACAACCGCCCCCGCACGGCCACGCTCCACGCCGCGCTGGAGGCGCGTGAGGAGACCATTGCCGCGCTCGGCAGCGCGAATCAGCGCAAGACGGAGGAGATCGCGGCGCTCCGCTCGGAGCTCGCCGAGCTCCGACGCGCCCTCGGGGAGCCGGCGACCCCAGCGTCACCGAGTACCGCCCCTAGCGCTGCGAGGACCAACCGCTCTGCTTTCGCGCTGCGCTCCCCGGATGCGCCAAGGATCGGCACGTAGTACAGGCGGTACGCCGCACTACGGGCTGGCCGGACTAACGCGGGCGCGGACGGCGGACGCCGCCACCGCGCGCGCTTGCGAGCGCTGAAGGAGCGAGTCCGTGGGGGAACCCAGGGTTCCCCACGGTGTTGCGCCTGGAGGGATTCGAACCCCCGACCCGCGGCTTAGAAGGCCGCCGCTCTTCCGCTGAGCTACAGGCGCAGGCCGACCAAGCGTAGACCCCCGATCAGCCGGGTGCGGGAAGCTCCTCGGGCGGCACGTCCTCGGGCCGGGCAACGAGCCGCTCTCGCCGGTTGCGCAGGTAGTCGATGATGATGATTTGCACCGCACCGGCCACCGGGATCGCGCCCAGCGCGCCGAGCACACCGGCGATCTCGGCGCCGATCAGCACCGAGATGAGGACGGCGAGCGGTGAGAGCTGCACCGTTCGGCCGTAGACCAGCGGCTGCAGGAGGTGGTTCTCGACCTGCTGGTACGCGATGAAGAACACGAGCACGATCACGCCCGAGGTGATCGAGTCGAGCGCCGCGACGGTCGTGACGATGATCGCCGCCAGCGTCGCACCCGCGAGCGGGATCAGGTCGAGAATGGCGACGAGCAGTCCGAGCGCGACGGCGTACGGCAGCCCCACCGCCCAGAACACGATCGTGCTGGAGACGCCGGCGATGAGGCTGATGAGCAGATTGCCGGTCACGTAGCCGCCGACGGTGCGGTAGATGTCTCGGCCGACGGGGCGCCAGCGGGCCTGCGACTGCTCGGGCAGGAGGCCGTAAAACCGCTCCACCCAGTTCGGGCCCTCGAGCAGCATGAAGAACGTCATGAACGTGATCGCGATCGTGGCGACAACGATATGGATGATCCCCTTGGTCACGGCGATCGCGGTGCCGGAGAAGCCGAGCACACGCGACGCCCCACCGCTCTCGATCGCCTCCCGGACGCGATCGACGATGTGGTAGTCGTCCTGGAGGAAACCGAGCCGGCCGCGCCCCCGCGTGATGTCGTCGACGTAGCCCGGCACGGCGTCGATGAAGTCGTTGACCTGGCTCACGAGGATCGGCACGAACGTCGCCGCGAGCGCCGCGATGCCACCGAGGACCGCGAGCGAGGCGATCGCGACGGCGAGCGAGCGCCGCGTGACCCACTTGGCTTGTAGCCAGTCGACGAGGGGGTTGATCGCGAGCGCGAGGAACAGCGCCACGAAGACCCACGTGATCACGCCGCGCGCGATCCAGAGGATCTGGAGGATCGCCACGACGGCGAGGATCACGCCGAGCACGGAAAGGACCGTGTGAGGTCGGAACGAGACGACGCGCTCGGGCGGCACCTGGCCGCCCAGCATCGCCGAGGCGTCGGACGTTTACGGGCGACGCGCCGGCGGCATCGTCCGGGCCGTGAGTCTGCGCGGTTCGCCGATCGAACAGTCCGCCACCCTCCCCGACGGGCGCGCCGCCGTGGTCTGGGTCGGCGTCGCCGACGATTCCTACATCCCGAAGCGCGAGCTCGACACCGTCGCGCTCGAGCTCCGCGTCGACGGCGAGGTGGTCGCCGCGCTGAACACCGTGCTCGATGCCGGTCAGGACTCCGAGGCACGAGCGCTCGTCCGCGAGGTCGTGGCCGGGCTCGAGTCGGGCGCGCTCGAGCCGAGCGCAGGCGCGATCGAGCCGCTCGCCGAGACGTTGCGCTGATTCGCCCGAAAGCCGGGTCCGGTTGCGCAGCGGACTTTCATTCGGGAGGAGAGATCTAGAGTGCGCTGGCGTGCTACGGCAGCGCTTTGCGCCTTCTGAGAGATTCGCGCAGGAAGCGGGGGCTGCGTACGTGGAACACGCGGGTCGGATCGGGGTAGAGCTTCCGGACGCCGAGGTTGTGCACCGGGGTGGAACGTCCGTACCGGGCGTCCTCACCTCTGGAGACGTCGACATTCACGTCCGCGTAGCCGGCGAGGAGTTCGAGCCGGCTCGCGACACCCTCGCAACCCTCTACGAACCCTTCCATCGGGAAGCGTGGACCGCCGGCGAGAGCGCATTCTTCTTCGCCCCTGGCTCGACGCCGCCGGTAGAGCTCGCGCTCACAGTTCGCGGAACGGTGGATGACTTCCATCACGGCGCCGCGTGGGATCGAATCGCGGTCGACATCACCCTGATCGCTCGCTACAACGAGCTCAAGCGGCGGTGCGAGCGAGTTTCGCAGGGCGAATACGAAGCCGCCAAACGCGAGTTCTTCGCCGCGACCGTCTGAGAGCGGGCGACGGGTATCGAACCCGTGACTGGAGCTTGGAAGGCTCCCGTGATGCCACTTCACCACGCCCGCGCCGTCGAACTAGCGTAGCGCCGTGCGTCCGGACCCGTTCTCGTGGTCGCTCGACCCGGGCGTGCTCGTGGTGCTGGTCGCGCTCACGGGCGGCTACGCGGTCGCCGTTCGCCGCTTCCCCGCCGCGCGCCCGCGCGTTGCAGCCTTCGCCACCGCGATCGTTCTGCTCACCGTCGTCGCCGTCACACCGCTCCACGCGCTGACGTTCCACCTGCTCACGGCGCACCTGCTCCAGAACGTCGTCCTTGCCGAATGGGCGCCGGCACTCCTCGTCCTCGCGGTGCCGCCCGCGCTCGCCGCCCGCATCGCCCGCATCGCGCTCGTCCGCGAGCTCACCCGCCCCGTGGTCTCCCTTGCCCTGTGGCTCGGGACGTACTTCGCCTGGCACCTCCCGCCGGCGTACGACGCTGCGCTCCGCCATCCCGACACGCTGCTGAACGTGGAGCACGCCACGTACCTCGGCGCGGGCTGCCTCCTCTGGTGGCCTGTGCTTCAGGACGAGCCGCACCGACTCGCGCCGCAGCGTCGCGCGTTCTACCTCGTTGCGGCCTTCCTGCTCGCGAGCCCTCTCGGGCTGCTGCTCGCGCTCCTCCCCGAGCCGGTCTACGACTCGTACGAGGGTGGCTTCGCCGATTGGGACGCGTCTGCACTCACCGACCAGCGGATCGCAGGCGTGACGATGGCCGGCGAGGAGGCGGTGGTGTTCTTCGCCGCCTTCTCGTACTGGTTCTTCCGTTTCCTCGCCGCCGAGGACGTCGACGACTCCGCGGCGCGGATTGAGGGTTAGCAGCAAGTTCGCCTAGACTCGAAACGTGCAGATTTGCCCAAATTGCGGCGAGGAGAACCCTCCCCGATTCCGGCTCTGCGGCTTCTGCGGCACTCCCCTCGCGGCGACGCTGCCACCGCAGGAGGTTCGGAAGACGGTCACGATCGTCTTCTCCGACCTCAAAGGGTCCACGAGCCTCGGTGAGTCGACCGACTCCGAGGCGCTCCGCGAAGTCCTGAGCGCCTACTTCGACCGCATGCGTGTGGAGCTCGAGGCGCACGGCGGACTCGTCGAGAAGTACATCGGCGACGCGATCATGGCCGTCTTCGGGCTGCCGAAGCTCCACGAGGACGACGCGCTCCGCGCCGTTCGTGCCGCGGCCGGCATGCAGCGCGCTCTCGTGACCCTGAACGAGGAGCTCGAGCGCCGGTGGGGCGTTCGGCTCACGAACCGCACGGGCGTCAACACGGGCGAAGTCGTCGCGGGCGACACGTCGACCGGCCAGCGCCTCGCGACGGGCGACGCGGTCAACGTCGCGGCGCGCCTCGAGCAGGCAGCCGGCGAGATGGAGGTGCTGCTCGGCGACCTCACCTACCGCCTCGTCCGCGACGAGGTCGACGTCGATGAGGTCGAGCCGCTCGAGCTGAAGGGCAAGGCTGAGCGCGTCCCCGCATACCGGCTCGTCGGCGTGCGGGACGGCGCGGGCCCGGTCCGTGGAGGCTCTGCGCCGCTCGTGGGGCGCAAGACGGAACTCCGCAAGCTCCGCCGCAGCCTCGAGGATGCCGCAGACGACCGCGCGGCCTACATGGTCACGCTCATCGGCGAGCCCGGTGTCGGCAAGACACGGCTCGTCGAGGAGTTCGTGCGGCAGGCCGAGAGCGAGGCGCTCGTGCTGCGAGGCCGCTGCCTGCCCTACGGGAACGGGATCACGTTCTGGCCGCTCGTCGAGATGGTGCGCCAGGGAGCCGGCGTCGACGAGCGCGAGACCCTCGAGGCGGCGCAGGAGAAGCTCACCGCGTTCGTCGCCGGAGGCGGCGACGATGTTGTCCAGCGCGTCGGGTCGGCGGTCGGGCTTTCGCAGGAGCAGTTTCCGGTCGCCGAGATCTTCTTCGGCGTCCGCCGGCTCGTCGAGACCCTGGCCGCCGAGCGTCCTCTTGTCCTTCTCTTCGAGGACATCCACTGGGCCGAGGAGACGCTGCTCGACTTGATCGAGCACCTCACCGACACCGCCGAGGCGCCGCTGCTCGTCGCCTGCGCCGCACGCCGCGAGTTGCTCGACAAGCGGAGCGGCTGGGGCGACCAGGCGAGGTCCGAGCGGATCGTGCTCGAGCCGCTGAGCGCGGACGAAAGCGAGGAGATCGTCGCGAACCTGCTCGGCCAGGCCGCTGTGGGCGACGAGATTCGCTCGCGCATCGTCGAGGCGGCAGAAGGCAACCCGCTTTTCGTCGAGCAGCTCCTGTCGATGCTGATCGACGACGGGGTCCTTCGGCTCGAGGAGGGAATCTGGATCGCATCCCAGGAGCTGCCCGAGAGCGCGGTTCCGCCGACGATCCAGGCCCTACTCGCGGCGCGTCTCGACAGCCTGGAACGCGAGGAGAAGGCGGTGGTCGAGCCGGCGTCGGTCATCGGCTACGTCTTTGCGACGGACGCCGTCCGCGAGCTCGCGCCTGACCCTGTCAAGGAGGAGGTGACGGCGCATCTCGGCGCGCTGTCCGGCAAGCAGCTCGTCGAGGCCGATCGCTCCGCCGCCGACGAGGAGCGGTTTCGCTTCCACCACATCCTGATCCGCGACACCGCGTACCAGGCACTCCTCAAGCGCACCCGGGCCACTCTTCACGAGCGCTTCGTGCAGTGGGCCGACCGCGTCAACGAGGACCGCGCGCTCGAGTACGAGGAGATCCTCGGCTACCACCTCGAGCAGGCGTTTCGCTACCTCTCCGAGCTCGGGCCGCTCGACGACCACGGCCGCGAGGTCGGCGCCGACGCCTCCCGCCGCCTGGCGTCAGCGGGCCAGCGCGCGTTCGGGCGCGGCGACATGCCGGCCGCCGTCAACCTGCTCCAGCGCGCGACCGACCTGTTGCCCGAGGACGACGTCAAACGCCTCTTCCTGCTGCCCGTGCTGGCCGAGGCGCTCCTGGACGTCGGCGAGTTCGGGCGCGCGGGGGAGATCGCCGAGGAGGCGCGAGATCACGCCCTGACGACGGGGAACCGCCGGCTCCACGCCGACGCGACCCTCGTCCAGCTCCTGCTCCGCCGGTTCGCCGACGACGCGGAGGGCTGGAGCGACGAGGTGCTGCGCGAGGCGCCCCGCGCGATCGAGGTGTTCGAGGAGTACGGCGACGACGCCGGTCTCGCCAAGGCCTGGCGGCTGATCGCCGGTGTGCATGGGACCGGCGGTAGGTACGGCGAGGCGGCCGACGCCTCGCAGCGCGGTCGCGAGCACGCCCGGAGCGCCGGTGACCGACGCCGGGAGCTCGGCAACTCCGCTTCCCTCGCCATGGCGGCGCTCTTCGGCCCGACGCCCGTCGAGCGTGCGGTGCGCGAGTGCGAGGACGTGCTCGAGCAGGCGCGTGGCGACCGCTCGACGGAGGGGATCGCGCTCTGTGCGGTAGCCCAGCTGTACGCGATGCGAGGCGAGTTCGACCGCGCGCGCGATGCCTACCGGCGCGCCGAGAGTAGCCTGGACGAGCTCGGACGGAAGGTGCTCGCTGCGTCCGTCTCGCAGGACGCCTCGGAGGTCGAGATGCTCGCGGGCGATCCCGAGGCGGCCGAGCGTGAGCTTCGCCGCGGGTACCACATCCTCGAGGAGGTCGGCGAGCGCTACCTGATGTCGACCGTCGTTGCCTTGCTCGCGCAGGCCGTGTACGCCCAGGGCCGCTACAGCGACGCCGACGACCTCGCCAACCTCGCAGAAGCGATGACGACGGAGGACGACGTCGTCTCGCAGGCGCTCTGGCGCTCGATCCGGGCCAAGCTGCTCGCGCGCGA
>Ga0126307_10001694_pt1 | contig 14644 bp, 12 predicted proteins | sample Plot28_FD_89955 | JGI IMG/M metagenome (GOLD analysis project Ga0126307, IMG submission 89955) | Serpentine soil microbial communities from UC McLaughlin Reserve, CA, USA - Plot28 | ecosystem: Environmental > Terrestrial > Soil > Grasslands | place: USA: UC McLaughlin Reserve, Lake County...
AGCGGTACACCTCCAACAAGCGGTACACCTCCAACAAGCGGTACACCTCCAACAAGCGGTACGACTACAGCATCACAGCAAGCAACGTAGTAACACATAGACACCCATATAACTAATGATATATCGGCGAATCGCTGAGATGGTGAGCCTAGCGAAAATGTGGTTAATGCAAGAGCTTTGAACCAAAAGGCCTGGGTGTTATCCAACACAGGAAAGAGTGAGCAAGTGCTAATCATTATAGAAAGGCATTACAAATAGAATCTTCAAATGCAAATTTTCCAGATACAAAGGGGTTTGCACTTTACAATCTAGGAGATTACACAGGAGCAATAATGTACTACACAAAGGCAATAAATCAAGAGCCAAATGACTGGCAAATTTGGGAACATAAAGGTCACGCCCTCAAAAAGTTAGGAAATGATATCGAGGCAAAGATCTGCAATGACAAAGCTAAAGAGGTAAAAGAAAGTAATGGATTGGGTTGATTCGTAGTCTCCTACGAGCTTAGTATCAATAGCCGCCGACCAACGATCCATCAGTTTCAAGGAAAACCTTAAGCCGATGTGCTGATGTCTGGAATAAATTATGTCAGTGGATGATGAACACAAAAAAGGACTGAATAGTACTAAGAATATTGAGATATAAAAGATGAATTTCTCCAATAATTAGCACCGATATCGGCACGGATACCACCGATGCCTTTCTCAAAAGTATAGGTATCAAGGCGCCTGCTAGTGGTAATCCCCTACTCCCATGTAATGGAGCGGGCCAAGGATATTTTAACGACAAGTATTCTGGAGCAATAGTATTCACTGATAAGGATAAAGAGCCGCTGCTTAATATGGGTCGTATAAGATAGCCAATTGATAAAACTTATCCAACAAGAATGCCAGTCATATTGTGAGCATTGTTATAGAACGTTTATGAAGACCATGAGGAGACCTCAACCTAAATTTTTCCTTGTATTCTCTTCGAGCGGAACTAGCTCGTAGTCGCATTCCGCAGCATTCACAAAACAAATTTTAGTGACAAAATAGTACTCGCATCTTCTGCAGTACTTCCCACCAGCTATATAATGTGACCCGCTCACTTTCATTTTAGTGAACTACCGCATAAATCTGTTTATATATCTCTTTGATTTTATGGGTATTCATGAGTTCTGGAAGTATGCTATCAGACTCCACCAAAAAAGTTGATGAAACAAAACTCAAAGAGTTTATGGGAAAAGTTGTAAACGATATAGGTGCAACATGGAGTACTGTTCTAGTAATAATAGGTGATAAACTTGGATTATACAAGGCAATGGCCGATTCTAAACCAGTTAGTGCTGAAGAGCTAGCAAGCCGCACAAGAACCAGCGAACGTTATATAAGAGAATGGCTAGCAAACCAGTCTGCTGGCGGATATATAGTTTATGATCCAAACACAGAAAAATATACTCTTCCACTAGAACAAGCAATGGCTCTGGCTAATGATAATAGTCCTGTATTTGCACTTGGCGGGTTTCAAGGTGCAATGGCATTCTTTAGAGATGAGCCCAAAATAACAGACGTATTTCGAACTGGAAAAGGAGTTGACTGGAGTGATCATGATCCGAACCTATACGAAGGTGCTGAACGATTCTTAAAACCAACTGTCGTTGCTAATTTTGTAAGTTCCTGGATTCCTTCACTGGATGGAGGAAGAATTGAGGAGAAACTAGAGCGTGGAGGTACAGTAGTGGCAGATATAGGATGTGGCCATGCTGTTTCCACCATAACTATGGCAAAAGCATATCCTAACAATAAGTTCATTGGATTTGATTACCATAGACCTTCTATTGAAATAGCACGTAGACGGGCAAAAGAAGGAGGATTAACTGAGGATACGATAAGTTTTGAAGTGGCATCATCAACTGATTTTCCCACAAGGGACGATGGGTATGATCTAGTGGTGTTTGTTGATAGCCTACATGATATGGGTGATCCCGCTGGTGCTGCCTCACATGTATTATCGACACTAAAACCGGACGGCATATTGATGATCGTTGAGCCCTTTGCAAATGATAAAGTAGAGGATAATCTAAATCCTCTTGGTCGTGTATTTTATGCTGGATCTAGTTTAGTCTGTGTACCAGCATCGCTAGCTCATAACGGGCCAGCATTAGGAGCCCAAGCAGGTGAGTATCGTATGTCCCAACTGGTAAAGTCCGCCGGCTTTAGACATTTCAAACGTGTCAGTCAAACCCCCTTCAATATAATATACGAAGCAAAACGCTGACATATTTTGTTTCCATTAAGAAGAAACGAGGTATCCTGATGCCGTGTTGTTTCTTTCTCCTGCGGCCTTATGGAGAAAGGAAGGGGAACTAATAGATATTATGGATAAATCTGGGCTTAGGGGCCTTTAAACTCTACACAGAATAGAAGGCGTTTTTACCTGAGTGATCATAGTTCAGTTCTGGAGATGTAATACGCATTATCTTCGATTTTGCTACATCTGCAAGTTTCCAGAAAAGTCCCTTTGGTAACTGTATTTTTGCGTCTTGTTCTTCCCCCGTTACAGGATTTTTGAAACTTTCAACCTCTACATTTACAAGACCAGGTACAGAAAAACTACTATTTCTACCGTCTATTTTAGCATTGATTGACAAACTGTGGTTTGAGAAAACGGCTATATGTACCAGCAAATAGTGCAAAACAATCTCCCTTAGCCTGTCCAGAAACAATTTGTGTAATCGCCTTTCTTTGTTCTTCATTCGCCTTATTTGTAATGAGCAACAGGGCAGTACCGTTACCTTCATGGATAGCCCTAGGCCACGATAATACACTATTAAAATCGAGTCCATCAAGTTTGGTATTTCCATAGTTCCCAGTTCTGATATGGTACAATATTGTAGTATTACAGTTACCATAGGTAGGAAAACCACTTAGGTTACAAGGACAACCATAATCACAGTTACATGTTTCGACATAGTCTGCTTTCATATTCCAGTTAGGTATTTGGCTAGCCGGTGTAGCAGTTTTTGTTGAAGACATGATATTCAGGCTTTATGGTATGATTAATATTTTTTCATCGAATATGAATGTACGGAACATAGCCAAGACCTACTGTCCTTGGTTTTGAAATAAGTTAAATAACATTGTCTCAGAAATCTCTTGTAATTTTTTTTCATATTATAAAACAGCTGTAGGGGAGCTGCCATGGAGCGGCTCTGGTATCTTGACGCCGTGCTGTATCTCCCTCCTGCGTGCACGTAATAAGGAGAGAAAAGAAAATAGTATCAATAGATAAAGAAAAAGAGGAGAAGCTTGGATCCATACTACTATCCGAAGTAAAAGAAGAAGCAGTAGCAGAGGAATTTGATCCTTGGATCCTGGACTTTCAGCTTTGATAGCCAATTCAAATAGTGACTTTATGTCTTCAAAACCAATAATATCGTCAAATAATCCATGTTTACTTCCTATTAGAATCGATTTATTGTTGTGTTTGAAACGAACATCTCCATCACTTTTTCTCAATCGACTAAAGAGATTCTTACTTCTAACTCTACTTTACTTCACATTGTTCCTTGATTAGAAGAACTTTGGATTGTTCTGATATATCTTGTAAGAACATTGTTTTTATCCAGCCTTTCTTATAGGCTCTATAAGTATGACTTTTATATCATGCATTATGCTTAAAGCAATATGAGTACAACAACTTATGCACATCCTGAGGTGTTAGTAGACACACAATGGGTAGAAGACCACTTAAAGGATTCCAATGTAAGAATTGCGGAGGTTGACTATGATCCAAAAGCTAACTATCAGTTAGGACATGTTCCCAGTTCTGTCTTATTTGACTGGAAACAGGACATCAATGATCCTATTAGCAGAAATGTACTAAGCAAACAGGCTTGTGAAGATCTATTACAAAGAGCCGGCATCAACAATGATACAACACTAGTATTGTATGGCGACTTTAACAACTGGTTTGCAGCCTTTGCATTTTGGGTATTCAAGTACTATGGATTCAAAGATGTCAGAATAATGAATGGAGGGAGGAAGAAATGGTTGGAGGAAGACAGGGAAGTTAGCAAAAATGTACCAAGCTATCCAAAGGGCAATTTCAAGGCCTCTGATCCTGATAAAAACATTCGTATATTCTTGGATGAAGTAAAACGATCTCTAGATTCTAAAGGCAGGATAAAAATGGTAGATGTAAGAAGTCCAAAAGAATTTACAGGCGAAATATTAGCACCGCCGGAATATCCTACGGAGCATGCTCAGAGAGGAGGACATATTCCAGGAGCAGAAAATATCCCTTGGGCTCAGGCAGTCAATGATAAAGACGGCACTTTCAAGTCTGCGGATGAACTAAAGAAGTTATATGAATCAAAAGGAATTACTCCAGACAAGGAAATAATAGCATACTGTAGAATAGGTGAAAGGTCTTCTCACACATGGTTTGTCCTCAAATATCTACTTGGATATCCTAATGTAAAGAACTATGATGGCTCATGGACAGAATGGGGTAACCTGATTGCCAATCCTATAGAAAAATAATAATTATAAAATGCCGCCTTTTTTATTTCTTTTTTTGGTAACAAGACGCCGCTATCTGAACAATAGTTAGATGGTATATAATAAAGCTTTTATAGTACCCTTTGATTCAAAGCCTGAATGACTGCTAACTTCGTTACCTCTTCCAATGTAAGAGAACACACAAAATCGCATGCAAGATGGGTCGTGACAGCCATTACTGCACTACTTTTATTCAGTAGCACCGTTGTAAGTGGACTATTTCCAGCCTTAGATGCAAAACCCCCTGGTGTTTTTGCACAAGCACAACAACAGAATCAAACTAGTAATACGACTTCAACAGGTAATAATGCTACTACCAATACAACAATAGCGGCAGCATCTTCTTACAATGAGATGCTCAATCCAAGACAAACAGAATATCCTGCACATTTAGGATTTAATGATCTACATATAGAAGCAATTCGCCATATAGATCCAAATGCTACACAAGCAACGACAGCAGCAAATCAATCAGGAGAACAACAACAACAACAACAAGATATCTTTAATCTCATAGTACATCATCACTGCAAAGTATATGACGATATGACTGCTGCATGTTTGCTGTTTCCTACCGGTATGAATGATCAAGACAAACCATATGGAATAGAATATGTTATTCCCGCTAATATGTACAATACACTACCGGAGGAAGAAAAGAAATACTGGCACCATCATCTTACTGAATTACCTAGAGTTAAAGCAACAACGCCTGATATGACTGCAGAGGAAGCAGCAAAGGTAAAACCTGTCCTAGATGGGACATATGGTAAAGTAGTTTATTTCTGGCAGCTAGGTGATCCACTTCCAATAGGCGAACCTACAGCAATAATAATAGAAGATATAATAACACAGGCAGAACAACAACAAAACTTGACTGGACAGTAATACATTCCTTCCTTACTTCCTTTTTTGAAAAATTCCTTCAAAATGAATATCAGTATCGTCTGGTTTAGCAAAATAATCTGTTATAAGTTTCCTCATTCCGTTATGTGCATGTCTTAGCAAGGTTACACTAGCCCAGCTAAATACACAACAAAATCATTAAGGTGCATCCATATCCTGGAAAAAATTCGGGGACTTTTAGATCCGGAAATGTCATCAGTTACTCTGGTGATATTAATCTAATATCATCCGTTATTCTTGAGTATTATTATTGGAATATGCATTATCTATCCAGCTTGCTCGTTACGAAAACAATATTATTTACAGGTCTTTATTTATATTCTAATAAATGAACGATAAGAAAATCAATGAATTCAATGGAGTAAACACCCAGATACTAAACACAGTGTTTAAATCTATGCAAACAAACTCAGGAATGGCAAAAGCGACGTTCTCGGTTAAATCGGAATGGAATGGTGGTTTTAGTGTTGATACCACTGCCTCCAAAGGATTTCGTATTGGTGGACAAAATATAGAAAGAAATGTTGAATATAAGGCACAATATGATTTTCCAAATCAACTCGCAGGAGAGGGAAGAGGCCCCACTGTATGCGAGGGTTGTATGGGTGCCTTGGCAGCCTGTTTGACACAAACTATTGTAGCTCATGCTACATCCAGAGGTATCCATATTGATAGCATTAACATTAATGTAGAAGGCGACGTCGACTTACGTGGTTTTACTGGTATATCAAATGAAATAAGACCAGGGGCTCAGCAATTCAGAGTAAATCTGAATATCAAAAGCAATAATGCCTCAAATGAACAAATAAATGAACTACATGAAATTGGCAAGAGGTTTTCACCTGCATTTGATACCCTGACTAATGGAACTTCAGTAATTTTGGTCAATCCTTGATGAGGTAACCTTACAATAAAGGACCTCGAATATAACCGAGGAATAATCCTTTCCGTTATTACTTGCAGCAAATAAAGATGCCTTTACCGATTACAAATCTACTCTTGCTAATTACTAAGAAATATTGGCAAACGAATTTGAAAACAAGTAGCTCCTGGCTTTGAGGATACACTAATTTGTCCCTTGTGCATCTCTGTTACTATTCTATAGCTTATACTTAACCCAAGTCCCGTGCCCTTTCCTAGTCCTTTAGTTGTAAAGAATGGTTCAAAAAGGCGTTGCTGTAGATCCTTTGGAATGCCTGGGCCATCATCCGTTATCTCTACAATTATATATTCATTATTTTCTTGTCTTGTACGTATTATAATGTGTCCTTGATTACCAATTGAGTCTATAGCATTATCGATTATATTAGTCCATACTTGGTTAAGCTCACTCCCATAGGCATTGATACGTGGAAGACTTTGAACGTATTCACGTGTTATCGTGATGCCCGATTCTTCTAGCTTATGTCGAAGCATGGTTAACGTACTCTCTATACCCTTGTGTATGTCTATTTCCTGAATGGGAGCCTGATCCATATAAGAATAAGACTTTACTGCACCGATCAGTTCACTGATACTAGCAGTACTGTTTTTAATAGCATAAAGTGACTCGTTTACTCTTATTGTAGCAGTAATCCAGGTTAAAATATCTCGGAGCAAGGAGTTTTGATCATTGATATTATTAACGCCTGTATCATCAGACGAAGTTACTCTTACAAATGATGCTCTAGAGTTCATAGTTGTGTCTGGCTCGGGTTGAGAGATGAAGATATTATTGGTGATATCTTCCAGCTTGTCAATATTACATCCTGCACTTACCAAACTAGAAGCTAACATCCATCCGTCGTTTATCCCATGGGATTTGAGCCAGCCGGTAATTTGATCCTCCTGCTCACTTTGTAGTAACGGATCTTTACCAGCAAATATGTCTTTATGCAGATTATTCCTTACAAATTCATTTCTAAGTTGAAAAACATATGACCATTGTGTGGCACCAATATGATAATGCTGAATTAGTTTCTGAGAAAGAATCCCTGATTCTTCAACAGAATCGGATAGTTGTGCAACTGCGCGGCTGGCGGCAGCTGCAGGATTATTCAGCTCATGAGCAAGACCTGCAGCTAGGCTACCGAGTGCTATAAGCTTTTGATTTTGCTGTAAAACTGTTTCAAATATCTGCAAACGTTGTGCTTGTGTTCGTAGAATTTCTCTGGTTATAGAAGGACAATCATATAACATCTTCCAAAACGCGTCCTTGCTCCACGTCAAAATATGGCTATTTTTCATAGCATAAGCACTACATTTATGTTCTGACCAATCAAGTATAATCGGAAGCTCCCCGAAATGATCTCCAGGTTTAAAAGTAGAAAGGATTGTTTCTTTGGCACTATCTTTCATTACTACGTTAACCTCACCATCAAGTAATACATAGAAGGTGTCAAATTGTCCTTCAGAGACGATTTTTGCTCCAGCTTCGAATTCTTCTTCTTTTCCCTTCTCAATACACTTTATCTCATCATCATTGAGACGTGAAAATAGCGGTATCTTGCGGAGAGAAAAGCTATAGTCATGGGTATTCGTAGTAGTATAATGATTATTCTCAGGATTACCACTGTTTCTTTGCTTGTCATGATTTGTGATCATGTCCATTTCTATTTTATGCCCCCAGTACGCACTGATGCATTAGCTGAATATCTATAGATCCAACACCTACCTCTGGAGCGACTCTTTTAGTAAAGCCATGACGTACGTCTCCAGCCACAAATAGGTCTCGTATAGCAGCCTCGAGGAACATTGGTTGGCGATCTAATGTCCAACTTTCGGGACGCTGGTGGTCATTAAGTATTAAATCTGAACCTGTCAAGATAAATCCATTGGCGTCACGTTGTATTATTTCTGCCAACCTGTCTGTACGTAGCATACGTTAATATAAAGAGTCCGGTAGCCGAAAAAAATCTGCTCTATCCTGGTCATAGTTTTGGTAATAGTAGCTACTAACCTACCCTCACCTTTTGCCTTAGACTTTCATAATTCCAGTATAATATATAATACAAAAGTCGTTGTTATAAAATGAAGGCATGAAGTACTCGAAGTTAAAGGCCTCCGACTGGAAATAGAACATTTTGGAACGAAATTAACGTCAGCATTGCAACAATTAGGTTACAATTAATCCAAGATCATGTTATTATCCAAGTGGCCATATCATCACTTTAATGATATGGAACCTAATTCGACTGGAAAACTTATTGGATGTGAAAACGTAAGGAGATCTTACTTATGAAGCCTGCCATGATGATCATTGATGATGATCCACAAGTATTGCGAGCAGTCGAGATTGATTTACGCAATAAATATGGCAATCGATTCAGGATGCTAAAGGCGAATTCTGGCGCAAATGCACTTGAGTTATTAAGGCAATTGAAACTACGAAATGAGCCGCCAGCACTATTTTTAGTAGACCAGAGAATGCCGCATATGACAGGTGTGGAATTCCTTGAACAAGCCATGGAAATATACCCTGATGCTAAACGCGTCCTACTTACAGCTTATGCGGATACCGATGCAGCTATCAGATCTATCAATAAAGCAAAGATTGATTATTATCTGATGAAGCCATGGGATCCTCCTGAAGAGAACCTCTATCCTGTCGTTAATGATTTACTCGACGATTGGTTGGCCTCATTTAGACCACCGTTTGAAGGTATTCGTGTAATCGGTCTGAGATGGTCACCGAAGTCTCACGAAACAAGAAATTTCTTAGCTCGAAATGGTATTCCATTTCAATGGCTAGACGCGGAGTCAGACAAGGAAGCAAGTAAGTTGGTTAAACTTGCCGTCACATCCTCCCCAAATACTGCTGAGATAACCGCATCACAACACTTACCATTAGTTCTATTTGCAGATGGCTCGCATCTTTCAGAGCCAACAAATTCCCAGATTGCCGAGAAGATAGGGTTAAAGTCGCACGCTCAAATGCCCTTCTATGATCTTATAATAGTAGGTGCTGGTCCCTCTGGTTTGGCAGCGGCAGTCTACGGCGCATCAGAGGGGTTGCACACATTATTGATCGAAAGAGAAGCTCCAGGAGGTCAAGCAGGCATGAGCGCAAATATTGAGAATTATTTGGGATTTCCCACCGGGCTAACAGGGGCAAATCTAGCAAGGCGAGCTGTGACTCAGGCTGTCAGATTCGGCACTGAAATTCTTACTCCCCGAGAGGCTACTAACGTACGTGTCAACGATCCTTATCGTTTTGTCAAACTAGATGATGGAACTGAGATAAGCTGTCATACACTTTTGATTACAACTGGAGTTTCCTATCGTAAATTAGACGTACCAGGCATAGACAGGCTTACCGGAGCTGGTGTTTATTATGGTGCAGCTATGACTCAAGCCCTCGCTTATCGTGATGAGGATGTCTACCTTGTGGGTGGTGCTAACTCTGCTGGACAAGCTGCAATGTACTTTTCAAGATATGCCAGAACTGTAACTATGCTAGTTCGAGGTGACTCTCTTGCTAAAACCATGTCGCAATACTTGGTAGATCAAATAACAGAGAGTAAGAATATTAGAGTTTGGCTACATTCAAATGTTGTGGAGCTAAAAGGCGAGACTCGGCTTGAGGCAATTACAGTAAATAATACTCTCAAAGGTGAAAAACAGACCTTCCCTGCTAGGGGTCTCTTTATTTTTATCGGCGCACAGCCACGCACACATTGGCTATCTGAGATAGTGGCAACAGATGCAAATGGCTTTATTCTAACAGGTCCCGATCTAGCGATGAGGCAGGGCGGGCATAATAATAATAATAGTCTAAAAGGCTGGAATCTTGATCGTGAGCCTTTCCTGCTTGAAACCAGTGTACCTGGAATATTTGCTGCTGGAGATGTACGTTATGGTTCGGTAAAGCGGGTTGCATCTGGAGTAGGTGAGGGCGCTATTGTTGTCCAGTTTGTTCACCAGTATCTTAAGCGTGTGTGAAGTGAACCAACAAACACAAAGTTAAATAATATTCTTCGTCATGTTCATTCTCTATTCACGGTAGCTTTTGCAATTTCTTCGTCAACATGATAACGAATTGGAGTAGGAAGATTTACTTCCCCATGTTTCGAAGTCTCAGGGAACTAGATAACCTTTAAAGCTTAGTCTCCACCTGGTAAATAGGAACCTACTTAGCACCGATATCGGCACAAAACCCACCGAAACCGATATAAAATTTATCATATAATAGTCATGAAGACATAGAATTTATAGTAAAACATTTCCTAGCGAGAAACGGCATTCCTTATCAGTGGCTCGATATGGAGGCTACGAAGAAGCTCATAAACTGGTCTCTTATCTCGAATCAAATAGCATTGCTTCTACTGTTCCCGCAATAGCAACTACCGTTAGCACATTTTCTATTCATGAAGATAATAAAACCAACAACAGGTCATCATCTTCTACTAGAATAACATCTTCACAATTCACGTTCATCCTCTTTGCACATGCCTGTTGTAATTTTTCCCGATGGCTCATATATGGAGGAACCATCTAATTCAGAGCTTGCAGAAAAAATTGGTCTTAAGACACATGCGCAGATGCCCTTCTATGATTTGATAATAATAGGTGGAGGTCCAGCCGGCTTAGCAGCAGCAGTATACGGAGCCTCAGAAGGTCTAAGTACACTATTAATCGAAAGACAGGCACCGGGAGGACAGGCAGGTATGATCTATAATATCGAAAATTACCTCGGCTTCCCCTCTGGTTCTATGAAGAGAGTCGCTGCAAACGTAGGTGAAGGGTCTATTGCTGTTCAGCTAATACATCAATACTTAAAGAGGGTATGAAATAATACTTATGTCGGGGAACAATAGCGATAAAAATAATAATCAAGAAATTAACGATAAGCATGGAAATATGACTATTAATACTGATACTAACAAAAATATGATGACGAATGACCACGAGGCTTTTATTCATCAAATAAGACTATTTTCAGGATTAACCAGTCAGGAACTACAGTCCATTGATAAGGGAAAGGAGGTGTGGTTTGAGGCAGGGGATAAAATAATTTCAGAAGGAGAACATGAAACCTTTTATGTACTTCTAGATGGCAAGGTGGAAGTAATACTGAGAGATGGATCTAAGGAAGCAGTACTTTCCACTTATAATCCAGGAGACCATTTTGGAGAGCTGCCAATTATTCTTGGATGGACAAGCCATAGTTGTGCCGCCTATGCTACAAAGAAAAGCCATCTCTTGAAATGGGGCCAAGAAGAATTTTGGCGAATGATATATAGTTCTCCTGCTCTGACCAGACAGATTTTGAATTCAATGGCTCAGCTTCTTAAGACCTTAGAGACAGTATTACAACAGAATCAAAAGCTTATAGCGCTAGGTGGCTTGGCTGCGGGTCTTGCTCATGAGTTGAATAATCCTGCAGCGGCTGCCACTAGAGCAGTAACACAATTATCTGACTCTATCCGGGAATGGAGGTCCCTTGTCCAGAAGTTAAATGAGCGGCAGAGTATGACTGCTCCCCAGTGGTCATACCTTTCCAAATTAAGAAATGATACGTTAAAGTTCGATTCAAACCACACAAATGGTTATACTACAGATGACACACTAACACAAAGCGAAAAGGAAGACCACGTCTCAGACTGGCTTGACTCCCATGGTATTAATGACGGATGGAAACTTGCATCTGACTTGATCAATTTTGGAGTAAATATAGATAAGCTAAATGACATAGCTAACAATGTTATTTTACCCCAGCTATCAAACGCAAGTAGCGATAATAAGGCCGGGAGACAAAATCTTTTGCTTGAAGATGTTCTTAGATGGCTTAATGCTACAACTAGAGTGGATCATTTGCTTTATGAGATCAAGAGTAGCACCACTCGTATTAGTGATCTAATCTCTGCCGTAAAATCATACTCGTATATGGATCAGGCTCCTTTACAGGATGTTAACATTCATGATGGAATAGAAAGTACATTAACTATGCTTCAGCATAAATTGAAGAAAGCGGATATAACAATAATCCGAGAATATGAATCTGGCTTGCCGCATGTCAACGCTATTGGAAATGAGCTGAATCAGGTTTGGACAAATCTTATAGACAATGCAATTGATAGTATAGGCAGCCGTGGAACTATTTTAATTCGTACCAAAAATGAGCGTAAAAGCCATATACTTGTAGAAATAGTGGATAGCGGGAGTCAAGGCATTCAAAAGGAAATACAACCTCGTGTTTTCGAACCATTCTTTACAACCAAAGAACTCGGTAAGGGTACTGGCCTTGGATTAAGCATAAGCCACAGGATAATTGTGAACACTCACAAAGGAGACATACGTTTTAGCTCTAAGCCCGGAGAGACTAGTTTTCAGGTTCGTCTCCCTATCATTTACAAAGGAATTGAACAAAAATACTGGGATTGGATTAAGCCAGAGGATACTTCTAATAGAGTTAATGGCAATAATATTGCTCCATCTAGTAGCTAAATGGTTATTACATCAATAGAGCTCCTATATTACTTTCATAACTCCGTCAGCATACAGGGAGCTTGCTGAATGGATGAAGTACAGAGAAGGAGCCGGTGAAATAATAAATGATGATAGCTGGGTTATGCGTGACTCGTGGGATACGCAAGTTAAGATAAGTAAAGGTCTAGTTACGATTCAGAAAAAACTAACTCCGTAGGTGTCAAACGACTAATGGAACGAGCAATTTGGGCCCCTCGAGAAGTTCACGTAAATCGATACCTGTATCTATACTAGTATGTGGAGATTCTGTAGTTAGTGAGAAAGCTTTAAACCTGTGGTTACTTCTATTATATCCAGAAACCCACTTTTAGCACTGATATCAGCACTAATCCCACCGAACCCGCTAAGAATACGGGTTCTTATACACCTGTTTACTATTATCAATATAAAATATAAAATGCAATCAGCAAGTATAACGACGATCGCCACGATTCTCTTGGCAGAAGCAGAAGCAAATTGACCCCATCCTATTTTGAAAGGGTGTCATTACGTTTCCAAACTAAAAAATATCTCCGTAAAAGGAAGTGGCTGCAAAGTCTACAGTTTTTTAATTTAAAAATGTTTTAACCTTTTTCACAAATACAATAGCGTTACTGATGGTAACATGTATTAATCACGTTACCAGTAGTATTGATGATTATACATCGAGATGCCAATACAAAGAATAGAAGTCTCAGAATACCAATGCATCCACTGTAGCTATAAGTGGATTAATAGGGCCAATGGAAAGGATGGGCCTATCCCGAAGAAATGTGCTAGGTGTAAAAGGTCTAACTGGAATACAGGGAATTATATGATTCCTAAAGAGGTTGGCTTGAGAAGACGAGTTCAAAATCTATACGGGGTATACCATGTCTCAGTGTGGCGTCTTATGTATCTGTCACAGGATCTTAATACCTTTTCTGTAGACGATTACTTGGATCGCAAGGTAGTTGCCAAGTTTCTCGATCTGGATCCGCAACCAACAATAGAAGAGTTAAGACATGTGTTATACTCACCAGAGCTTAAACTAGGATTAAACTCGCAAAACCAACTTAGAAAAGAAGCATGGATCCCAAATCCAGAAAAACCAGGATGGTTTAAGCGCGATAAGCATCCTTACCGTGAATACTTGAAACTTGTCAAGGCTGACGCACAGAAACAACAGCAAATCATGCAGCAGGTAGTCCAGTCAAGAATTGGTCGTTTAGGTCCAAAGAAAGAAGGAGGCTAGCCTTGCCAAGCAGCTCCTTTAGGACTCTAACTTCATCTCTTAAGAATTCCCCTTAGACCTCCTCTAGGCTCTTTGTTTCGTTCCCCCTATGCTAATTTAATGCCTGGATCTATTCCCAGGCACGGTTCTGTTCTTAGCCGCTCCCGGAATACCCGAACTTCTGTTATCCAAAGTAGTTTTGATCTAGCTGCATTCATTCGCGGTTTAACTATGCTTTGATAAAAATATATCAGGTCCTCTTCTAATATCCTTTGGGAATGGTACAGCTTTCTTACTCTGCCCATTGATTTAGGGCGTTGTTGGACGTTCCTTGCTTCATAGACTAGGAGGAAACTCTTAGGCTCCACCTGCATAGATTCCTAGATGGGATTTCGCAGGTGTAATATTGGATTCCCACGGAACCCAATAACCGTATGGGTCTGCAAGGTTAGTAGCGATAATAAATTGACATGATTTTTGGGTGAACAAAATGAGTCAATTTTTGGTTCGCATTCCACCGAACCCGATATTTAAT
>Ga0126307_10001695_pt1 | contig 14644 bp, 13 predicted proteins | sample Plot28_FD_89955 | JGI IMG/M metagenome (GOLD analysis project Ga0126307, IMG submission 89955) | Serpentine soil microbial communities from UC McLaughlin Reserve, CA, USA - Plot28 | ecosystem: Environmental > Terrestrial > Soil > Grasslands | place: USA: UC McLaughlin Reserve, Lake County...
CCGAGCCGGCACACGCCCCTTGGTCCGAGCCGGCACACGCCCCTTGGTCCGAGCCGGCACACGCGCCTCCGGGCGAGCTGGCACACGGCGACGGCCGATCCCCACACGCCCCGCCGGTCCGAGCCGGGACCGCCTGCGGAACCGGGCATCGGCGCGCTTTCCAGGCGGGCGACGCGCCCGGGCCAGGCCCCGGAGCCAGGCCGCCGGGCACGCCCGAGTCCGACCCGGAGGGTCAGGTCCGCTGCAGGCGGCTGCGGGGGCCGGCGACCGCAACCCGTGACGGGACGGCCCGGCCCACGAGCCGCGACACCCGGGCAGACACGCCGAGCAGCAGGGCCAGGTCGATGCCCGTGGCGACGCCCATGTCGTCGCACAGGTGCACGAGGTCCTCGGTCGCCAGGTTGCCCCCTGCGCCCGCCGCGAACGGCGACCCGCCCAGACCACCGACCGCAGTGTCGAAGCGCACCACACCGAGCTGCAGGGCGGCGTACGCGTTCACCAGCGCCGTCCCGCGGGTGTCGTGCAGGTGCAGTCCCACGTCCGTGCCCGTCAGCGCCACCAGCTCGGCGACCCGGCGTGGCGTGGCCATGCCGGTCGTGTCGGCGTAGGTCAGCGTGGTCGCGCCCTCGGCCAGCGCCCTCGACCCGAGCGCGGCGACGTCCTCGGGGGCCAGGTCGCCCTCGTAGGGGGAGCCGAACGCGCACGAGATCACGGTGTCGATCGGCACCTCGCCGCCCACAGCGGCCCGGATAGCCGCCACCTGGGCGAGCGATTCCTCGACCGACATGCGCACATTGCGCTGGCTGTACGCCTCCGACGCCGACACCGTCAGCGAGACGCCGTCGACCCCGGCGGCCACGGCCAGCTGCGCACCCCGCACGTTGGGCACGAGCGCCACGTACGACACGCCCGCCACGCGCCCGATGCCGGCCATGACCTCGGCGCCGCCCGCCATGGCGGGCACGGCCTTGGGGGACACGAACGCCGCGGCCTCGATCGTCGTCACGCCGGCGGCGACCAGCGCCTCGACCAGGTCGATGCGGGCGCCGACGCGCACCGGCGCCTCGGGCTGCAGCCCGTCACGCGGGCCGACCTCGCGGATCGTGATCGCGTCGGGCAGCCCGAACGCTGCGGGCGGGGACGGCGCCGGTGCGGGAACCACCGAGCCGGCGGTCATCGCGGGGACCCTGCGGACACGGTCACCCGTTCGGTCGTCGGCATCGGGCCAAGCCTCCCCTTCCCTGTCGGCGCGCGCGGTCGCACCCATGGCGTGCGCTCACACCGGCGGTACCCCGTGGTGCCGCTCGGTGAACCTGCGGTCCTTGCCGTCGGCCGACTCGATGCGGCGGATGAGCTCGCCGCGCAGGTCGCCGAAGTCGACGACGGCGTCGATCACCAGCTCCGACGCCAGGCGGTACAGGTCGACGTCGGCCTCGTAGGCCCGGCGCCGGTCCTCGACGAACGCCGAGCGCTCGTCCTCGTCGTCGATGGCGGCGATGCGGTTGGCGTAGACGGCGTTCACCGCGGCTTCGGGTCCCATCACGGCGATGCGGGCCGTGGGCAGGGCGATCGTAGCCTCGGGCTCGAACGCCGGGCCCGCCATGGCGTACAGCCCGGCGCCGTAGGCCTTGCGCACCACGACCGACACCTTGGGCACCGTGGCCTCGCTGACGGCCGTGACCATCTTGGCGCCGTGGCGGATGATGCCCTGCCGCTCGACGGCCGTGCCGATCATGAAGCCGGGTACGTCGGCGAGGAACACGAGCGGCACGTTGAACGCGTCGCACAGCCACACGAAGCGAGCCGCCTTGTCGGACGAGTCGACGAACAGCGCCCCGCCCTTGTGCAGCGGGTTGCTCGCCACGATGCCCACAGGGCGGCCGTCGAGCCGGGCCAGGCCCGTGATTACCTCCGGCGCGAACAGCGGCATGCGCTCGAAGAAGGACTCCTCGTCGACGAGGGCGTCGACGACGTGGTGCATGTCGTAGCCGACGTGCTCCTCGGCGGGGACCATGTCTGCGGTCAGCGGCCGCGCCGCCGGGCGGGGCTCGTAGCGGGGCGGGTCGTCGCGCCAGGTCTGCGGGAAGTAGCTGAACCAGGCCCGGGCCTGGTCGATCGCGTCCTCGTCGTCGACGGCCAGGTTGTCGCCGCAGCCCGACACCGTGGCATGCATGCGGGCGCCGCCCATCTGCTCGAGCGAGGTGTGCTCGCCGATCACCATCTCGGCCATGCGGGGCGAGCCCAGGTACATCGAGGCGTTGCCCTCCACCATGAACACGACGTCGCAGAAGCTGGGGATGTAGGCGCCGCCCGCCGCGGACGGCCCGAACAGGCAGCAGATCTGGGGCACGCGGCCGGACAGGCGAACCTCGTTGTAGAAGATGCGCCCCGCCCCCCGCCGCCCGGGGAACAGCTCGACCTGGTCGGTGATACGGGCCCCGGCGGAGTCGACGAGCCAGAACACCGGCAGTTCGTTGCGCAGGGCGTGCTCGGTCAGACGCACGATCTTCTCGACGGTGCGGGCACCCCACGACCCCGCCTTGACCGTGGGGTCGTTGGCCATGACGCACACGGGCCGGCCCTCGACGCGCCCCACCCCGGTGACCACGCCGTCGGCCGGCAGATCGGCGGCGGCGTTGTTGGCGAGCAGGCCGTCCTCGACGAACGAGCCCTCGTCGAGCAGCAGGGCCAGGCGGTCGCGGACGAACAGCTTGCCCTGGGCGGCGAGCTTGTCACCCACGTTGGCGAGGTTGCCCGCCAGCGCCCGCCCGGTCAGGCGGGCGAGCTGGTCGGCCTCGTGGCTGCCGTCCTCGCGGTCCTCGTCGCTCACGCCGGGGACACTAGGAGCGGCGGATGGCGAGGATGGCCACGTCGTCGCTCATGGCCTCGGACGCGAAGTCGCGCGCCGCCTCGAGCAGGTTCTTGCAGAGCACGTCGGCGGCGACGTTCGGGTCGCGCCGCAGGGTGTTGGCGATGCGCTCCTCGCCGAACATCTGCTCGCCGTTGCGCACCTCTGCCAGGCCGTCGGTGTAGAGCAGCAGCAGGTCGCCCTTTTCGAGTGGGATCTCGCGGGCGTGGTACTGGTTGTCGGGCGCCAGCATCAGCAACGGGCCTGTGGCCCGGAGCGGCCTGACGTCGCGGTCGTGCCACAGCCAGGCGGCGGGATGGCCGGCGGAGGCGAAGCGCAGCGTGTGGTGCTCGGTGTCGAACACCACGACGACCAGGGAGATGAGCTCCTCGCCGCGGCCCAGCGCCGACATCTGGGCGTTGAGCTCCTCGAGGGCCTGGCCCGGATCGCGGTACTGGCGCAGGAAGACCCGCAGCAGGTATTTCGCCTGGAACGCCGTGATCGATGCCTCGATGCCCCGCCCGGTGACGTCGCCGATGACCGCCGCCACGCGGCTCCTCCCGACGTGGACGACGTCGTAGAAGTCACCGGCCATGAGGCCGGTGCCGGCCTGGTAGCGCCGGCCCAGCTCGAAGCCGGCGAACTCGGGCAGCACCTCGGGTGCCAACCGGTCGGCCCACCGCTTGGGGGCCAGCTCGTCCTGGCTGAGCACCTCCTCCGCCTTGCGCTCGATCGTCGAGCGGTCCTCGGCGATGCGTGACTCACGCGCGAAGTCGCGCCCGTAGAGGACGGACAGCCCGACGGGCACGAGGACGAGGCCGAACAACACGCCGGCCACGCGGTCGCCCCACGTCGCCACCCCGAAGGCGGCGACGGTGAGCGACATGTAGAGGAACGTCGTGTGCAGGTCCTTGCGGTACTGGGACCGCGCCAGCACGGTCACGTCGGCTTCGGGGCTGCGCTCGGCTTCGATGCGCTTCCACACCACGCGAAGGCGGCGCGCCGAACGGGACCAGACGGCGGCGGCCACCAGGGATGCGGCCCCCACGAGGGCCAGGATGATCTCCATGTGGGGCACGATGCTACCGAACGCCGCTTGCCTGGTGGGAGGGGATCTTGTGCGAACAGCGTCCGCGCGAGGTCAGCTGCCCCGCTGGCGCACGCGCAGCTTGAGCGGTGTGGCCCCGAGGTCGAACGCCTCGCGCAGCTTGCGCTCGAGGTACCGCATGTAGGTGCGGGGCAGCTCGCGGTTTGCGAACAGCGTGAAGGTCGGCGGATCGGTGGCGCCCTGGATGGCGTAGAGCACCCGGGCCCCTCCCGGGGCCGGTTGGGCCTGCTGAGCGGCGTGGATGGCGGCGTTCACGCTGCTCGTGGGGATGCGGCGCCGGTAGGCGGTCACGCTGTTCTCGAGCGCCGGGAAGAGCTTGTGGACGCCCTTGCCGGTGAGCGCGCTCACCGGGAGCACCGGGGCGTCGCCGATGAAGCCGAGCTTCTCACCCACCTGCCAGCGCAGCTCGGGCCGGTCGTCGGGGTCGAGCAGCTCCCACTTGTTCAGCAGCACCACGATCGGGCAGCCCGCGGCGTCGATCCGCTCGGCCAGGCGCTGGTCCTGGCCGGTGACGCCTTCGGTGGCGTCGATGACCAGCAGCGCCACGTCGGCCTCGTCGACCGCCTTGAGCGCCCGGACCAGCGAGTAGTACTCGGTGCCCTCGTCGATCTTGGACTTGCGGCGCATACCGGCCGTGTCCACCAGGCGGATCGGCCCGAGGTCGGTCTCGATCAACGTGTCGATGGCGTCGCGCGTGGTGCCGGGCCGATCGTGGACGACGGCCCGCTCGTCGCCCGTGAGCCGGTTGAACAACGTGGACTTGCCGACGTTCGGGCGGCCGACGATGGCGACGGCCACGGTCTCGCCGGCGCGGTCGCCCGGCGCGTCGAGCCCGTCGCCGCCGGAGGCGGATTCGTCGCGGTCGCGGTCTCCGTTGCCCGAGCCGAACGTGGCGCCGGCGGCATCGGCCTCGTTCTCGGCGGGCAGCCGGGCCACGACCTCGTCGAGCAGGTCGCCCGTGCCCCGGCCGTGCAGCGCGCTGACCGCGTGCGGCTCGCCGAGGCCGAGGCTGAGCAGATCCCACATCTGGGCCTCGCGGCCCACGCTGTCGACCTTGTTCGCCACGACGAGGACCGGCTTGCCGGTGCGGCGCACGATCTCGGCGGCCTTGGCGTCGTCGTCGGTCACTCCGACCGTCACGTCGACCACGAACAGCACGACGTCCGCGTCGGCCACGGCCCGCTCGGACTGGCGGCGGACCTTGGCGTCGAGGTCGCTGCCGCCGACCATCCACCCGCCGGTGTCGACGAGGCGGAACTCGCGGCCCTGCCACTCCGCCTCGACGTCGTGGCGGTCGCGGGTGACGCCGGGTTGCTCCTCGACGATCGCCTCCCGGCGGCCGATGACCCGGTTCAGCAGCGTGGACTTGCCGACGTTCGGCCGGCCCACGATGGCGACGACGGGGACGGCCACGGTCAGCGCCCTGCGCCGATCGTTGCGGGCGCCCGGCCCTTGGGGCCCGGAGCGCCGGCGCCTGCGGACCGGCCGGCGGCGAGGCCGAGGGCGGCGCGCAGGGAGGCGCCGTCGGCGGGGACGACCTCGACGGGGCGGGGCAGGTCGGTGGGCTCGGTGCCGTCGAGGAACCGGCCCTGCGTAAGACACACGTCGGGGAGCAGGTAGCGGTGGCCTTCGGGCTGGTCGGCCAGCACCCGGGCCAGGTCGCTGCCCACCATGAGCCCCGAGACCCCCACGTTGCCGCCGAAGAACTCGTTGTCGACCGTGACGATGCGCACGTCGGGGCGGCCGGCGCGCTCGACGAGCGGGGACAGCACCCGGGCGCCGTAGGGGGCCGTGAGGATGGCGACAGGAGCGCCGCGGCTCGGCCCGATGTGCAGCGGCCGGCCCTCGGCGACGGCGGCCGGCCCGGCGGCGAGTCGCTGGCCCCGGTAGGGCTCGTAGTCCGCGTCGACGGACCGGGACACGTCGGCCGTGCTCCGGTCGCCCGCCCCCGCACCGGGCGCGTGCGCGGTGACGTTCTGGGGTCCCGGGGCCCGCGTGCGGGGTGTGGGCGACGCCGGAAGGGAGGGGGCCCCGCACGCCGGCGCGGACGCCGGCGCCGGCGCGGCGCTCGCTGGCGGGCGGGAGGCGTCGGTTGTGCGGAAGAAGCCGCCGCGCTCCCCCGTCGGGTCGGTCCGGCCGACGCCCGGCAACCGACCCCCCAGAAGCTCGATCTCGAAGGCGCGGGCCATGCCGATGCCGTCCTCGTGCATGGCGAACTCGCCGTAGTCGCCGGCGGGCGGGAACGGCCGGCCGGCCAGCAGGTAGTACTCGTCGGCGGCGTAGACGAGGCGACGGCCCAGCACCGCCAGGTAGAGCTGCTGCCAGTCGGCCACGGCGTCGACCACCGCCGCCGCCTCGGCCCGGGTGTGGGGCCGCATGCGGGCCTCGGTGCTGTAGCGCGACACGCCGAGGGGCACGACGCAGACCGAGGCCAGCTCGGGGTAGCGGTCGAGCACGCCCGCGAGCGTGTCGTCCAGCACGGCGCCGTCGTTGACTCCCGGGCACACCACGACCTGGCCGTGCACCTCGACGCCGTGGTCGAGCAGCGCCCGCAGCCAGCGCAGGCTCGTGGCGCCCCGCCGGTTGCGCAGCATCTCGGCCCGCACGTCGGGGTCGGTGGCGTGGATGCTCACGTACAGCGGGCCCAGGCCCTCGGTGACGACCCGCTCGAGGTCGGCCTCGGTGAAGCGGGTCAGCGTCGTGAAGTTCCCGTAGAGGAACGACAGGCGGTAGTCGTCGTCCTTCAGGTAGAGGCTGCGTCGCAGCCCCGGCGGCAGCTGGTAGATGAAGCAGAACTCGCAGTGGTTGTCGCACGTCCGCACCCGGTCGAACAGCGCCGAGTGCACCTCGACGCCGAGCGGCTCGCCGGCCCGCTTGGCGATCTCGACCACCGTGTCGAGCCCGCCCCGGCCGACCTCGAGCACCAGCTCGGGCTCGTCGACCAGGACGCGCCACTCGATCAGGTCGCGGGGCACGGTGCCGTTCACCGCAGCGATCTCGTCGCCCTCCACGATGCCGGCGCGCGCCGCGGGCGAACCGGGGCTGACGGCGACGACACGGGGAGCAGACACGAAGGACCACTCTACGGCCCTCGGTACCCTGGCGTGCATGGCCGTCGACAAGGTGCTCCTCGCCGCGCCCCGTGGTTTCTGCGCCGGCGTCGAGATGGCGATCAAGGCGCTCGCGTGGATGGTGCGCGCGTTCGAGCCCCCCGTGTACTGCTACCACGAGATCGTCCACAATCAGCTGGTCGTCGAGCGGTTCCGCCAGCTCGGCGTCGTGTTCGTCGACGACATCGCCGAGGTGCCCGAGGGCCACCCGATCATGCTCTCGGCCCACGGCTCCGCCCCCGAGGTGGTCGCCGCCGCCAAGGAGCGCGGCAGCTTCGTGGTCGACGCCGTGTGCCCGCTCGTCACGAAGGTGCACCACGAGGTGAAGGTGCGGGCCGGCAAGGGCTACCGCATCGTCTACGTGGGCCACGAGGGCCACGAGGAGGCCGTCGGCACGATGGCCGTCGCCCCGGCGTCGATCGACCGGGTCGAGTCTGTCGCCGAGGTGGACGCCCTCGCCCCCTCGCCCGACGACCAGCCCGTGGCCCTGCTCGCGCAGACGACGCTGTCGCACCGCGACTGGGCGGCGGTCGCCGACCGGGCCGCCGAGCGCTTCCCCGAGCTGTGGCGCCCCGGGCGCAGCGACCTGTGCTTCGCCACGACGAACCGCCAGTCGGCGCTGGCCGAGATCGCGTCCCGATGCGACGCCGTCGTGGTGATCGGCTCGGCGAACTCGTCGAACACCCGGGCGCTCGAGAAGCTGGCCCGCGAGTCGGGCCAGGCGCGGGTGCACCGGGTCAATGCCGCCGACGAGGTCCCCGACGACCTCGCCGGCACGGTCGGCGTCACGGCCGGTGCCTCGGCCCCTGAGGAGCTGGTCGATGCGGTCATCGCCCGCCTCGCGCCCGCGGAGGGGGTCGAGGAGGTGCGCATCACGAGCGAGGACGAGTACTTCCCTCCGCCCCGTGAGCTGCGCGACGTGCTCGCGGGGGTCGATGTGCTCGCGACGTTCGGTCTGGGCGGCTCGGTGCCTGACCGCCCGGCGATCGACGACCGGCGCCTCGCCGCCAGCGACGTCCTCGCCCTGCTCGCCTGAGCGCGGAGGTGCCCGGCGGCCGGCCGGCGCGGCGGAACGTCAGACGCCGGCGCGCTTCCGGGCCTCGTCGAAGACGGCCTGGAGCGACGCGTGGAGCCGGTCGGTCATCTCGCGCACCACCCGCCGGGGCGCCCGCGACGGGCCTTCGCTGGACCCCGCCACGATCGGCTCGCCGATCACCACCACGACCTTGTGCGGCGCGATGAACGTCTTGCCGGGCGGCATCGCGGCCTCGGACCCGCCGATGCCCACGGGCACGATCGGCACGCCGGAGCGGGCTGCCACGTAGGCGGCGCCGTCGAACAGGTCCTCGACGACGGGGCCCGACCGGCGGCTGCCCTCGGGGAACAGGACCAGCGACTCGCCGTTCTCGATGACCCGGATGCAGGTGCGCAGCGACTCGCGGTCGGCCGTACCGCGGTGCACCGGGAACGCGCCGAGCATCGAGAAGAAGCGGCCGAGCGTCGGGTACTTCCAGATCGAGGCCTTGCCCATGTAGCGCATGCGCTCGGGCCGGGTCGTGGCCGCCAGCAGGAAGTCGATGTTCGAGCGGTGCACCGGCGCCAGCACGAAGGGGCCCTCGGCCGGCAGGTTCTCCCGACCCCGCACCTCGAGACGGAAGTACGGCGTCGCCAGGCCCTTGAACAGGGCCCGGACGATGCGGTAGCTCGTGGTCTCGAGCCGGGTCGGCGGGTGGACGTCGACCGGCTCGGCCCTTACGACGGCCTCAGCCACCGGCCATGCTCGCCAGCTCGCCGACGATCTGGTCGATCGTGCGGTCGCTCGTGTCGATCTCGATCGCGTCGTCGGCCATCGCAAGCGGCGAATCGGTGCGACCCTGGTCGAGGGCGTCGCGCCGGGCCAGGTCGGCGGCCACGGTCTCGTAGTCGAGCTGGGTCACCTCGGCCGCCCGGCGGTCGGCCCGCACGTCGGGGCGGGCGGTCAGGAACACCTTGAGCGTGGCGTCGGGGAACACGATCGTGCCGATGTCGCGTCCCTCGAGCACGCCGCCGCCGTGGTCGGCGGCCCACTGGCGCTGGCGGCGGCGCAGCTCGGCGCGGACCTCGGGGTTGGCGGCCACGATCGACACCGCGCGGGTCACCTCGGGTCCCCGGATCTCGATCGTGGCGTCGACGCCGTCGACCCGCACGCCGTCGGTCGACACGTCGAGCTCCACCGTGCGGCACAGCTCGGCCGTCGGTCCGACGTCTGCCGGATCGATGCCGCGGCGCAGCGCTGCGAACGTGACGGCCCGGTACATGGCCCCCGTGTCGAGGTACGGCAGCCCGAGGCGCTCGGCCAGGCTCCGTGCCACGGTCGACTTGCCCGAGCCCGCGGGCCCGTCGATCGCGATCACCTTCACGAGCGCGTCACCCTAGTCACCCCCGCGTGCCGGCCGGCGCTGCCCGGGGCCCGCTCGCGCCGTCGGCGGGTGGACGCAGCGCGTCGAGCGCGTCCCAGAACCCGGGGAACGTCTTGGCCACGCACCCGGGGTCGGCGATCTCGATGCCGGGCACCCGAAGCCCGACGAGCGCGAAGCTCATCGCCATGCGGTGGTCCTCGTAGGTGGCCACCCGGGCCGGACGCGGCATGCCGGGCCGGACGACGAAGCCGTCGGCCTCCTCGTCGGCCTCGATGCCGCAGCGGCGCAGCTCGCGGACGACGTCGCCGATGCGGTCGGTCTCCTTGCCACGGATGAACCCGATGCCCCGCACCCGGGTGGGCGAGTCCGCGAACACGGCGACGGCGGCAAGGGTCTGGGCCGTGTCGGAGATATCGGACATGTCCACGTCGACGCCGTGCAGCGCCTCGGTGCTCTCGACGGTCGTGGCGTCGTCGCCGCCCTCGACCCGGCAGCCCATGCGCTCGAGCACGTCGACGAACGCCACGTCGCCCTGCAGGGCGTGGCGACCCAGACCCTCGATCGTGACGCGCCCGCCGCAGATGGCGGCGGCGGCGACGAAGTACGAGGCGGCGCTCGCGTCGGGCTCGACGGTGTGGTGAGCGGCGCGGTAGCCGCCGGGTGCCGCCACCCACCCGGTGCCGCCGGGCGTGTCGACCGGTTCCACAAAGGCGCCGAACGAACGCATGACGGCGACCGCCATGTCCACGTACGGACGTGACACGAGCCGTCCCGGCGTCGTGAGCCGCAGCCCGCCGGGCCACGCCGGTCCGCTCAGAAGCAGCCCCGACACGAACTGGCTGGAGGCGGAGCCCGGCACGGTCAGCGCCGCGGCCGCCGCGCCCGGATCGCCACCCGGCGGGACGGCCGCGCCGTGGACGACGACGGGCAGGTGGCCGGGCTCGCCCTCCTCGACGACCGTGGCGCCCAGCGCCCGCACGGCGGCGATGCCGTCAGCCATGGGCCGGGACCGCAGCGGCGGGGCGCCGTCGAGGCGATAGCGGCCCGGGCCGAGGGCGACGAGCGGCAGCAGGAACCGGCTGGTCGTGCCGGACAGGCGGGCGTCGAGCACGTGGTCGCCGTCCGGGAGCCGCCCCCCGAGCCCGTGGACCACGACCCGGGCCGCGGTCGGGTCGGTATCGAGGCCCACGCCCAGTGTGCGCAGGGCGTCGAGCATCGCCTCGGTGTCCTCCGCGAACAGGGCGCCGTCGAGCACGCTACGCCCGGGGGCCAGCGCGGCGCACACGAGCGCCCGGTTCGTCAGGCTCTTCGATCCGGGAGGCCGCACGGTGGCGTCGAGTGGCCCGGTGACCGGCGCCACGGCCCGGACCGCGGTGCTCACGTGCCGCCCTTCTGGCAGCGCCCGTGCGCCCGGGGCGAAGTCAGCGCCGCCAGAACAAGCGGTGACCCTCGGGTGGAGCGGGCGGGGCTCACGAGGCCGCACCCCCGCCGAGCGTGTGGACCGACGGGTGGTAGCCGGCGCCCACGAGCGCCCGGCGGAACTCGCGGGCTGCGTCGCTCTCGACCAGCATCGTGATCACGCCCCGGTCGCCCTCGGTGGAGTGGACGATCTCGAAGTCGACGATGTTCACGTCCAGGTCGGTGGCGAGCGTGGCCACCTCGGCCACCACGCCCGGCCGGTCGGGCACGGGGACCCGCAGCTCGCGCAGGTCCGCCGGCGTGCGCAGCCGGGCCGGCAGGTTCACCCGGGCGGCCCGGGCCTGGGCCAGGCCGTCGACGAGGCTCTGGCGATCGCCCTTGTCGACCACCTGGCGCATCTCGCCGAGCGCCTGGATCAGCTCGTCGAGCACCTCGGTGATCGCCACCCGGTTGTCCTCGCAGATGTCGGGCCAGATGCCCGGGTGGCCGGCGGCGATGCGGGTCATGTCGCGGAATCCGCCCGCGGCGAGGCGCAGGAGCCCTCGCTGCTCCTCGCTGCGGGCGTCGGCCAGGCGCATCAGCGTCGCTGCGGTCAGGTGCGGCACGTGCGACACGACCGCGACCAGCGTGTCGTGGCGGTCGGGCGGCAGGGCCAGCACCTCGGCCCCGAGCGTCGTGACGATCGCCCGCACCTGGGCGAAGGCTGCGGAGTCCGTCTCTGCGGTGGGCGTGAGCACCCACGTGGCGCCCTCGAACAGGTCGGCCGTGGCGCCCTCGACGCCGTCCTGCTCGGAGCCGGCCATCGGGTGGCCGCCCACGAACCGGGGGTCGGCCACGGCGTCGACCACCGCCGACTTCGTGCTCCCCACGTCGGTGACCAGGCCGGGACCGGCGGCGAGCGCCCGACGGGCGGCGGCCGGCACCGCCTTCACCGGCGTGGCGACGAACGTGATCGTGGCGTCGGGGTCGTCGCCCACGGCGTCGAGTGCGCCGAGCTCCAGCGCCCGCCGAGCCCGCGCCTCGTCGTGGTCGCGGCCGGTGACGTGCCAGCCGATCTGGCGCAGGCGCATGCCGATCGAGCCGCCGATCAGACCGGTGCCGACGACGACGGCGCGGCCGGGCTCGTGTGGGCGTCCGAGCACCAGGTCAGGCCCGGCCTGTGGGGGTGCGGGCTCGGTCACCGGATCGTCCCCTCACCGCGGCAGGTCGTCGCGGAGGTTGCGGGCGCCCTCGAGGTACACGTGGTGCAGGCCGGACCGGGGGACGTCCGTGGCGAGGTGGATCATCACGCGGATGCAACGTGGCGCGCCGCCCTCGATCTCGAGCTCGCGGGCGCAGAGAAGCGGCACGTCGCCCAGGCCGAACTTGCGGGCCGCCTCGGCCGGGAACGCGCTGTGGATGTCGCCGGTCGCGGTGATGATCACGCTGATCAGGTCGTCGTGCGCGAGCTCGTTGCGGGCGAACAGCTCCTCGAACAGGGCGATCACGCGCTCGGACAGGTGCTCTCGCTCGTCGACGTCGACGGTGGTGGCACCTCGGAGGGCTCGGACGGCGGGCGACATGGCGGATAGAGGTTAGCGGCGCCCCTGCGCCCGCCCGCCACCGGGGCCGCGACGGTTCCCACCCACCCTGTCGGCAGGGCGGCGACCGGGCCCGGCGCCGCGGCCCGGGCGCGCCGGGGGCGCCGGCCCCGGGCGCGGCGCAGCCGCCCGCTCAAGGGCACGGACCTCGTCCTGGGCCAGCGCGCGCCACTCCCCCGGGGCCAGGCGGTGGTCGCTGAGCGGACCGATGCGCACCCGCACGAGGCGCCGCACCGGGTGGCCGACGGCCGCGCACATGCGCCGGACCTGCCGGTTGCGCCCCTCGTGGATCGTGAGGCGCAGGACCTGGTCGTCGGCCAGGGCCACGACGGCCGGCGCCGTGATGCCGTCGTCGAGCTCGACCCCTTCACGGAGCCGCCGCAGGGCCCCCCGGCTGGGCTTGCCGGCCACCTCGGCCAGGTACTCCTTGTCGACGCCGAACGAGGGGTGGGTCAGCCGGTGGGCCAACTCACCGTCGTTCGTGAGCACCAACAGGCCCTCGGTGTCGGCGTCGAGGCGCCCGACCGGGTACACCCGCGGCTCGGCGGGGACCAGATCGACGACGGTCGGGCGGCCCTGCGGGTCGGCGGCCGTGGTGACCACACCGGCCGGCTTGTTGAGCAGGTAGTGCACGAGCCCGGGACGCAGGCCCACGGCGGCGCCGTCGACCTCGACCAGGTCGGCCTCGGGATCGACCCGCACCCCCAGCGTGGCGACCTCGCCGTTGACCCGCACGCGGCCGGCGGCGATCAGGTCCTCGGAGGTCCGGCGGCTGCCGACGCCCGCCTGGGCCAGAACCTTTTGCAGCCGCTGCCCTCGGGGGTCGGCACCCTCGCCGGTGCCTCGGCCCCCGCCGATGCCCCCTCCCGCACCGATGGCCTCGCCCTCGCCGGTGCCTCGGTCCCCGCCGACGCGCTCGCCGTCGCCGGTGCCGTCGCCCCCGCTGATGCCCTCGCCGGTGCGGTCATCCTCGCCGGCCACGGCGGCGGCGTCTTCCGGGTCCGACGGGGGCCCGCCGCCGTCGGGGGCGCTCACGGCCGGGACCGGTCCCCCGGCCAGCCGCCCCGTTCCGCGCCTTCGCCGTCACCGTCGACGGCGCCCCAGGTCCCGAGCCCCGTCCCGGTCCCGCCGGAGGGATCGTCGCCGTCACCGACGCCAACGCCGCCAGCGTCTCGAGCGTCGTGGTCGAGGACGTCGCGGGACACCGGCACGCCCTCGACGTCGGCCCCCAGCTCGGCATCCAGATCCCCGTCGAACCCACCGTCGCCATCGTCGGCGCGACCGCCGCCGGCGATGAACGCCTCGGTGGCGGCCGTCGCGTCGTAGCGGTCGGGCGAGGCCATGCCCTCAGGGCGCAGGCCCTGCTCGAGCTGCTCGACGACGGCGGCGCTGGGCACGAAGTCGCCGAGCGGGGGCAGCTGCGAGAGGTCATCGAGGCCGAGCTGCTCCAGGAACGAGCGCGTCGTGCCGTAGAGGACGGCCTGGCCCGGACCCGTGTCGCGCCCCAGCTCCGCGATGTAGCCCCGCTGCGTCAGCGTCCGCATCACGCCCTCCGCGCTGACGCCGCGGATCGAGGCCACCTGGGCCCGCGAGATCGGCTGCTTGTAGGCGACGATGGCGAGCGTCTCGAGGGCGGCCGCAGACAGCTTCGCTGTCTGGCCCTCGAGCACGAACCGCTCGACGTACGCGGCCTGATCGGGGTGAGTCTGGTAGCGCCATCCGCCGGCGACGCGCACGAGCTGGAATCCGCGGCCCTCTGCCTCGTACTCCTCGGCCAGGCTCCGGCACAGCTCGTCGACGACCGGTGGCGACAGCTCGAGCAGCTGGCCGATCAGGTTCGTGTCCAGTGGGACCTCGGCCACGAGGACGAGCGCCTCGATGGCCCGGCGGGCCTCGTCGCCGACGCGGTCGGAGGGCAGGCGCAGACCCGAGTCGCTCACCGGTCGATCGCCCCGCTCACCCGTCGTAGGCGTCGACGGCATCGAGCGGGTCGACCCCGGCGGCGCCGACGCCCACCCACCGGATCTCGATGTCGCCGAACGTGCGGGGCTGGTCGAGCTCGACCACGCCCTGCTTGAACAGCTCGAGCACCGCGAGGAACCGCACCACGACCTCGAGCCGCTCGACCAGGTCGCCGGTCAGCGCCCGGAACGAGATGCGCCCCACCCGCGGCAGCTCGG
>Ga0126307_10001696_pt1 | contig 14641 bp, 10 predicted proteins | sample Plot28_FD_89955 | JGI IMG/M metagenome (GOLD analysis project Ga0126307, IMG submission 89955) | Serpentine soil microbial communities from UC McLaughlin Reserve, CA, USA - Plot28 | ecosystem: Environmental > Terrestrial > Soil > Grasslands | place: USA: UC McLaughlin Reserve, Lake County...
AAGGGCCGTCTTTCGCGCCGACGAAGAAGGAGTGAAGGTGAGACGCGTTTGGGTCTACGCCAGGCCGGCGAAGACCGCTGCGAGCCGCATCGCGAACTACGCGAGCTACGCGCTGTTGGCGAGCGCGGTCGGGTCCCGCGGACGTCGTCCGGATGTCGTCCTCGCCTCATCGCCGCCGCTCCCGGTCGGCGCCGCGGCGGCCGCGGTCGCTCGCCGCTTCGGCGTGCCCTGGGTACTGGACGTCCGCGACCTCTGGCCCGACATCGCGGTCGTCCTCGGCCAGCTCCCGGAAGGACCACCGCTTGAGATGGCGCGGCGGCTCGAGCGTGGCCTGTACCGGAGCGCCGCGCGCATCACCGCCGTCACGGAACCCTTCAAGGACCACATCGAGGCGAATGGCGGCGAGGGGAAGGTCTCCGTGATCTACAACGGCACCAGTTCCACCTACCTCGACGCCGGCGTCGCGGAGCCCGATCGCGAGCAGCTCGGTCTGCCCAGGGATCGCTTCCTCTTCACCTACGCCGGGAACCTCGGAATGGCTCAGGGCCTCGAGGCCGCGGTCGAGGCTGCGGGCCGGCAGGACGAGGGCTTCCAGCTGCTTCTGCTCGGGGAGGGACCACGCCGAGCCGCTCTCGCCGCAATGGCCGGAGAGCTGCCGCCGGGACGCGTGCAGTTCCGCGACTTGGTCCCGCCAGAGCAGGCGGCGAGGATCATGCGGGCCTCGGACGCGCTCCTGGTGCCGCTGGCCAAGGACCCGGCGTTCCACGCCTATGTGCCGTCCAAGCTCTTCGACGTCTGCGCGATCGGCCGGCCGGTGATCGTGGCGACGGGCGGAGAGTCCGAGCGCCTTGTTGCACAGCACGACGCCGCCGTCCGAGTGCCGCCGGAGGACCCGCAAGCGCTGGCCGAGGCGCTCGGGACCATCCGGGCTGACCCCGAGCTTCGGGATCGCCTTTCGCGCCAGGCGGTCGCTTTTGCGTCCGAGCACCTGCGCGAGCGCGGTGTGGACCGCCTGGAGGAGATCCTGCGCGCCGCGGTGGGGACGGGCTCCTCCGCCTCTGGCAGGACGTAGCATCGCGACCATGCCCGCTCACCATTCGGAATCAGCATGACCGCGCTCGTCACCGGGGCGGCAGGGTTCATCGGCTCCCACCTCGCGGACCGGCTGCTCGCGGACGGCGTCGAGGTTCGCGCCGTGGACCGGCTCTCCGACTACTACGACGTAGATCTGAAGCGGGCGAACCTCGCCAACCTGGAGACGCACTCGAGTTTCTCGTTCCTGGAGGGGGATCTGAACCAGACCGAGCTCGGACCACTCCTGGACGGCGTCGAGGTCGTCTTCCACCTGGCCGCGCAGCCCGGCGTGCGTGCGAGCTGGGGGCGTGAGTTCGAGATCTATCTGAGCGACAACCTCCTCGCGACCCAGCGGCTGCTCGAGGAATGCCGGGAGCGCGAGCTGCGACGCTTCGTCTTCGCCTCTTCCTCCTCGATCTACGGAGATGCCGAGCGCTTTCCGACCAAGGAGACGGATCCACCCGCGCCCGTATCCCCCTACGGAGTGACGAAGCTGGCCGCGGAGCATCTCAGCCGGCAGTACTTCGGAGGATTCGGCGTGCCCACAGTGGGCCTGCGCTACTTCACGATCTTCGGCCCACGCCAGCGACCCGACATGGCTTTCAATCGATTCATCCGCGCGGGCCTCGACGGCGAGGCGATCGACGTCTACGGCGACGGGCTCCAGGAGCGGGACTTCACCTACGTCGCCGACGCGGTCGAGGCAACCGTCGCCGCGGGTGACCGTGGCGTCCCGGGCGAGACCTACAACATCGCGGGAGGGAACGCCGCAACGGTCGCGCGTGTGATCGAGATGCTTGGGGACCTTCTCGGAGGCGAACTCGCCGTCAATCACCAGGCCGCCGTGGCCGGAGACGCGCGCAAGACCGGCGCCGACACGAGCCGTGCACGCGCCGAGCTCGGTTATGACCCGGCCGTGTCGCTCGAGGAGGGCCTGCGCAGGCAGATCGAGGCGGAGCGCGAGCGACGAGCGGCCACCGCCGTCTCCAGCCAAAGCCCGGAGTAGGAGTTGGCTCCGAGGCGCGACGTGGCGATCTATTCGCCGGCCTCCTCGGTGTTCTTCGGAGGGGGCGGCCTGCTCGCGAACGAGGAAAGGGAGCTGGTTGCCGGGGCCGAGGGCGTCCCGAAGGGCGGTGGCGCTGAGCTCCAGATGTCGATGCTCGCCCGCGGGCTCTCGGAAGAGGGCCTGAGGACGGCGATCATCGTCTGGCCCGTCGTTGGCGGGCCGCAGGAGACCGCCGCCGGGCCCGACCTGGTCGAGCGGCCTCCGTACGCGGGCGCCGGGCGGGCCGACAAGCTCAAGGAGGCCCGCTACATCTGGCGAGCGATGCGCAAGGCCGACGCGCGGACCTATCTGTTCCGCGGCGGCGGCCCGCAGCTGATGGTGGGCGCGGCGTTCTGCCGCATCCATCGTCGTCGCCTGATCTTCTCTGCAGCCAGCGATCTGGATTTCGACTTCACCCGGCCCGACCGGACCAGGGTCCACCTGACCGCCTACCGCGCGGCGCTGCGTCGAGCCGACCTCACCGTCGTCCAGCGTGACCAGCAGGCTGTCCTCGCGCGTCAGGAGGGCCTCGGTCGAATCGAGCTGATCCCGAGCTTCGCCGAGCCGGCGAAACCGTCGGAGTCCGATCCCGAGGCGTTCCTGTGGATCGGCCGGCTCGTCGACTACAAGCGCCCGATGGAATACGTCCAGCTGGCTGAGTCGCTGCCGGACGCTCGCTTTCGGATGGTCTGGTTCGCGACCAACGAAACTCGGCCCGAGCTGATCGACGAGATACGCCGAGCGGATGAGCGTCTCCCGAATCTCGAGCTCGCCGGACAGCTCCCCCGCCGCGATCTGCTCGATCTGATAGGTCGCTCGTGTGCCGTGGTCTCGACCTCGCGGGCGGAGGGCATGCCGAACACTTTCCTCGAGGCTTGGTCCCGCGGGATCCCCGTCGTGTCGCTCGAGTTCGATCCCGATGGGCGCATCGCATCGGGGGGGCTCGGGCTGGTGGCCAGTTCCGCCGAGGAGCTGCGGGAGGCGACCGCGAGGATCTGGGAGGACGTGGCTGCGAGAGGAGAGATGGGGCGGAGGGCGCGCGAGCACGTCGCCGCCGCTCATTCACCCGCCGCGGTGTCCCGGCAGTGGGCGAGTGTGCTGCGCGACTCGACGCGTTAGTCGACGACCTCTCTGTGCCACACCTCGAACATGAGCAGTGCCCAGAGCTTCATGCTGTTGTCGCGTGACCCGTCCTGGTGGCGGTCGAGGAGCTCGCTCACGTAGGCCCGATCGAAGTAGTCTCGGCTCGCCGCCGTCGGGTCGGTGAGTGCCTCCGTGACGTATCCGCGCAGCTCGCCCCGGAACCATCGCCCGGCCATCGGGAGGCCGAAGCCGCGCTTCGGCCCATCGAGGATGCTGTCGGGGATCCATCCACGAAGGGCGTCGCGCATGACCACCTTTCTCTCGGCGCCGTGGATCTTCATCGAGCCGGGAAGACCGGCCGCGAACTCCATCAGCCGGTGATCCAGGAGGGGCGAGCGCGCCTCCAGCGAGTACGCCATGCTCGCGATGTCCACCTTCACCAGGAGGTCGTCCGGCAGGTAGGTGTTGACGTCGACCTCGAGCATCCGGTTGATGAGATCGTCGGCGGTGCCATGGTCCCAGGTCGTCTCGATCAGCCGCGGCTCGGGCTCGCCACTGAGCCGATCCTCGAGGTCTCGCGAGTAGAGCCGGGTCCGCTGGGCCGGAGTGAACAACTCCATCCCGCGGGCGTAGCGGTCTCGGTCGCTCAGCCCAAGGGAGCTGGCGAGCCGGCGAGCCCGATTCGCGGGCCGGGTGGGGTCGCCTCGTGGCTCTGACAGGCTTCCCAGCGCGCCGATCCCCCGGCGGAGGGCGCCGGGCAGCCTGGATGCGATCCGATGCGTCCGCGAGGCGGTCACGTAGCGGTGATAGCCGGCGAAGCTCTCGTCCCCTCCGTCGCCATTGAGGGCGACCGTGACGCCCCGACGCGCCATCTCGGAGACGTAGAAGCTCGGTACCGACGACGGGTCCGCGAACGGCTCGCCGTAGTGCCTCGCGACCTTCGGGATCATCTCGACCAGGTTCGGCTTCACTACCAGCTCCTCGTGCGCGGTCGAGAAGCGCTCGGCGATCATCCGCGCGTTGGGCAGCTCGTTCCACTCCTCGTCTTCGAACCCGATCGAGAACGTCCGGACCGGCTCCACGGAGGCCTCCGCCATCGCCGCGACGACGGTGGCCGAGTCGATGCCGCCGGAGAGAAAGGCCCCGAGCGGGACGTCGGAGATCATCCGGTCGGTCACCGCCTGCCGGATCAGGCGCCTGATCTCGTCGTGCAGCTCGGGCCCCTCGGGCACCGGTTGTGGCTCGTAGCGCAGCCTCCAGTAGCGCTCGATCGCGACGCGTCCGTCCTCGTAGGAGAGCATCGAACCGGGGGGGATGCGCCTGATCGACTCGAACGCGGAGAGCGGCGAGGGGACGTACTGGTAAGCGAAGAACGAGTCAAGCGCCGACAGGTCGAGGTCGCGGGGAATCTCGGGATCCGCGAGGAGAGAATGAATCTCCGACGCAAAGCTCAGCGCACCTGACCTCTCGGAGTAGAAGAGCGGCTTCTTGCCGACCCGGTCGCGCGCCAGCAACAGCCGACGCCGCCGGTCATCCCAGAGCGCGAAGGCGAACATCCCCTCGAGCTCGTTGACGCAGTCCGCGCCCAGCTCCTCGTAGAGGTGGACGATCACCTCGGTGTCTCCCTTGGTCGCGAGGGTGTGACCGCGGCGCTCCAGTCCGCTGCGGAGCTCGCGGTAGTTGTAGATCTCGCCATTCAGCACGACCGCGACCGTGCGGTCCTCGTTGTAGATCGGCTGATCGCCCGTCTCGAGGTCGATCACACGAAGGCGCTGGATCCCGAGGCCCGCCTGCCCATCGACGTGGATACCGCGGGAGTCCGGGCCGCGATGCTCCTGGGCGGCACACATCGCATCGATCGTGGCGCGCTCGACGCCGCGCCCGTCCGTCCTGACCTGCCCCGCGATCCCGCACACAGGAGGAAGGCTATTCGCCGGCTAGACGGCGCGGGCGACTGCGGACCATCCGGATCGGAGCTCAGCGCGGGTCACCTCGCGTGTCACCAGCAGGATCGCGGCGTAGACAGTCAGCCCGAGGACGCTCCCCGCGACCGCCTCGACGGCGGAGAGGGACTCCGTTCCGAACGCGAACAGGACACCCGCCATGGCCGCCGCGGCGAGACACGTCCTCAAGAGGGTTCCACCCAGGCGGCGGAGGTCGAGGTCGATCAGCGATCTGGCGATCAGCAGATGACCGACGGTGAAGAAGAGAAAGGCGACATCGGTCCCGATCGCGCCCGCGACCACGCCGATCCGCGGAATCAGGATCGCGTCGATCGCCGCGTTCAGCACAACGGCGCCGACCGCGAAGGGGATCCGGCGCCGGGCCTCACCCAGGTAGTTGATGCTCAGCGCGAGCATCGGTGCGGGACCGACGAGCACCGCGTACGGCGCCAGGGCCCTGAGCACGTCGGCCGACGCGCCGTATCCGGACCCGAAGAGCAGATGGGTGATCGGCGTGGCCCAGACCACGATCGGCGCCACGACCAAGAGCTGCACGAGCAGGAGCAGGCGAAGGCCGGCCTGGAAGCTGCCGGTGTTCCGCCCCTCGCCTGAACGGCTCAGGCGGGGGCCTACGCCGGCCGCCAGGGCGAGCCCTCCGTACTGGGCGAAGAGCAGCAACTGTGCCGGGGCGCTGAACAGGCCCACAGAACGCGGGTCGAGGAACGCTCCGATCAGCAGGATGTCCACGTAACCGTACGCCGCAAATGCCGCGTCGATCACGAAAAGGGCGCCCGCGTATGTCACGATCCTCCGGAGCGAGAGAGGGGCCGGTCCGCCCCGGCTCCGCCTGCCGCTCCTCACGGCCTGGAGCGCCATGAAGGCGGCCAGGATCGCAGCGGCGCCGTAGGCGATCGCCCGGCCGCCGACCGCGCCCGCGATGCCGGCGCCCGCGAGGACCAGGGTGAGACTCGAGACCACCTCGAGGGCGCTCTCCGAGAAGGCGATCACAAAGCCCTTCGAGTTGATGCCGAGCGCCTCGAACGCCGTGGTGAACAGCAACATGAAGCTCTGCGCGAAACCCGCCACGGCGACGATCCGCAGCGGCCAGGCGAGCTCGTCGACGCCGTATGCGGCGGCGATGGGTCCCGCCAGCGCGCCTAGAGTCAGCGCCCCGAGGCCGGACCCGATCGCCTTCAGGCGGATGGAGCCGAGCAGCACCGCCCTGACCTCGGCCGCGTCTCCGCGTCGCTCCGCGATGAATCGCGCGGCCGAGCGGGAGACGCCGAAGTCCATCGGCAGCAGGAAGAGCCCTCCGACGCTGATCGCCAGTGCGTACGTACCGTAGTCGTCGGGCCCGAGATACCGGACGAGAAAGAGGGTGAGGCCGCCGGTGAACAGCGCTCCGACGACGCGCATCGCCAGCGCGAACCCCGTATTTCGGCCGATGCTGTCCGGCGTGCGCATCGCCGCGGACGTCGTCAAAGGCTCAGGATGGGCTGTATGCCGGCACCGGGCGATGGGCTGGCCGGGATCGCTCGGCTTCTGCGCTTGGCTTCGGTCTCTCGCTTCGGGCGATCGCAAGCAGGGCAGGGCCGAGGCCGAGAAGGAGCCAGATCACCTTCTCCTGCTGCTGGGCCTGGAACATCTGGACGCCGAGCGAGCCGACCATCGCAATGACGAGGCAGATCGCCACCACCTGCATGGCTCCGTCACCCGCCTGCTTGAACAGTCGTGCTGCCTTCAACAGAGAGGCGGCCCCGAAGCCGAGGAGGAGGACGAAGAGCGCCAGGCCCACGATGCCGAGCTCGCTCGCGACCGCCAGGAAGGAGTTGTGAGCGACCTTGCCGTGCGGATCATCGATCACCTTGGAGGTCACCGTCCGGGCACGGTCGACGCCGGGTCTGAGCAGATACTTGACCTGAACGACGCGGAAGTTGCCGGCGCCGACTCCGGTAACAGGGTTGTCCTCGAACGCCCGGATCGCCAGGGACCAGATCGTGTTCCGCCCGTCCTCGCTGCGCTGCTGGCTGCTCAGAGGGGCCTCCACTCGCTCTCGAGCGGAGGCCGGAGCGAATTGCTGGAAGTACACGTAGGTGCCGCCGGCGAGCACGATGGTCACACAGAGAGCGATCAATCGCCAGCGGCCTGCGAGGGCGATCGCCGCCACCAAGCTGGCGACGAGCGCGATCAGCGCGCTGCGAGACGTGGTCAGGAGGATTCCCACGCCGACGAAGATCGCGGCACCGATCGTGATGGCCCGCATCGCGGGGGAGCGGTACATCGCGAGGAGCGCCGCGGCGATCGCCAGCCCGCATACGAGGGCCTCGCCGAGCACGTTCGGGCCGAGCACCACATTGGCGAGCCGGCCCTCCTCAACGGCGGCCGGCGAGATGAGGGCATAGATGATCGCTGCGACAGCCCCGAAGAGGAAAGCGGTCAGAACCCGCCCGAGCTCCCTTCTGCTCTGCACCGCCGTGTAGGTCACGAGCAAGAGCAGGCCGCTCAGGGCGTATTCGGTCGCGGACATCAGCGCTTTTCCCGTGTCCTGTGACCAGGCCGTGCTCAGGAACGCCCACGCGACGAACAGGATCAGTGCGCCGGCCGCCCATGGATGGACGGACTGAAAGTCGAGGTCCTGGCGTCTCCGCGTCAGCACGTACATGAGCCAGGCGATCACGAGGAGCCCGCGCGCGGCCACGTCGTAGAGCGAGTAGGAGTACATGCTCACGAAGCTGGCGAACACGAAGACGGCAAGTCCCATCGACAGGTCGGTGAAGGCGATCACCAGGAAGGCCACTGCCAGAGCGACGTAGATGGAAAGCATCGGATCGATCCCGGCGGCCACGCCGCAGACGATCGCGGCAAAGGCGAGGGCTCCCGCAGCGAAGACGCGCTGCCAGTCGATATGGGCGGCCATGCTCAGCCCGCCGGCGTAGAGGACCGAACCCCCGGAGGCTGGTCGTGCTGCGCGCCCCGGTGGTAATAGCGATACCCACTGCGGCCGGGGGGAGGGACGCCCACGACGGTGAAGCCCGCGGGGATGACGTCGGCCTCCGCGAGAAGCTCGCCGAGCTGCGCGATCTTCTCGAGCCTGCTCTTGCCCAGGCGAACCACGATGACGACCTCATCAGCCAGGCGCGCCAGCGGCATGGCATCGACGACTTCGTTCAAGGGCGGGCTGTCGACGACCACGTAGTCGGCCATCCGTCTCGCGTCGTCGATCATCTTTCCCGCGGCCGGGATGGAGAAGAGCTCGGCGATCCACCCGCCCTCATAGTCTGCGAGGAGGGCCTGGAAGTTCCGGCCGTAGCCGGGAATCGGAGTCAACGCTTCCTCCAGGCTTGTGTTCTCGATCAGGACACCCACGACGCCGCCGCTCTTGGGCTTCGCATCGAGTGCGGTCGAGAGAGCGGGTCGCCGGAGATCGGCCTCGATCAGGATCACGCTGTTGCCGGCAAGCGCCAGCGATGACGCGAGGTTGACGGCGGTTGTGCTCTTTCCCTCCGCAGGCGATGAGCCCGTCACGAGCAGGACGCGGCCGCCGAGTCCGTTCGACGCCGTGTCGAGAGTTGACCTGAGGATCCTGTAGGCCTCGGCGGCGGCAGCGGAGACCTGCCGCGGGCCCAGCGCAGCCTTCGATCTGCGCGTCGACTCCCGCGGCACTCGGGCAAGGACAGGAAGCCTGAACTGGCGGCGCAGCTGTGATTCTCGCCGGACCCGAGGGTCCAGGGCCTGAGCGACGAAGGCCGCGGCGACCCCGAGGATCAGCCCTCCGAGCAGCCCCGCCGCGATGCTGAGCGCGGGGCGCGGCGAGGCGGGATCCTCAGGCTCATCCGCCAGCGTCTCGACCCGGAAGGAGGGATCCTGTGCGTTGCGCAGTGTCTGGAATTGGGCGAGCTCGGCCCCCAGGGTGCTTGCGACGGTCGGATCGGTCTGTGCCTGGAGTTGTTCCTGAATGCGCGGAAGCTGCGCGTCGATGGCGCTGTGGACCTGGTCGGTTCGGTCGGCCACGGCGCCCTCGGCGAATTTGTTGGCGAGCTCCTGCGCCTCGGTGGGGGTGTCGCCCTTGGCCGTCACCGCCACGATGTTGCTCTGGGCCACCGGCTGGACCGAGATCTTGTCGAGCAGGTCTCGCGGACTGTCGCTCAAGTCGAGTTCCCGCCGAACACGCGCGGCGACATCGACGTTGTTCACGAACTGGGACCCAGTCTCGACGTCACGGGTGGGATCGGAGGACTCGAAGATCAGCGGGAGACTTCGAATGGCGGCGTCGTCCGTCGAGACCGAGGTGACCAGGATGCTGGCCGTGGCTTCATACGTCTTCTGCGCAAGCAATACGTACCCGAGGGCAATCCCGGTGGTGATCAGGATCGTGAGGAGGACGAGCCAGATCCGCTCCCGGATCGTCTCGACGTAGCGGCGTAGACCCTCCTCCTCCTCCGGTGGGGGCTGCAGCCACTCTGCTCTGGTTTTGATTCCGTTGCCAGCCACTCGGGGGACCCGCCGCCATTGTGCCACGGGAAGGCATCAGCACTGTCGGCTAGCTTGCACCGCATGCAGGAGCTGCCCTGGCCACGGCTCGCGGTGGCTCTACCGCTGGCGGGCGTCGCCGCGGTGCTCGGCTGGTGGGGATGGAAGAGCGGCGCCTATTTCGGTGTTGTCTTTCTCCCCGGGACGATCGTCCTTCTCCTGCTGCTGGGGTTGCTGTTGCTCTTTGGGCCGTGGCCGGCGAGACTCGAGGGTGCCACGCGCCTCGCCCTGGTCGCGCTCCTCGCGCTCGCCGGGTGGACATTGCTGTCGGGCCTCTGGTCGCCCGCCGCGGACACGGCGGTCGCCGACGCTCAGCGGGTGGCCGGGTACGCGGTTCTGTTCGCGCTGGGGCTCTGGCTCTGCCTGCTCCTCGGGCGCCGCCTGCTGCTCGCCCTGGCGCCGCTGGCCGGCACCGGAGCTCTCGTCGCGGTCGCCACGCTGATCGTGCTCTGGGCCGGTGACAGCTCGAAGGACTTCTTCGAGATCGACGCGACGGTGCGCTTCCCGCTCGGCTATCGCAATGCCGTCGCCGCGTTCTTCCTGATCACGCTATGGCCGATGCTGGGGCTGGCCGCGTCCCGAGAGCTCGACTGGCGCTGGCGGGCGGCGCTGACGGGCGCGGCGACGCTGGCGATCGAGCTCGCCGTGCTGGCGCAGAGCCGCGCCGCTCCGTTCGCGGCCGCGATCGCGCTCGTCGTCCTGCTCGCGCTACATCCCTCCCGGCTGCGGACCCTGATGTGGTTCGCGGCGGCGGCGCTGCCCGCAGCCATCGCGCTGCCCTGGCTGCTCGAGGTGTTCCAGAACGACGCCGGCAACACCGCAGCCTCGATCCCGCCGCTGCACAGCGCGTGCCGTGCGATGGCGGTCACCACGATTGTCTCCCTGGTCGGCGGCGCGGTACTGGCGCGCTTCGATCCCGATCTGGCGGTGGGCGAGAGGGGCGGCCAGATCGGGCGCCGGCTCGCCGTCGCGCTCGGCGTGGTCGTCGTGATCGCCGGCGGCGCGCTCGTGGTCGCGAAGGGGGGTCCGGGCAAGATCGTCGATCGGCTCGACGAGGAGCTGAGCGCCGGCACTCCCGACCTGGCTCCGCAGGGGAGCCGCTTCGGGATCGACTTCCGGACGGGACGGGGGGGCTTCTGGAGAGTCGCACTGGACGACTTCTCCAGGGACCCCCTCCGCGGCGAGGGGTCCGGGGGATTCCGGCGCAGCTATCTGATCGATCGGGATACGGCGGGTGTCCAGCCCGAAGACCCGCACAGCGTCGAGATGCTGATGGTCTCGGAGCTCGGCCTTCCGGGGATCCTGCTGTTCGGCGCGTTCCTCGGCGGCTCGGTCGTCGCGGTCGGGCGTGCGCGGAAGCTGGGCCCCTCTGCCGCGGCGCTCTCGGCCACAGTCCTCGCGGCGGCGGCGTACTGGCTGGTCCACGCCTCCGTGGACTGGTTCTGGTCCTATCCGGCCGTGACCGGTCCCGTCGCCTTCGGACTCGGCGCCGCCGCTGCTCCGATCTGCCTCAGCCAGGGCTCTCCCGAAATGGCGCGTCCATGGCGGCTCGGGATCGCCGCGGCCACGGCTCTGGCAGCCGTGTCGATGGTGCCCTTCTTCCTCGCCCAGACCTACGCCAACCGCGGGATCCGGACCGGGACCTCCGACCCCCAGGCCGCCTACGCCGATCTCCGCCGCGCTGCGGACCTCGACCCGCTTACGAGCGTCCCTCTGATCGGGGAGGCCGTCATCGCCTCGGACGAAGCGGATCGAGAGCGCGCGCTCTCCGCCCTTGACGAGGCGGAGGGGCGGACCCCAGACGACTGGCAGCCCTACTACCTCGAGGCGAAGCTGCTCGCGAAGGCCGATCCTGCGAGGGCGCGGATCGCCGGCGCGCGGGCCCGTGAGCTCAATCCGCTCGATCCGGACGTCGAGGAGCTCGCGCAGAGCCTCGGCCTCTGATGAACACCCAGTTTGCGGGGATTCGTCGAGTCACCGGCTTATTGGTACAGTCAGCGTTGCACCGGCGAACGCGTAGGGGGCGTTCAGGCCGACGCGAGGAAGCTGGGTTTCGGGAGAAGGCCAGTGGGAAGGACTTCGCAGAGGGTGGACGGCGAAATCAACCGGAATGTCCACCGCTAGCCAAAGGCGTTGAAATGAATACAAAGCAGAGGCCTCGCTTTATCGCATGGATGGGTGCACTCGTGCTCGTAACGGCTGCGTTGGCTGTTCCGGGTTCGGCGTTCGCCCAAGATCAGCTCTCGAACCCGTCTTCCGCTCAGTATGAGCCGCAGGGCGGCGTCCTCGGAGGGACGGCATCCGGCAGCAGCAACGCCGGCTCGCCCTCCGTATCCCGGACGCCCTCGGGTGGCGGCGGTGGCAGTCAGCTCGGTTCCCTTCCGTTCACCGGAATGGACCTCGTGATCGTCGCCGGCGTCGCGCTGCTCCTCACGGGCACGGGTCTAGCGCTGCATCGCCTCTCAGTCCCACCGCGCCCGCGCGGCTGAGCGAGACCAAAAAGCAAGGAAGGACGGATCGATGGCGGGAAAGCCATCCGCCCACGCCGGGGTCGGTACTCATCCGAATCTGACCGGCCCGAGCGCTCAGCGGATCGTGCGGCTGGCTTCGCTTCGGCTCGGCCCGGCGATCGCGGCAGGAGCGATCACCTACGGGCACACGCGCTCGGAGTGGCAGGGAATCCTGGTCATGGGATGCATGCTGCTCGCCCTCGCCGTGTTGCTCCGCCCGCGCTATCCCCTGCACCTCATGAGGGTCGGCTCGCTTGCCGTCTACCTGGGCGGCCCGGTTCTCGGCGCCCTCGGCGCGCTGGGGATCAGCGAGCTGACGCGCTCGATCAGCCCCCTGTCGATCGATGACCTGATCGCCCCGGTCCTCGGCGCCTGGACGGTCGTCGCAGTCGGCGTCTGGCTCGTTCGCGGGTTCAATCGCGACCGCCGCATCCGGCTCGCGGTGATCGGAAGCGCGGAGTTCATGCGTGGGCTGGCGGCCGAGATCGAGACCTCCGGCCTGACCGGGTACTCGCTGATCGGCTGCATCACTCCAGACCGGCGCGGCTGGCCCCGGGAGAGCCGGAAGGACCAGACCTATCTCGGCTCAATCAGCTCGCTTCGCGAGATCGTCCTGATCCAGCGAATCGAACTCCTCGTGCTCGGCCCGATCGCCTCCTCCTCGAAATCGCTTGCCAAGCTTCAGTTCCAGGCCCCGGGGCCGTCCCGGCCGGACGTGTTCGAGATGGCTGCCGAGGCCTGCCTCGACCTGCCCGTGTCGATGCTCGACGCCTCGCAGTTCTACGAGCGGAACTTCGGCCACGTCCCGCTCGGTACGACGAACTCATCCTGGCTCCAGTACCTGCTGCACCCCGCGCACCGGGAGTCATGGCCTGTTTCGAAGCGCCTGCTCGACCTCGCGCTGGGCGGCATCGCCTCGCTGATCGCGCTGCCGCTCCTTCTCGTCTCCGCGCTGGCCGTGAAGCTCTCGGACCGCGGACCGGTTCTCTATCGCCAGACCAGGATCGGAGAGAACGGCCGCGAGATCGAACTGATCAAGCTGCGCACGATGCGCCAGGACGCCGACGTCCTGCGCGAGCGTGGTGTCCCGGAGAAAGAGCTCGTCACCCGGGTCGGCAGGCTGCTCCGGCGGCTGCACCTCAATGAGCTTCCACAGCTCTGGCACGTCCTGACCGGCGAGATGAGCCTGGTCGGCCCTCGGCCCGAGATCCCGGGGATCGTCTCGAGCCTCGAACGTCGGTTCGAGTACTACGACCGCCGTCACCTGCTCAAGCCCGGGATCACCGGTTGGGCAACTGTCTGCTGCGGCTACGCCGGGACGCCGATCGGGGAGGCGTGGAAGCTCTGTCACGACCTCTACTACCTGAAGCGGCGCTCTCTGCTCTTCGACTTGCTGATCTTGGTGGAGACGGTGAGCAGCATCGTGCTCCCGGACCCCGCGGCGAGACCGAACGAGCGGTTCATCGTCGGGACGGAGGCGGCTCAGGAGCTGGCATCCGTCGAAGCCGCCTAGCAACCGTTCCATCCATGGGGATGCCTAGCGTGGGGCGGAGTGAACTACCGCGATGCCTCACCTGCGCAGGCCGTCGACACGGCGTCAGCGGAGCGCCTGACGGCGGCTTCGTCGCGGGGCTACGGCGCGATGCAGGGGATCGCGAACTGCGGCCGGATGGGATTGCTCTCGTCGGCCGATGTCCGGGAGCTGAACGACGCCTTCCACTTCCGGGTCCATCCGCTGCTCGAGTCAGCCTCGGTCCTTCAGCGGACCGCCGGTCTCGTTCGCCGTTTGGTTGACGCCGCGCAGCGGCTCAGCCGCGCCCGCCCGGTTGCCCGCGAGCCGGTACCCATTCCCGCCGAATCGGTGCTGCAGCGCTGAAGTGTCATTTCGGTCCTGCCGATGTATCTTGAACACGCGGGGGGAGCCGATCGCATCGCATCGATGATCTGGAGAAACCAGAACAACGGGCCTGAGGAGGAGGATCGCGCCGAGCCGCGCGAGCCGTCGCGCTCGGGCGCGCCGCCTGCTGGTGACTCGAGTTCCTCGATGAACGGCGTCGGAGAGCGCGTGGAGATGATGCTGGAGGCCGCCGAGCGGGCGGCCGCCGAGATCCGGAGGGATGCGGAGCGGTGGGCACAGCGGCATATGGAGGACACTCGCCGCCGAGCCGACGAGCTCGCCGCGCAGCGGATACAGGAGCTCTCCTCCATCACCGATGATCTACTGGCTCGGGCCCGGGCCGTTGCCAAGCAGTCCGACGAGCTGATCAGCTCCCTGAGCGTCGCCGGCCAGCGTGTTGGCAGGACCCCGCATCGGAGGCAGGAGGACATCCTCTTCGCGGCGGAGGAACCTCGGCCTGCGCCAACCGTCGAATCCTCAGGGGAACCGGCACCAGGGGTCTCGCATGAAGCAAGACTGCTAGTCAGGCAGATGGCGGTCGCGGGCAGCAGCAGGGAAA
>Ga0126307_10001697_pt1 | contig 14635 bp, 14 predicted proteins | sample Plot28_FD_89955 | JGI IMG/M metagenome (GOLD analysis project Ga0126307, IMG submission 89955) | Serpentine soil microbial communities from UC McLaughlin Reserve, CA, USA - Plot28 | ecosystem: Environmental > Terrestrial > Soil > Grasslands | place: USA: UC McLaughlin Reserve, Lake County...
CCCGCCGGCGGGAGCTCGCCGAGCTGCGGCGCAGTCGGGCACTGCGGCCGCTGCTCGTCCGGCGCCCCGGCTTCCGGGTGGGCCCGGACGCCCCGCGGACCGTCTTGGTCGGGGGCGTCTTCTCCGCCCGAGGCGGCCGCTGGCTGGAGCGCATGGAGCTCGACGACCTCCGCGCGCTCGGAGACCTCGACCTGACCGCGATCGCCGACGGACGGCGCGGCCTCGGCGAGCCGGTCCGGGAGCCGGTCTTCGGCGTCTGCACACACGGCTCGAAGGACCTGTGCTGTGCCACGCTCGGACGACCGGTCGCGAGAGCGATGGCTGAGGCGGCGCCGGGACGGGTGTGGGAGACGACTCACGTCGGCGGCGACCGGTTCGCCGGCAACGTGCTGGTGCTGCCCGGCGGGTTCCTGTACGGGCACGTCTCGGCCGCGAGCGCCGCCCCGCTCGTGGCGGCCACCGACGCCGACCGGGTGCTGCCGGACCTGCTGCGGGGGCGGACATCGGCGAGCCTGCCGGCACAGGTCGCCGAGATCGCCGTCCGGCGGGTGACCGGCCTGACCGGGATCGACGAGGTCGAGCCGGTCGGCGAGGATCCCGGCGCCGGGCGGATCACCGTTCGCGCCGGCTCCCGGCGGATCGGCGTCCGGCTCGGCCGGCACCCGCTGGGCGTCTGCGGCACCAGCCGGTGCGCCGGCCCGACCACCCCGTGTGGGTACGCGGTCGAGGAGATGGTCGACCTGGTCCCCGCAGCCGCGCCCCTGGCGACCCCGGCGGTCCGGCGCACCTCCGCCTCCTCGACGGCCGGCGCGCGCCCCGCCGCCTGGTGACCCCAGCCGCGCGCCGACCGGGCCGACCGGGCCGGCCGCACGCCGGCGGCCGGCGGTGGCCCGGCGGCACGCCGGCCACCGGTGGTGGTGGGCCCGGCGGCCCACGCGGGCAGCCGGGCGATCCGGCGCGGCGGGAGGACCCGGCTCAGGACAGCTTCCGCGCGTCCCGACTGACGGCGACCCACCGGTCGAGCACGTCGCCCGCTGCGCCGCTGTCCACCGCAGCGCCCGCCCGCTGCATGCCGTTCGCGACCGCCTCGGCCAGCGGACGTTGCAGGCCGTCGTACGCGGCCAGCGCCGCCCCGGCGTTCAGCAGGACTGCGTCCCGCACCGGTCCCCGTTCCCCGGCCAACAGCGCCCGGGTCACGTCCGCGTTGTGCGCCGCGTCCCCCCCGCGCAGCGCCGCCCGGGACGTGACCGGCACGCCGAGCGAGGCGGGATCGAGCCGGTCCTCGGTGACCTCCCCGTCCCGCACCCTCCAGACCCGGGACGTCGTGGTCGTCGTCAGCTCGTCCAGCCCGTCGTCGCCGCGGAAGACCAGAGCCGTCTCACCGCGGGCGGCAAGCACCGCCGCCATCACCGGGGCCATCCGGGCGTCCGCGCAGCCGACCGCCGCCGTCGTCGCGTGGGCCGGGTTCGTCAGCGGCCCGAGGAAGTTGAACGCGGTCGGCACGCCCATCTCCCGCCGCGGCGCCGCGGCGTGCCGCATCCCCGGATGGAAGACTGGTGCGAAGCAGAAGCCGATGCCCGCCTCGTCGACGCAGCGCGCCACCCCCGGCCCGGGCAGGTCGATCGCCACGCCGAGCGCCTCGAGCAGGTCGGCGGAGCCGCACGCCGAGGACGCCGACCGGTTACCGTGCTTGACGACCCGCGCGCCCGCTGCGGCGGCGACGAGCGCCGCCATCGTCGAGATGTTGACCGTGTGCGCGCGGTCGCCGCCGGTGCCGACGACGTCCAGCGTCGGCCCCGGCACGTCGACCGGCGCGGCGACCGCGAGCATCGCGGCGACCATGCCGCCGAGCTCGGCCGGCGTCTCGCCCTTGGCCCGCAGCAGGACGGCGAACGCGGCCAGCTGGGAGGGGGTCGTCTCCCCCGCCATGACCTCGCCCATCGCCCACGCCGTGTCCGCCTCGGCGAGCGACTCGCCGCGCACCAGCGAGCCCAGCACGGCCGGCCAGCTCAGTCCGCGAGTCGCGGCCGAGTCCGCCGAGCCCGCGACGCTCACCGGCCCGGTCACCGCCGCCGCCTACCGCACGACCGGCAGGCGGCGGGCGCGGTCGCGTAGCAGCTGCGCGACCGTCTCGGCGACCGTGACCGGGTCGAGCGGTTGGGCCAGGGTGGCGTCGGCGAGCGACCACGTCGCCAGCCACCGGTCGTCGCGCCGGGCGAGCAGGAGCAGCAGCGCCGGGACGTCGTCGACCTCGTTCTTCAGCTGCCGGCTGATACCCATCCCGCCGGCCGGCTGCGCCTCGGCGTCGAGGATCGCCACATCGACGCCACCGGCGTCGACGCGCGCGACGACCTCCTCGCCGGTGGCGCACTCGACCCAGTCGATGCGGCCGAGGTCCGGGGCCGGGCGCCGGCCCACCGCCGTGCGGACCTGCTCACGCACGGCCGGGTCGTGGCTGAAGACGATCACGGTCGCGGAGGCGCGCGGGGCGGTCATGAGCAGGATCTTAGGGGCCACCCTGCAGGCGGGACTCCACGCACCGTTGCGTCGCGCGGTCAGCGGCGCTGCCAGGCCTCCGGACGCCGGGCGGCGCTGGTCGAGTGGACGAAGCAGTTCGGACCCGGGTTGTACGCCGACAGCCGCTCGCCGCAGACCGCGCATTCGCGCCTGGTCGTGGAGACCTTGCGCACCGCACGCTGCGTACCGCTGCCGGGACGGGATCCAGAGACCACGGTCTCCTCCGCCTCAGGACGGGCCGCCTCCTCGCGGGAGGTCAGGCCGCGGATGGACCACGGAACTGTAGGCCGGGAGGATCATCCGGTCAACGCGGCGGTGGGACTCCCCCGACCGGCCCATCCGATCGCGGCGGGTCGCCGGATGGGTCCGGAGCGGGCGGCGCCGCCCACCACACCGGCTGCAGCAGGTCGTCGGCGGACCCGCCGCCGGCGGCCGCCCGGGCCCGCTGCTCCCGGTCGAGCCGCCGGTCCGTCCGCACCGCCTCCCGATCCGAGGCCCGCATCCACTGCACGACGACCGCGCCGAGCATGAGCAGGCCGATCAGGTCACCGGACGCCCACAGCAGGCCGCCGCCGACCCGCTGGTCGGACAGCGGGTCGGACCAGCTCAGCTCGAGGCCCGTGTAGTGCTCGCCGGCGATGAGCGTGCTGCCGCTCATGATCGTCAGGCCGAGGATCGCGTGGATCGGCAGCGAGGAGAAGACCAGCAGGAAGCGCAGCGGGTGCGGCAGCCGGCCCGGGATCGGGTCGAGCCCGATCAGCGGCCAGAAGAACAGGCAGCCGACGAGCAGGAAGTGCAGGTGCATCAGCTCGTGCAGCCAGGTGTTCTCGAGGGTCGCGGGGTACCAGCCGGAGAAGTAGAGCGCGAACGGGCTGCCGACGAACAGCAGCCAGCCGAGGGGCGGGAAGGTGAGCACCCTGGCCAGCCGGCTGTGCAGCAGCGCCAGCAGCGGCCGGCGGCCGCCGGGCGGCAGCGTGCGCAGCGCGAGCGTGATCGGCGCGCCGAGGGCGAGGAAGATCGGCGCGACCATCGAGAGCAGCATGTGCTGCACCATGTGGACGCTGAAGAGCGTCTCGTCGTACGCGGCGAGCCCGCTCATCGTTGCGACCGCGATCGTGCCGAGCCCGCCCAGGAGCCAGGAGAGCGTCCGCTCGACCGGCCACCGGTCGCCACGGGCGCGCAGGACCCGGATACCCCAGACGTAGAGGCCCGCGGCAAGCAGGAGGAGCGCCGCCGGCAGGACGTCGACACCGCTCTCGGCGACCAGCCGCCCGGCGTCGAACGGCGGCAGCCCGGAGTCGTGGTCGCCCGACCCGTGCAGCGACACGGTCACCCGGCCACAGTACGTCGCGGACCTGCACGAACACGCGCCGACCCCGGCGGGTGTCGCGGGGTAGGGCGTGGAATGATGCTGCCGTGGCGACGACGGCGTTTGACAGCAGCCGGGTTCACTCGCTGACGCGTCCGAACATGGTCAGCGTCGGCACCATCATCTGGCTGTCGAGCGAGTTGATGTTCTTCGCCGGCCTGTTCGCCATGTACTTCACGGTCCGGGCGGCGCACCCGGGCGACTGGCCCATGGAGCCGACCGAGCTCGACGTGCAGTACGCGCTGGTCGTCACGCTGGTCCTGGTCTCCTCGTCGGTGACCTGCCAGTTCGGCGTCTTCTCCGCCGAGCGCGGGGACGTCTACGGGCTGCGCCGCTGGTTCATCCTCACGTTCGTGCTCGGCCTGATCTTCATCCTCGGCCAGGCGAACGAGTACCGCAGCCTGGTCGACGAAGGCACGACGATCTCCTCGACCGGCTACGGCTCGGTCTTCTACCTGACCACCGGGTTCCACGGCCTGCACGTCATCGGCGGCCTCATCGCCTTCGTCTACATGCTCGCCCGCTCCGCCATGGGTCGCTTCACGCCCGCGCAGGCGACCAGCGCGATCGTCGTGTCGTACTACTGGCACTTCGTCGACGTCGTCTGGATCGGCCTGTTCTCCACCATCTACCTGCTGCGATGACCCGCCCGATCCGATGTCCGCTGATCCCGCCGAGACGCGAAGGTGGAACTCGATGACGGACGACCCCTCGACGGGGAAGGGCAGCGCCCGACGGCCGCGGAGACGGCGGCTGCGACGGCGGCTGTCCGGCACGCTGGCGCTGGCGCTCGCACTGGGCGCGGTGGGCATCGGCTACTCGACGGTCGCCGCGGCCGCCGCCCCGCCGAAGTCGGCCGTCGCGTCGGATGCGCCCGCCGAGGACCCGATCGAGTTGCGCAAAGGCCGCCAGCTGTACGAGCAGGGCTGCATCACGTGTCACGGCAAGAACCTGCAGGGCGTGCAGGACCGGGGCCCGTCGCTGCTCGGCGTCGGCGAGGCCGCCGTCTACTTCCAGGTGGGCACCGGGCGGATGCCGGTCGCCCGGCAGGAGGCGCAGGTCGAGCGCAAGCCGCCGAGGTACAGCGAGGAGGAGACGCTCCAGATCGCGGCGTACGTGCAGTCGGTCGGGGGCGGGCCACGGCTGCCGACCGGCGATCTCCGGGGTGACGACAGCAACCTGGCCGAGGGCGGCGAGCTGTTCCGGCTCAACTGCGCGTCGTGCCACAACTTCGCCGGGCGCGGCGGCGCGTTGTCGGCGGGGAAGTACGCGCCGAGCCTCGACCCGTCGACCGACCGGGTCGTCTGGACAGCGATGCTGTCCGGCCCGCAGAACATGCCGGTCTTCAGCGACAACCAAATCACCCCGGAGCAGAAGCAGGCGATCACCAACTACATCCAGTCCCTCAAGGAGGAGCGCGACCCGGGCGGCAGCTCGATCGGGCGGCTCGGTCCGGTGCCCGAGGGCCTGGTGATCTGGGTCGTGGGGATCGGCGCGTTGATGCTGACGATCCTCTGGATCGGAGCGAAGTCGTGACCACCTCCCACGACGAGTCCGGCGTCCCGCAGCCGCACCCGCCCGTCGACCCCGAGGAGCTGGAGCGGCTCCCGATGGAGGAGCGGGCCAAGATCGCCGCCGAGATCGACGGGGTCCGGATCGTCCACCGGCGCGAGCGTTTCCCGGTCCCCGGCACGAAGGCCGAGCGGCGGGCGGAGCGGGCGGTCGCCGCGTGCTTCCTGCTCACCTTCCTCGGAGCCGTCGCATTCACGCTGGCGTACGTGCTGATCCCGTGGCAGTACGACCCCTCCGACAGCGCGTACACGTGGTTCACGCCGGTCCTCGGCGTCACCATGGCGCTCGCCCTGGTCGGGTTCGGCCTGGCCGCCGTGCTGTGGGCGAAGTGGCTGATCCCGGAGGAGGAGTCGGTGCAGGAGCGGCACGAGGGCCGTTCTCCGGAGCTGGACCGGCGGACCACGGCGGCGACCCTTGTCGACGGGATCGCCATCACCGGCCTCCCCCGCCGCTCGCTGCTGCAGAGGACGCTCGGGCTGTCCGTGCTCGCGCTCGGCGTTGTCGCGGTGGTCCCCCTCGGCGGCCTCATCAAGAAGCCGAGGGATGACCTGTTCCGGACCGGGTGGCGCGATGGCGTGCGCCTGATGACCAGCGACCGGCGGCTGGTCCGGCCGGGCGACCTGCAGGCGGGCGCGATCGCCACCGTCTTTCCGGCGACCCAGGACGGGCTGACCACCCAGGTCGTCGCCGACTCGGTCGTCCTGCTCATCCGGCTGCGCCCCGGGCAGACCGCGCGGGCGCGGCCGGGCCAGGAGGACTACGGGTGGCAGGACTACCTCGCGTACTCGAAGATCTGCACGCACGCCGGCTGCCCTGCCTCGCTCTACGAGCAGCAGACCGGGCGTCTGCTGTGCCCTTGCCACCAGTCCCAGTTCGACCTGCTGCAGGACGCCACGCCGGTCTTCGGACCGGCCGCCCGGCCGCTGCCAAAACTCGCGATCACTGTGGACGACGAGGGATACTTCGTGGCGCGGGGTGACTTCCCCGAGCCGATCGGCCCCAGCTTCTGGGAGCGCCCATGACCACGCCGACGACCGCCAACCGCGCCGAGAAGCTCGCGGATTGGGCCGACTCCCGGCTGACCATCGCCGCACCGACGCGCCGCTTGCTGAACAAGGTTTTCCCCGACCACTGGTCGTTCATGATGGGCGAGATCGCTCTCTACTCGTTCATCATCCTGTTGCTGACCGGCACCTACCTGACGTTCTTCTTCGACCCGTCGATGACGGAGGTCCCGTACGACGGCAGCTACTCGCTGCTGCGGGGCGTCGAGATGTCGCGGGCGTACGACACGACGCTGAACCTCTCCTTCGACGTGCGCGGCGGCTTGCTCATGCGCCAGATCCACCACTGGGCGGCGCTCCTCTTCGTCGCCGCGATGACCGTGCACATGCTGCGGATCTTCTTCACCGGCGCGTTCCGCAAGCCGCGGGAGATCAACTGGCTGCTCGGCGTCACCCTGCTGACCCTCGGCATCCTCGAGGGCTTCACGGGCTACTCGCTGCCGGACGACCTGCTCTCCGGCACCGGGCTGCGGATCGCCCACGCGATCATGCTGTCCATCCCGGTGGTCGGCACCTGGATCGCATATGCGATCTTCGGCGCGGAGTTCCCGGGCACCGAGATCATCCCGCGCTTCTACATCGTGCACGTGCTGCTGATCCCGGGCATCATCCTCGCGCTCATCGCCGTGCACGTCGGCCTGGTGGTCAAGCAGAAGCACACCCAGTTCCCGGGCCCGGGGCGGACCGAGCACAACGTCATCGGCGAGCGGATGTACCCGCTGTACGGCGCGAAGGCCGGCGGCTTCTTCATGCTCGTCTTCGCCGTGCTGGCGCTGCTCGGCGGGCTGTTCCAGATCAACCCGGTCTGGTTGTACGGGCCGTACAACCCCGCCCAGGTCAGCGCGGGCACCCAGCCCGACTGGTACATGGGCTTCCTGGACGGCTCGATCCGGCTCTTCCCGGCGTGGGAGCTCCGGTTCTGGAACTACACGATCTCGCCGATCCTGTGGCCGACCGTGATCCTGCCCGGGATCATGTTCACCCTGCTCGCGCTGTACCCATTCATCGAAGCGCGCCTGATCAAGGACAGAGCGTCGCACAACCTGCTGCAGCGGCCGCGGGACGTGCCGGTGCGGACGTCGCTCGGCGCGATGGCGCTGACCTTCTACCTCGTGCTGCTGATCTCCGGCGGCAACGACATCATCGCCAACAAGTTCGACATCAGCCTGAACGCGATGACCTGGTGGGGTCGGCTCTCGCTGATCGTCCTGCCACCCCTCGCCTACCTGATCACCTACCGGCTGTGCCTGGGCGCGGAGCAGCACGACCGGGAGGTCCTCGAGCACGGGGTGGAGACCGGGATCATCAAACGCCTGCCGTCGGGCGAGTTCATCGAGGTCCACCAGCCGCTCGGCCCGGTCGACGAGCACGGCCACGGCGAGCTCGAGTACGCGGGCAGCCCGGTGCCGAAGAAGATGAACCGGCTGACCTCCGCCGGGCGCCGGGTGCGCGGCTTCCTCGCTCCGGTGCAGGACCCGACCGAGGTGCAGGACCGCTCCGACACCGAGCGGGCGCTCGAGGAGCAGGTCGAGAGCGGCGAGCGCCGCGAGCTCGCCGGCCGCCCCCGCGACCCGGAGCTCTAGGCTGCTCTAGACCAAGCCCTGGGTCCAGGTGAGGGCGAGCGGGAGGCCGGCGAGGTCGGCCCACCGCTGAGCCTCGCCCTCGGTGGCGGCGCTCACGCCGCGCGGCAGCGGCTCGAAGGGCTCGACCGTGATACGGAGCGTCCCGCCGCGGACGTCCTGGGTCCAGGTGCCGACGATCATCCCGCCGGTGACCATGACCGGTGAGATCCAGCCGCTGGTCCGGCTGACCCGGTCCCGGTAAGGCCCGGGTAGCAGGTGGGCGATCTGCTTGAGCGCGCCGACCACGTACGGGTCGAAGCCGGGCAGCAGCCGGACGACGTCGCTCGGCCCGGTCGCGGCGACCTCCCCCGCGCCGCGCCGGGTGAGCCAGCGGGGCGAGCCGTCGGTGTCGACCTCGACGAGCTCGTCGCCGAGCGCCGCCACCGCCCGGCGCAGCACCGGCCTGTCAAGGGCCGACCATCCGATGAGCTCGTCGAGGTCCGCCGGCCCGTATGCGTCGAGGTATCTGCGGACGATCTCAGCGACCGCCTCCTCGGGGTCGACGTCGACCCAGTCCCCCACCCAGGCGCGCGGGGCGATGAAGGTGACCACGGCTGTCGACGTCCGCTGCGAGCCCTCGCGCCCTGGGCCACCACCTGTCGGCGGTCCGAATGCGAGCTGCCCGCGCGCCGCGATCAGCTTCAGCACTGCTCCCCAGCCGGAGAGCAGCTGCTCCTGCAGCCGCGGGTTCCGCGTTCGCCGGGCGACCTCGGCGGCGAGCCGCTCCCGGGTGATGGGCGTCCCGGACAGCACGTCCGGCACGGTCTCCTCGATCGCGGCGATCTCGGCCTCGGACACCTTGTGGTAGGCGTACCAGGACTTGGGCCGGCGGAAGGTCCGGGTGCCGAGCGCGGCGGTCCACAGCGGCAGGTCCTCGGCGGGCAGCAGGTGCAGGGTGCCGCGAACCGCCCAGGTCTTCACCAGCGTGCGCTGCTCGGCGAGCGCGGCACGGATCCGCTCGGGCCCGATCGTCCCGCCGCTGCGCAGGCAAATCCCGGCCTCGGCGGCGGAGCCGAGTTGGGCGTGCACCCCGGACAGCCGGCGCACGAGCGGGACCAGCTCGGCAGCGTCCAGGTCGGCCAGGTGGTGTCGGCGCAGGCGCCAGGCCAGCACCGAGGGCCAGGTGGTCGCGAGGCCGGGCTCGGCGGCAGCGGCGCGAGTCCGCGGCGGCACGGCCGCGTGCCCGGTCAGAGCGTCGGGGAGGTGTGGCCGCGGGTGTAGTACTCGAACAGCAGGCCGCCGACCGAGAAGAGCAGCGCCACCAGGCCGAGTCCGACCAGCCACCACTCGAGGAAGACCAGCCCGAAGCCGGCGGTCGCGGCCGACGCCGCGAGCGCGAAGGGCCAGTAGCTGCTCGGGCTGAAGAAGCCCAGCTCGCCGGCGCCCTCGGCGATGTCGGCGTCCGTCCGGTCCTCCGGGCGCAGGTCGATGCGGCGGGCGACGAAGGCGAAGTAGCTGGCGATGATCAGGCACAGCCCGCCGGAGAGGACCAGCGCGGTGGTGCCGGCCACCTCGACCCGGCCGCTGTCGCCCCAGGTGTACAGCCCGTAGACGATCGCGAACGCGAACAAGAGCGCACACAGGAGGCTGAACAGTCGCGTCTCGACGCGCACCGGGACCTCCTCTCAGTCCTGGGTGGTCTGCTGCTGGGGCTCGGACGGCGCGCGCAGCTCCCGGTCCGTCTCGAACGGGTGCGTCGTCGTCGCCCGGGTCGGCTGCCCGATCGCGGCCAGCGCCTTGGCCTGCCGGTCGAGGTCGCCGTTGCCGAAGCGGGCCAGGGCGTCGAGATACCGTTGGTAGTCCGAGTCGCTCACGACGCGCATCTCGAAGTTCATCTGCGAGTGGTACGTCCCGCACAGCTCGGCGCAGCGCCCGACGAAGGAGCCGCGGACCTCCGGCCTCATCTGCCAGACGTTCGTTTGGTTCTTCGTCGCCGCCGGGAAGACGTCGCGCTTGAAAAGCGTCTCCGGCACCCAGAAGGAGTGGATGACGTCGTTCGAGTTGACCGCGAAGCGGACGTTCTTGTTCTCCGGGACCACGACGATCGGCACCTCGTTGGAGCTGCCGATCGTGTAGACGGAGGCGTTGGTCGCCGGGTCCTTGCGGTCGTCGTAGTCGAAGCGCCAGTTCCACTTGAACGCGGTGACGCTGACCGTGGCGTCGACCGGCGTCCGCAGGTCGGTGACCTTGGTCTGCGTGATCACTGTGTAGTAGAAGAGCACGGCGACGATCAGGAACGGGACCACCGTGTAGAGCGTCTCGATGGGCAGGTTGTACTTCGTCTGCCTCGGGAGCTCGCCGCCGCGGCGGCGGTAGACGATGGCGGCCCAGAAGATGAGGCCCCAGACGAAGGCGCCGACGATCAGCGCGGCGACCGTCGACCAGGTCCACAGCTCCCGCACCCGCTGGGCCTGCTCGGTGATCCCCCGCGGCCAGCCGAAGCGGAGCTTGTCCTCGACCTCGGCGCGCGAGCAGGCGCTCAGCGCCGCCACGAGCAGCAGCGAGCCGACGGACAGCCGTGCCACCCGCCGGGAACGACCGCCACCCACGTGCACCTGACCGCCCCTCCGCCGCCGACCTGTGCAGGCACCGCGCGTCCGGACCCTTCCCCGGACATGCGGAGACTACTCGCTAGGTGCGGCGGCGGCCCGCCCGGGGCGGGCGTACGGTCGCGGCGTGGCGGCGGGGACGCGCGGCGGATACCTCGACGCGGCGTCGGCGGCGCCGCTGCATCCGGTCGCCCGGGAGGCGCTGCTCGCCGCGCTGGGCGACGGATGGGCCGACCCCGCCCGACTCCACGGCGCGGGGCGGCGCGCCCGGCTCCTGCTCGACGGCGCCCGCGCCACCGTCGCCGAGGCGCTCGGCGCCCGCCCGGACGAGGTCACCTTCTGCGGGTCCGGCACCCAGGCGGCACACCTCGCGGTCCTCGGCGGCCTCGCCGGCCGGCGCCGCGCGGGCTCCCGGCTGGTGCACTCAGCGGTCGAGCACTCCTGCGTCCTGCACGCCGCGGAGCGGCACGAGGCGAGCGGCGGCGAGACGGTCAGCGTCGGGGTCGACAGGCTTGGCCGGGTGGACGCGGCGGCCTTCGCCGCGGAGGTCGCCCGCCCCGGGACGGCGCTGGCGAGCCTGATGACCGCCAACCACGAGGTCGGCACCGTCCAGCCGATCGCGGAGGTCGTGGCCAGCTGCGCCGCGGCCGGCGTCCCGCTGCACACCGACGCCGCCCAGGCCGTCGGCCGGCTACCGGTGCCGGCCGGCTGGTCGCTGCTGTCGGCGAGCGCACACAAGTGGGGGGGCCCACCCGGCGTCGGCGTGCTGGTCGTACGAACCGGCACCCGCTGGGGCTCCCCGCTTCCCGCGGACGAGCGGGAGCGCGGCCGAGCGCCGGGCGCGGAGAACGTCCCGGCGATCGTCGCCGCGGCGGCCTCCCTGCGGGCCCGTGTCGGCGAAGCCGCCGCCGAGGCGGAGCGGCTCTCGGCCCTGGTCGAGCGGATCCGCGCCACCGTGACCGCCACCGTCCCCGACGTCGAGGTCATCGGCGACCCGGTCGGCCGGCTGCCGCACCTGGTCACCTTCTCCTGCCTGTATGTCGACGGCGAGGCGTTGCTGCTCGAGCTCGACCGGCGCGGTTTCGCCGTCTCGAGCGGCTCGTCCTGCACGTCCTCGACCCTCACCCCGTCGCATGTGCTGGAGGCGATGGGCGTGCTGTCGCACGGCAACGTCCGCGTCTCCTTGCACCGGGAGACCACCGCCGAGGACGTCGACCGCTTCCTCGCGGTGCTGCCCGGCGTCGTCGCCGACCTGCGCCGCACCGCCGGGGTGGCCGGGTTGTGAGCGAGTGCGAGGGCTCGCAGCGCGAGCGGGAAGCGAAGACAGGCCGGCCGGTTGCCCCGCGCGACGGCGTGGGCAGCGCCACACCGCCCGCCGGGCCGGCCGAGAAGGCGACGCAGATCGTCCTCGACTGCCGCGGCCGGCGGTGCCCGCTGCCGGTGATCGAGCTCGCCCGCCGCATCGCCGGCGTGCGGGTGGGTGAGCAGATCGCGGTCGCGGCCGACGACCCGGCCGCCAGGCTCGACGTCCCCGCCTGGTGCCGGATGCGCGGCCACGACTTTCTCGGCGAGTCACCCGCCGAGGACGGCGTCCCGACGTACACCGTCCGCCGTCGCCGGTAATCCGGTCGCCCCTAGGGGCGATCCTGGAACGGTGAGGTGGGTTGTCGAGAGGGACCCGGCCGCGTACGCGGCGCGGGTGCTGCCGTGGCTCGAGCGCGACCCGGTCGGCAACACCGTCCAGGCGACCCTGGTGATTGCCGCGCTCGACGACGACTTCGAGGCGGACCCGCTCTGGCTGGCGTGGCTCGCCGGTGGGGACGGAGAGGTGGCGGGGGTCGCCCTGCGCACGCCGCCGCGCGGGATCCTGGTCTCGGCTCTGCCTGCCGGCGGGGCCGCCGCGCTCGCCGAGGTCGCCCAGCCGCGGCTGCCCGGCGCCGCCGGGCAGCCCGCCGAGGTCCGGGCCTTCCTCCGGGCGTACGCGGCCCGGCACCGCGCCCGGCCGGTGATCCGGATGCGGCAGCGGCTGTTCCGGCTCGACGAGCTGCTGCCCCCTCCCCTGCCCGCCGGCCGGCTGCGGGAGGCGGTCGAGGCCGACGTGCCGCTGATGGCCCGGTGGTACGCCGACTTCGCCGCGGAGATGCGCGACTCGTTCGAGCAGGACTGGCTGGGGGCCACCCGGCGGGTCGTCGCGCAGCGGCGGCTGCTGGTCTGGGAGGCGGGCGGCGAGCCGGTCTCGATGGTCGCCCACCGCCAGCCGGTGGTCGGCGTGCCGCGGGTCGGCCCGGTCTACACCCCGCCCGAGCACCGCCGGCGCGGCTACGCCGCGGCGACCACGGCGGGCACCTGCGAGCGGCTGCTGCGCGCCGGGGCGCGCGCCGTCGTGCTGTTCGCCGACACCGCCAACCCCACCTCGACCGGCGTCTACCTCCGGCTCGGCTTCCGACCCGTGGCCGAGCAGGAGGACTGGTCCCTGGAATACTGACCCGCTGGACCCCGACGATCGGAGATCCCAGCGTGTGCGGCCTGCTCGGTTTCCTCAGCAACGACGGCACCGCCAAGGAGGTCCGCGACGACGTGGCCTCCGCGCTCGACCTGGCCCGCCACCGCGGCCCGGACGAGGGCGGGACACTGCACGACGAGGACACCGTCCTCGGCTTCCGCCGGCTCTCGATCATCGACCTGGACTCGAGCCACCAGCCGCTCCCGTACGACGACGGCCGCTACTGGCTGCTGTTCAACGGGGAGATCTACAACTACCTGGAGCTGCGCGAGCGGCTCGCCCGCGACCACGGCGCGGTCTTCGCCACCGACGGAGACGGCGAGGCGATCCTCGCCGCGTACAAGTACCTCGGCGAGGACTGCGTCCGCGAGCTGCGCGGGATGTTCGCGTTCCTGATCTGGGACACCGAGGACCGGGTGCTCTTCGGGGCGCGCGACTGGTTCGGCATCAAGCCGCTGTTCACGATGACCGACGAGCGGGGCACCTTCTTTGGCTCCGAGAAGAAGTCGCTGCTCGAGATCGGCGCGCTGACCGGGCGCGCCGACGAGGTCGACCCCCGCTCGCTGCAGCACTACCTGACCCTGCAGTACGTCCCCGAGCCGGCGACGATGCACCGCCGGGTCCGGCGGATCGAGAGCGGCAGCGCCTTCCGGCTGCGCCCGGGCGGCGAGCTGGAGACCTGGCGCTACTTCGACCCCACCTTCCCGATCCGCCGGGTCGACGACGAGCAGCGGCTCTACCGGGAGGTTCGTGAGGTCATCGAGGACTCCGTCGCCAAGCACATGCGAGCCGACGTCACCGTCGGCGCTTTCCTGTCCGGCGGGATCGACTCGACCGCGATCGCGGCGCTGGCGAAGCGGCACAACCCGAACCTGATCACCTTCACGACCGGGTTCCAGCGCCCGGGCTTCAGCGAGATGGACATCGCCACCAAGTCGGCGGAGGTGCTCGGCGTCACCCACGTGACGAAGACCGTCTCCCCGGCCGAGATGATGGAGACGCTGCCGCTGATCGTCTGGTACCTCGACGACCCGGTGGCCGACCCCGCGCTCGTGCCGCTCTACTTCATCGCCCGTGAGGCCCGCAAGCACGTGAAGGTCGTGCTGTCCGGAGAGGGGGCCGACGAGCTCTTCGGCGGCTACAACATCTACCGGGAGCCGCTGTCGCTGCGCGCGTGGACGTCACTGCCCGCGCCGGTGCGCTCGGCGCTCGGTGGCGTGTCCCGGCGGCTGCCACATGGGATGCGCGGCAAGGACCTGCTCCGCCGAGCGTCGATCCCGCTCGAGGAGCGCTACTACGGCAACGCGCGCATCTTCCGCGACGACGAGCTCGGCTTCCTGCGGACCCGCGACCCGGCGGTGTCCTTCCGGGACGTCACCGACCCGATCTACGCCCGGATCGCCGGCGCCGACGACGTGACCAAGATGCAGTACGTCGAC
>Ga0126307_10001698_pt1 | contig 14630 bp, 15 predicted proteins | sample Plot28_FD_89955 | JGI IMG/M metagenome (GOLD analysis project Ga0126307, IMG submission 89955) | Serpentine soil microbial communities from UC McLaughlin Reserve, CA, USA - Plot28 | ecosystem: Environmental > Terrestrial > Soil > Grasslands | place: USA: UC McLaughlin Reserve, Lake County...
ATTCGTGTTGCACCTTCCCGCCTGGTACGCGCAGGCGCATCCGGCGGAAGACTTCGCCGAAACTTTCGCCGTCTGGCTCACGCCACGCTTGCAATGGCGCCGTCGTTATCGTGGCTGGCCCGCGCTGCACAAGCTGGAATACATCGACGAGCTGATGAACGGTCTAGCGGGCACGAAGCCGCGAAACCGGACGCGCACAAAGGTCGAGCCGCTGACTGCGCTGAGAATAACCTTGCGAGAACATTACCGGCGCAAGCGTGAGCGATACGACTTCGAGTGGCCCGCAGTTTACGATCGCGATCTCCATCGAATCTTCTCAGACGATCCGCGACACAAGTCGAAAATGAGTGCGGCAGATTTTATTCGCAAAGTGCGGCGCGAGGTGCGACAGATCGTTGCTGAAGGCACCGGCGTGCATCAGTACACGATAGACCATGTGCTGGAAAATATGATCGATCGCTGTAAAGAATTGAAACTTCGTGTAGCAACCCCCTTTCGCGAAACGCGTCGTCGTGTCATGATAGTGTTGACTGTGCAAGTAATGAACGTGCTCCATTCAGGTTATCATCGCATAGCCGTATGACCTTTGAGCCACGCAAGAAACTGCGCATCATCGTACTAGTCCACGAAGACCTCGTGCCTCCCGATTCATTGGACGGTCTTTCCGATAAAGAAAAGCTGGAAATCAAAACTGAGTTTGACGTGACCTCGACTCTGAAGAAGATGGGCCATGATGTCTATCCCGTTGGTCTGTACAATCAGCTCAAGGTGATCGGTGATGCGCTCATGGAATACAAACCTCACATCGCTTTCAACCTGCTCGAGGAATTTCACGGTTATCCGCTTTACGATCAGCACGTCGTCAGTTATCTCGAGCTGATGAAGCAGGCGTACACCGGTTGTAATCCGCGCGGCATGACTCTCGCGCATGACAAGGCGCTGACGAAGATGATCCTTTCGTACCATCGTTTGCTGGTGCCGAACTTCGTAGTGTTTCCGATGAATCGAAAAGTGCGGCGGCCGAAGCGTTTGAAGTTTCCCTTGCTGGTTAAGTCGATCAGTGAAGAAGGCTCAGTCGGGATCGCGCAGGCTTCGATCGTGTACGACGACGAGAAGTTGGTGCAGCGCGTCGAGTTTATTCATCGCCAGAACAAGACAGACGCCATCGTCGAGCAATACATCAAGGGTAGGGAGATCTACGTCGGCGTGATTGGTAATCAGAACATTCAGACTTACGCGCCGTGGGAACTGGTGATGGAAAAGTTGCCGGAAGGCGCCGAGAATATCGCCACTTTGAAAGTGAAGTGGGACCCGACGTACCAGGAACGGGTTGGGGTGGCGACGAGAGCGGCGGAGTTGACGCCGGAACAGCACAAGACGCTCGAGCGGTTGTCGAAACGGATCTATCGCTATCTATTTTTGAGCGGGTATGCGCGGCTGGATTACCGGATGACTGAGGAAGGGCAGTTCTACTTGCTGGAGGCGAATCCGAATCCACAGATCGCGCATCGTGAGGATTTCGCTGATTCGGCTGAGTATTCGGGGGTGCCTTACGATCAGTTGCTACAGAAGATCCTCACGGTTGGGTTGAACTACGCCGGTCGCGTATAACCGGAAGCGCCGCCTCATTCGGAATTTAATTACTCCATACAGTTGAACTTATTTTAGGATGTCGGGAGTTTTCTGGCCCATGACACTCGCTATCACTCTGCTTTTTACGCTGAACCTGTTTTTAAGACTTAACCACTAAGGCTCAAAGGCACAAATCTCATTTAAAAACTTGGTGCCTTAGTGCCTTTGTGGTTAAAGAATTTTCTTTCATATTGACTGATTCTTGCTATTGAAATTCCTGATTGGCCCCATAAACATTGTTTTAGACGCTTTGATCGTGGTAACGAATTCGTGACTTCTTTCAGTGCAAACGTCTCATCCGAAAGGCGTTTCGTCACGAAACAGTCACATTGCCTGTTGAAGCCTCCTGTTTCAGCCGCTAAGATGCCAAGGTCTTTTGCGGTGCCCTCCTCACTTAGCAATACAAAATTCGAAATCGAAAAGAGAAGGTGCTTCCCTGCTTATGGACCTACGAAATCTGTTCCCTCGTGTTGTGTTAGCCAGTTTGGCCCTCGCAGTTTTCACCAATTCAGCATTCGCCCAAACTCGTCCACGAGTAACAGCCCCTGGCGGTGATGTGAATGAAATTTCGTGTTCGCCGGACGATTTTGCTCTCACGGCAGCCGTCACCGAATCAAAGCCGGCCTGGGAAGCCAAGCCTAAACCCACGATTGACCTTGCGCCTTCGACTGGTGCGTCGAGCTCCGGATTTATCAAGTTTGAGCCACTACTGATGTCTGCCATCGATCAACGCCTGGGAACGCCCTATCGCTGGGGAGCAACCGGGCCAAACCGGTTCGACTGTTCCGGATTTGTGTGGAGCATTTTTCAGGCGACCGGGATCACCTTCGAACGCGCGAGCGCGCGCAACCTGTTCGCTCGCTTCCAACCTGCTCCGGTTGAAGAGCAGTACAAGTTTGGAACGCTTGTGTTCTTCAGTGGTTTGACGCATGTGGGCGTCGTCGCTGACGAGCATGGGTTCTATCATGCGTCACGTCGCCAGGGAGTTATCTATTCAGAGTTTAATGAGTATTGGTTGAAGCGCATCGACGGCTTTCGCCGCGTGCCGCTCCCGATGCAGGTTACGGACTAGCCACAAGAAGCACAAAATTTAAGCCACAAAAAAGCACAAAAGGCACAAAATGACGGTTGATCGTTTTGTGCGCTTTTTGTGCCTTTTTGTGGCTAATACTTCTTTGTGGCTTATGGCGCAGGCGCAGGGACGAATCCGGCTCGGTGGTCATCGTCTCGAGCTTCCCAAACCACAATAACCTTATCGACGGCTATGTAACAGTTTTTCCCATCCGTATCGCGCAGGTGTAACACGCCCATTTCTACCTTGAGCACTTCGCCGCGCAGGCTCGAAGCGCCTCCGCAGTAAACATCGATCTTCTTGCCGATGAATTTCGCCAGAAAGTCTTCCACTGGTCTTACTTTCCATTTCTAAACGTGATCTTTACAACGGGGAGCGTATTCGGATCGTCCTGCTGCTCGCGTTCGAATTGCAGCAGATCGTAGTAGGCGCAGCGTTTGGTGATTGGAAACTCCCTGCACACGGCCGGGCGCGCGTGATAGATACCACAACCGCGTGTCTCAGGATTGATAAACTGACAAGCCTGGCCGAACAACGCATCATGCTTGCGCCGCAATACTCTTTCCTTGGCGTAGATCTTTGTGAAACGCGCTGTCGCCACTTCTTCGGTGACGCCGAAGTGTTTCGCCAAACGGCGAATGTCGCGCGGCGTTACCTGAACTCGGTCGTACACCGAGCAACAGAACGCGGGGCAATCCGTGCAGTCGTAATAACTCTTCGGCTTACCGTTTCTATCACCCATGATCGATTGTAGTCTCCATCAACCTACCGTCGTTTTGATTTTTTGTACTCGGCGAGTAGCAAGCCCAAAAACTGTTCGCGCTTCTCGTAGAGTCGTTTCGGTTCGCGCGGTTCGTGACGCGTAAGAGCATAAGCCGTAATGAGCGGAAGCGCTACCGTAGAATCGATATAACATACAACTGCGTCAGGCAGACGATCGGGATCGACCTTGCCCCACGACACTGCTTCACCCGGAGTTGCGCCCGAGAGTCCACCAGTGTCAGGTCGTGCATCAGTCACTTGCAGGAAAAAATCATGTCCGCGTTCGTCGATGCCGAGCACTTCCTGAATCTGCGGCTCAGTTTGCAAGAGAAAGTTTTTCGGTGAGCCACCACCGAGAATGAAAACTCCGGAACGGCCTTTGATTTTCTTTCCGTTGCCCGACTTCACTTCACCACGTTTTGCGGCGAGCACGATCGAAGCGGTCTCATTCACGTCGAGCGATGGATCGAATGCGAGGTGGTTGCCTTGCAGTGATTTGGCAGCCACGTTCATGCCGATCGAAGAGTCGCCCGGTGACGAAGTGTAAATGGGAACAGCATACTCATAAGCGACGGCCAGCAAAGATTTCTCACTGATGCCGAGCTTCTGTTCGCGTTCGTAAACGTAACGGCCGCACAGATAGTGAAACTCGGCGGTTGACATCGGGCGCTGAAACTCCGGCCCTTCAATGATCTTGCGAAAGAACGCGTCAGTGTCGAGCAGCACTGAGTAATCAAAAAAGATGTCGTAAATGCGGACCACTTCTTCTTCGCGCAGGACCACGTCTGACGTTTGCGCGTTTCCCTGGTGCATGGCGAGGCCGATGCCGAAGTGCGTATCGTGATAGAGATTAGCGCCGGTGGAAATGATCCAGTCGACAAAGCCTGCTTTGATAAGTGGAATCAAAGCGGAGATTCCGAGACCGGCGGGTGTCAGTGCTCCGGTCAGCGAGAGACCGATGGTGACCTCGGGCTCCAGCATCTTTTGGGTAAAGAGTTGGCACGCTTCGCGCAGCCGCGCGGCGTTGTAGGCCAGAAAAGATTCGTCGATTAGATCCGCAACGCCGACATTCTTCTCGATTGGCGCGGGATCGATGCGTTTACCCCGAAGGAATTTGCTCTTGTGTTTACCCATTTGTTCACAGTCTGTTTAGAGGTATCCACAGATTACACAGATTGTTTTATAGAATCTTGTAATCTGTGGATAGAGTTTACCCGTGGCTAGCTTCCGTTGCGTTCTCTTCCTGTGCCTTTCTGACGCGTAACCGCAGAATGCGTCGTTCATCCGCTTCCAGCACTTCCACTTCAAGACCGCGTATCGTCAGAACTTCGCCGACAGCAGGAACTTTCCCGGATTCGTTGATCACCAGTCCGGCGATCGTAGTGAAATCGTCGGCTTCAATCTCCATGTCGAAGAGTCGCTCGATCTTACCGATCTCAGTTGAGGCCTGGACTTCGTAACTGCCGTCTTTGCGTTCGACTATCTCTTCCAGCTCTTCACCCGCTATGTCTTCGTCTTCGATTTCGCCGACGATCTCTTCGAGAATGTCTTCGACGGTTACGAGGCCGCAAACGCCGCCGTACTCGTCGATCACCATCGCGAGCTGCACGTGAGCTTTTTGCATTTCTTCGAGCAGCTCCGCCACCGGTTTAGTTTCGGGCACGAAGTAAACCGAACGTATCAGTGGCTGAATGTTTTCGTCTTCGCGTCCCTCAGCCCAACTCAGTAGCAGGTCGCGCACGTAAATCATGCCTTCGACGTTGTCGATCTGATCGCGATAGACGGGCAGACGCGAGTATTTCGATTCCAAAATTACATCGCGCGCTTCGCGCACCGTCGCGGTTACAGGAAAGGCGACGATGTCAGGCCGCGGGGTCATCACTTCACTCACGCGCGTGTCGCCAAACTCGATGATCGAATGGATCAGTTCACCTTCTTCTTCTTCGAGTATGCCCTCGGCTTCGCCAACATCAATCAGCGCCTGTAAGTCGCCGCTGTCGTCGTTTTCTTCTTCCTCTTCGCCGTCTTCAGCAACCTGGTCCTTGCGACGCGAACGATCGAAGAGTCGCTGAAAGGGATCGGCAATGAACGCCATGATTGGGAAGAAAGGACGGACGACCGGCAGCAGAAATAGCAGTGTGCCTTCCGGATTGCGTGTCGAAATGAATAGCGGGATCAGTTGTCGAAAAATGCCGGCGAGGATCAGTCCTGTAACGAGACCTACCAGTACGAGACGCTTCTCTGGATAAAGCAGAGTGAGTGAGATCGACGTTATGAGGACGGCGACCACGACGAGCAGGATTTGAATCATCGCCGACAGTGCGAAACTAAAGCGCGGGCGATTCTCCAGTGCTTGTTGTAGGAAGACTCTCGATCGTGGCTCAGGCTTGTCTCCATTCTCGCCAATCAGACGGCGCAGTCGCACATCGCTCAACTGGGCGAAGGCCATATCGACCGTGGCCAGCAAGGAGAGCACTATCAGCAGAAGGAGCGCAAGCCCTATTTCAAGTTCCATCTATAGCGAGAATAGTAAATTAAAGCCTTTTTAACCACCAAGGCACTAAGGCACAAATAGATTATTTTGTGTCTTGGTGTCTTCGTGGTTAATAGATCTTTAATCAATCTCTAACTTCCTTCGCAACCGTAATTCCAGCCGGTTCATCTTGCCGTTGTCCGTTTCGTGATCGTAGCCGGAAAGATGTAGCAGCCCGTGAAGTATCAACTGTGCAATCTCGTTATCAAACGACAAGCCGTTTTCCTTTGCCTGTGCGGCGGCAGTGTCCGCGGAAATCGCGATGTCGCCAAGGTTTGATTCGTCGGGTCCAGCCGCCGGAAACGACAGGACGTCAGTTGCTCTGCCAATTCCGCGAAACTGGCGGTTCAGTTTTCGAATTCTTTTGTCTGAAACAAAAGCGATTGTTGCTGACGACTTACTATTTCTGATCGCCGCCAGCGCTTTCGCCGCAAAAGTGGTCCATGCTTCTGTATCCACCTTGAGACGACGCTGGCGATTCACTACCTCGACCATCGCTAGATCTGGCTCTTCTTGCCTTGGTCCTCGTAAGCGCGAATGATCATTTGCACCAGCTTGTGTCGCACTACGTCTTTATCGGTGAAGTAGACGAATTCGATGCCTTCGAGTTTTGAAAGTATTCGTTCCGCTTCGATCAAGCCACTGCGCTTCCCGGTAGGCAGGTCCACCTGCGTTACGTCACCTGTGATCACTGCCTTTGAACCGAAGCCGATGCGCGTGAGAAACATCTTCATCTGTTCGCTCGTCGTATTTTGTGCTTCGTCGAGGATGATGAATGCGTCTGCCAACGTTCGCCCGCGCATGAAAGCCAGCGGCGCCACTTCGATCACCCGCTTCTCGAGCAGCCTCGTGACGCGTTCGTAGTCGATGAGATCGAAAAGCGCGTCGTAGAGCGGCCGGAGGTAAGGATCGACTTTGTCCTGAAGATCGCCTGGCAGGAAGCCGAGCTTCTCTCCGGCTTCGACAGCCGGGCGCGCAAGCACGATGCGGTTTACTTGTTTTTGCATTAACGCCTGGACAGCCATCGCGACTGCCAGATACGTCTTGCCGGTGCCGGCGACACCGATGCCGAACACGACATCGTTGTCCTGAATCGCCTGAATGTACTTGCGCTGGTTGGCTGACTTGGGCGCGACCTGCTTCTTGCCGGCCGGGTTGAAGCGGGTCTTGGTGAAGTAGTCGCGCAGGCTGAAAGCGCGGTCTTCCGCGATCTGCGCAAAGGCTTCGCGCAGTTCTTTGTCGGTGAAGGTCTTTCCTTCCTTGAAGAGGTCGGAAAAGTCTTCGAGGATGCGTTGGGCGGTCTGGACGTCGGCGGGGTCGCCGTCGATCGAGACGTCCTGGCCGCGGGCATCAATTCTAACGTCGAGCAGAGACTCCAGATACTTGATGTTCTGATCGTGAACACCAAACAGCGTCTCCAGACCACGAGGCGGAAGCTCAATCTTCTTCAAACTCTGTTAACTCTCTCCTTCGCGCAGCAGAACCAATCGGGATATGGGTGTGGGGGTGTGGTGAGCAGCAAGATAGTATGCATAGATTCCAATTGGACGCTACTACAGCCGCTTTCGAGTGTCAATAAGAGGCCAGTGAAGCGACTGTTGTTAAGAAAGCGGAAGCTGAACGTAGAGCGCGTGTGCTGCTGGCACAAGGTCAACAAGAGGCAGCGGTTCTCGAGGCGGAAGAAGGATCCCTCGGGCAGTCGTGAGACTCTTAATGCCGAAGGCGTTGGCAAATTTGACCCCATGGTTGGAGCGCAGCGACAACCATGGGATAAATCGTAAATTACAATCAAACCCTGAAAGGGTTACGCGACTGGCGAATCCTTTCAGGGTTCAATCAAAATTTGTTCAATTACCCAAGGTTCTCGCTATGCTCGAACCTTGGGCTAAAATTAGCCAACGCCTTCGGCGTTATTCAACGGCATTACTAACTACCCCTCGCGCTTCTTGACACTCGCGGGGGGGATACCTATACTCCGTCACTTGCGCCGTGGGCGGCCGGGCGCAGAATGTTAGGGTTTTGCTTAGTTTTTGGGAGATTTGAATGCCGAATCATAAATCAGCAGAGAAGCGCGTGCGCCAGAGTGAGAAACGGCGCGTGATTAATCGTAGCAATAGAAGCAAGGTCAGAACGTATATCAAGAAGGTGCGCGCGGCGCTCGACTCGGGAAAGAGCGACGAGATTCAGAGCGTGCTGCCAGAGACGATTTCAGTGATCGACAAGGCGGTGCAAAAGGGCGTCATGCACAAGAACGCGGCCGCGCGTTACAAATCGCGGCTGACGCTAAAGGCGAATCAAGCGGCTAAATAGCGCCACGCTAAATCAGAACCTACCGAGGCGGATCGACATTTCGATCCGCCTCGGTTTTTTATTGAGAAGGAGTCAGTGATGAATCGCTATCAGTCAGAAGCTGAGATACAGAACGTAGTGCGCGGCTTTGAAGCGTGCGAGACCGGCGCTGATGATTTCAATCATCCGGAGCACCTGGTGGTGGCCGTGTGCTATCTGCACGCGATGGACAGGAAAGCAACGCTCGATCGCATGCGCACCGGCTTGCTCCGCTTTCTCGATCATCACGTTGGAGACACAGGAAAGTACAGCGAGGAGATCACGATCTTTTGGATCGACCAGATAAACGAGAAGTTGAACGAGCTCGGACCAGATCTTTCATTGGTTGAGAAGTGCAACGCGATATTAGCCATGGATTTTACGGATTCGAAACCACGGATTAATTAGCTAGTTCGCAGACGAGCAATTCGAGTTGTAGGCGAGGTGTTGCCTGTGAGGTTTTGATGGCCAGATCGGCGGCGGCGGTGAGTTGAATGCCACGAGCGATTTTGCCGGCGCTGCTGCGCTGGAGAGTAGAAATGTATGAGTCGCGTTTGAATGGCGGCAGCGAGATGTTGCGAAAGACTTCTTCGCGGCCGCCACGCCCCATTAAATGTTTACCGAGGGCGAGCCGGTGATAGTTGCCCGCGATCAGTCCGACGAGCATGACAGGTTCAGCGCCATCTTCGAGCAGCCGGTGAAGTGTTTCAAGTGCCTTTTTGCGATTACCCGCGAGCAAGTGATCGCCCAACTCAAAATTGGACAACTCGCGCGAGCGTCCGATTAGTTCGTCAACTAACGCCGGCGTGATCCGTCCTGTGTCCGCTGCGGCTGAAGCGAGCTTCTCGAGTTCGTTGTAGAGCGTCTGTACGTCAGTTCCGACCAGCCGGATGATCTCGCTCAACACCTGATCGTCAGCCGTAATCTTTAACTCCTTCAGACGCGACTTGGCCCACGCCTTTGCTTCCGCATCCTTCAGTGGCCCGAACTCGACCACCGTACAAACGTCCAGCAGCACCTTACTGGATTTCTTTCTTTTGTCGAGCTCGTCGGCGATGAAGATCATGACCGTAGTCGGCGCCGGATTGTTGAGATAACGAATCAGAGTGTCTTCGTCAGCCTCGCGAAGTCTGGCGAAATCGCGGATGCGGACCACGCGCATATCGGACATCATCGGCAACTGCTCGGCAGCAGCGATGGCAGACTGCACCGGATCGCTCATCAGGCTGAAAGCGGATTCATTGAACTCGCGCAGCAACGTGCGGCTGAGCGCCACCTCTGTGATCCCTTGCGCCGCGACTCTGCGCAGGTAGATCTCGGGACCGAGCAGCAGGTAGAGCGGCCGCAGACCTTCCCGCAAGGAGCGCTCGAGCTCTGTTCGCGACAGCGTTTTCATTTCTTCTCGATCTCGACCGCGTTGATGAGTGTTGAGACGATACTCTCCGCAAAACTTCGCGACATACGGAGAATGGCCGGATCTTCTTCGTTGAAGAAGCTGCGAGGATCGCTCGCGAATTCATACTCGCCGCGAAAGACAAAGTTTTGATTGTCGTAAAGAACGCGGTTCTCAGTTTGATCACGAACAGTAACAGCACCAACAATCGTGACTTCAAAAATACGCGCGCGTCCTTTGTCGTCGAGCAACACGCCGCCGAAGTTGAAACTCTTGATGACCCCTTCGATCACGGCGTCGGCGCCTTCGCGTTGCCCCTGCACGCGCAAACCACGTCCGCGATGCACGAGCTCTCGCATCACCGCCTCAGTGAAACGCGACTCGACCTTGTAGCGCAGCGCCTGGCTCTCCATCTGAAACGCCGGCACCGCAACGGTTTTGATCCGCGAAGGAAGCTGATTCTTCGTCACCGGCTTATAGCACTCCGCAAAACCGGAAACGAATGAGAGCATTAGGATGAAAAGGGAAGCACGAAGGAGCTTGGTCATCGGTGCAGGATTTTCTCACGCAAAGCCGCAAAGAAGCAAAGTAAGTCTTAAATTACTCTTTGCTCCTTTACGTCTTTGCGTGAAAACTATCAGCGACACGGATTGTTTCGGCAGCAGCTTTCACGTCATGCACGCGAATGATGTGGGCGCCGCGGAGGATGGCGGCGGTGATGGTGGCCATGGTGCCGTGGAGGCGAGCTTCGGGAGGGGCGGGAATGCCTGACTCATCGGCGAGGATGCGGCCGATAAAGGATTTTCGAGAGGTGCCGATCAGGAGCGGGTAATCGGGGAACGCGGCGATGAGTTGATCGAGCCCTGCGATCAGCTCGAGGTTCTGTTCCTGAGTTTTTCCGAAACCGATTCCCGGATCGATCACGATTGACTCGCGCTTGACGCCTCGTCGTTCGGCCATGTTGATACTGGCGCGCAGGCTGTGCGTGACTTCGTGCATGATGTCGGCGACTGGTGGCAGACGATGCATCGTCGCGGGTGTGCCGCGCGAGTGCATCAGGACCAGGCCCGCGCCGGCACGCGCGACGGCGTCGGCGATGTAGAAATCAAAACGTAGCGCTGAGATGTCGTTGACGATCGCTGCGCCTGCGTCCAATGCCGCCCGTGCTACTTCTGATTTTGTGGTGTCAACGGAGATCGGGACTTTAGTTCGCTGGGCGAGAGCTTCGATAACTGGAACGACGCGTTTTATCTCTTCTTCAATTGAAACCGGCTCTCCGCCAGGGCGCGTAGACTCGCCGCCGACGTCGATGATGTCGGCGCCTTCGGCGATCATCATTTCAGCATGGGACAGCGCCTTATCAACATCGAGGCATTGTCCGCCGTCACTGAAGCTGTCAGGGGTGACATTAAGAATGCCCATGATGAGCGTTCGCTCACCCATGGGCATTACGCGATCTTTGATTTGCCAGGAAGTCATTTTCCACAGATTACACAGATTAAGTAGTTCTGTGTAATCTGTGGATGGTTTTAGGCAGGTTGCGGATTGCCGCCGGTTATCGGTGGCAGAATCGGCTTGAGCGGTTTTGCGGTCGGCTCCTTCAACTGCGGCCGATCCTCGTCGTTGCCCGAATCAACCGACGGATTCTCATCCAGCGGCAAGCCCGCCACAATCCGTCGAATCTCAACGCCGTCCAACGACTCACGCTCCAACAAGCACTCAGCCAAACGAATCATCGTCTCGCGATTCTCTTCGATGATCCCCTTCGCTCGTTCATACTGCGCGGTTACGATCTTCTTCACCTGCTCATCAATCTTGATGGCAGTGTCTTCAGAGAAATCACGATGCTGAGCAATCTCACGTCCGAGAAAGATCTGCTCTTCTTTCTTGCCGAAGGTCAGCGGACCCATGTCAGACATGCCATACTCGCAAACCATCGCGCGCGCGAGCTCAGTCGCACGTTCGATATCGTTTGAAGCTCCGGTGGTGATACTGCCGAGGAACGTCTCTTCAGCAATGCGCCCACCCATCAGGATCGAGACCTGGCCCAGCAGGTATTCCTGACTGTAGTTGTGACGATCGCCTTCGGGAAGCTGTTGCGTCACGCCCAGCGCCATGCCACGCGGAATGATGGTCACTTTGTGAACCGGATCTGCGTTTGGCACTTTCAGACCAACCAGCGTGTGACCCGCTTCGTGGTATGCAGTGACGCGCTTCTCCTCGTTCGAAATCACCATGCTCTTCCGCTCAGCGCCCATCAACACCTTATCTTTCGCCAACTCGAAGTCGCCCATTGCGACGAGCTTCTTGTTGTAACGAGCGGCGTTGAGAGCGGCTTCGTTAACCAGGTTCGCCAGATCAGCTCCGGTGAATCCGGGAGTACCGCGCGCGAGCACGGAGATATCAACGTCTTCACCCAGCGGAATCTTGCGCGTGTGAACTTTCAGAATGCCTTCGCGTCCACGAACGTCAGGTCTAGATACCACGACCCGTCTATCAAATCGTCCCGGTCGCAGCAACGCCGGATCGAGCACGTCAGGACGGTTTGTGGAAGCGATCAGGATTACACCGTCGTTCGATTCGAAGCCGTCCATCTCAACGAGCAACTGGTTCAACGTCTGTTCGCGTTCATCATGTCCGCCACCAAGACCAGCGCCACGATGACGTCCAACCGCATCGATCTCGTCGATGAAGATGATGCACGGAGCGTTCTTCTTGCCTTGTTCAAACAAGTCGCGCACGCGCGATGCGCCGACGCCGACAAACATCTCCACGAAGTCTGAACCAGAGATCGAGAAGAACGGAACGTTTGCTTCGCCGGCAATCGCACGGGCCAGCAACGTCTTGCCGGTTCCCGGCGGTCCCATCATCAAAACGCCTTTGGGAATGCGGCCCCCGAGCTTCTGAAACTTTTGCGGTTCCTTAAGAAACTCGATGATCTCCTGTAACTCTTCTTTTGCTTCTTCAACTCCAGCCACGTCTTTGAACGTCACACGTTTCTGCTGGTTGTTGAGTAGCTTTGCTCGCGACTTGCCAAACGACAACGCCTTGTTGCCGCCTGACTGCATTTGTCGCAGCATGAAGATCCAGATAGCGATGATAAACAGGAGCGGAGCCCAGGTGATGAGCATGGGCCAGATGTAACTGCTACTCGATTCTTCTTCAACCCTGGGTACGCGGGACTTGCCATTCACAACTTCGCGCGCGGACTTGAGCAAGTCAGCCTTCGCAAACTCGTTCGATAACGCCGCCCGGTATTCCTGGCCATTCGTATCGGTTGCTATGCTTTCATTCTGCTTGACTGTTAGCTGTTTAAGACTACCGTTCTGGATCATCTGATCCATCTCGGTCAGCGCAACGGGCTTAGGAGTGTTCCCACGCGGGTTAACGAGCTTATATAGTAAAAGTGCTCCTGCGATTATCAGGAGCCAAAAAACAATTTGTCTTGCCGTAGAACTCAAATTCATTAACGCCTCCGACCCCTGATAATACCTTAACAGGGCGTCATTTGTCGCTGTCCAGCTTCGACGTCGCTACGCCGAAGATTCACTCAATCGAAAACAACCTAACTTTGATGCACTCTAGCAATTAAGGTTCCCTACGGCGCTCAAACAAACCGCGCCTCACATTCAGGACTATAAAGTTTGATTGCTCCTTTTTCAAACTTTTTCAGACTCAAACTCCAGCCGGTTCCGCCGGCGTCGCACCCGTCCTCCGTTTGGTAACTCCACCACGCGACCGCCGGCGCTGCCCTCCAGAAGCTTTTCCACCGCCAGCAGGTGAACCATTTCAAGTCTTCTTGTACCGCCTCGCGCGTCCGAAAGCCATTGCCGCAAAGCCCTGCGTCGCAGTGCGGGCGGCTCGTTGGCCAGCAGCTTTACGTCGAGCGTAGGTGTTTTGGTTTCACTTTCACCGTCGCTCTCCTGATTAGACACCGCCGCACGTCGTAAAAGTGCACCGGAATCCTTGAAAAGAACGGCGTCGTCCTCGCGAAGCTGCGCGGCCGTGCGCGAGAGAGCTTCGGCAATCCGGTTATTAAACGACTGCATCAGCGGCAGGAGCTGTTTCCGGACTTTAACGCGTGCGAAATTCTGATCGTCGTTCATTTCGTCGACTAAAAACTCTGTTTTTCGAACGCGACAGTAGTTTTCGGTCTCGATGCGTCGTGCCCAGAGAAGCGGTCTTACCAGTTTTATGGTGCTGTTTGTCGCGATGGGGCGCACGGCGTTCATGCCGCCGAGACCGGAGCTGGCGCTGCCGCGCATTAATCGCAGGAGCACTGTCTCGGCCTGGTCGTCCATCGTGTGGGCGGTCAGGACGTAGTTTGCCGAGACCCGCTTGGCGGTTCGCTCCAGAAATGCGTAGCGAGCCTTCCGTGCGGCTTGCTCGAGGTTGTCGTTGGCAGCGCGTGCGTCTTCAGCCACTTTGCTGCGACCGATGATGCTGCGGAAACCGAGTTTTTGTGCGAGCGTGGCGACCCATTTTGCGTCTTTGCCGCTCGATTTTCGTAGGCGGTGATCGAGATGGGCGACGCAGATGGTCGTGTGGAGTTTGTTATGTCTTTTGAGCTCATCGATGGCGAGCAGCAGGGCGGTGGAATCAGCGCCACCTGAGACGGCGACGACGATCGTTTCCCCCGCGTTCGGAAGCCTGAGCTTGCGCCACTCCGCAAGCAGCATCCTCGAGAATTGACTCAAGCGCATGGCATGATTATAGGACCTATGTGGCTTATTCGACCTATTGCCGCCACGAACCTGCGACACTTTATTGAAACTATCGCATCGTTTGTCATTTAGAACACGTAACGCTCTAAAACCGACTTAGGCGAACAGGGGGGAAACGATGGGGGTAGAAAATCAAATCAGATTCAACGAATGGTTGCTGGGTTCCACCGTCTTGTGCCAATCGTG
>Ga0126307_10001700_pt1 | contig 14612 bp, 18 predicted proteins | sample Plot28_FD_89955 | JGI IMG/M metagenome (GOLD analysis project Ga0126307, IMG submission 89955) | Serpentine soil microbial communities from UC McLaughlin Reserve, CA, USA - Plot28 | ecosystem: Environmental > Terrestrial > Soil > Grasslands | place: USA: UC McLaughlin Reserve, Lake County...
GATTTGTAGGCGTCCGTCCACGCCCGCCCTGCGTAGGCCTGACGACCTCGGCCAAGTTCGTCGATGCTATCCACCACAGCTACTCCAACAACTCAGGTGCGCTCGGGAGCATCGTTCAAACCGCTTTGGTGACCAACGAAGGTATTTTTCAACACGCTGGTTCATTTGTGAGACAGAGAATTTTATTCGGGTAATAGTTGAGAATTCCAGGCAACTTCCCATAAATGCCCATCTGGGTCTTGGAAATAGCCCGCATAACCTCCCCAAAAGGTATCTTCGGCGGCCTTCACTATCTTTGCACCTGCTTTTCTCGCTTGGTCCATAAAAGTGTCAACTTCTTCTTTACTACTCACATTATGTCCGATCGTAAACTCGGTAGGACTATGAGCAGTTTTGGACATGTTCGTGTCATGAGCAATGCTATCTCGAAGCCAAATTGCGAGCTTCAAACCACGCTGCAAATCAAAAAAAGCGACAGCGCCGTGTTCAAACCCTACACCAACGATTCCTTGCGTTGGAAGGCCGAGTCCATCTCGATAAAATTCCAACGATTTTTCCAAATCGTCTACGCCCAATGTAATTAGGGTAATTCGTGGTTTCATGTTGATATTGTAACAAAGGTTAAATCCCAATCACCTTAGTTTGACGGAGAACAACAAGTTTGGCCGTAGGCACAAGTAGCTTGTCTCAAAAACGGTATAGCTTGTTGAGAAGACTATAGCTCTCGGCATTCCACTGAATAGAGGCAACTTGCCACTTCTCGACTCAAGGAGTGCCTCGAGGAGGCTACAACACCACCTCCACCACCGGAGGACCATCCTTAAACAGACGAACGCGAAGGGTGAGGTGTTTTGTGGAAATGCAAGTGCTTAACTACGAACTTCTCTCCAAACCTCGGCCAAAGGCTACTTTAGCGCATTTTGCCCTAGACATCAAACAATTGTTTGTTCTATAGTGAAAAAGAGTAAAAAGAAGGGGCAGAAAAAGGAAGAGGAGGAGCGTCCCCGCCCAGAGGAGACCTACAGAGGACGGATCGGCTACCAACCATGAGAGCCGTCCTAGGTCTTAAGCAGTTGTGAAAAGGAGGACGAAGACGCCCGCTCCTCGCCAGGGATTATACCCGGCAGGGCAAGCGTCCTCGATCCTCAAAAAAGGTACGGGACCATCTCCTCCGTGGACGGAGAGGAGGGGCTTTGCTTGGGGTTGTTAGCGTATCTGAGATACACCGCTATCCGCTGAGGCCACCCGGATTTGAGGAGCCGTTGTTTCCGACCGCCTCCTCAAAGCGATCGGTCGTCGAGCACCTGCTGCAATCCCCCTGGCTCTCTCGGGCCTCTGAGTTGGAGGGACGAAGTGGAGAGGCCGCACCACATGCCCTCGAAGAGCCCGTCGAACTGAGGGAGTCTCAGGGATGGGTGGAGATCGTACGGCTCGGTGAGAGCAGGAGTAGGGGGTGCTGCCCTTCTTGGAAGAGGCAACGGGTGGACAAGATTTTTGACCGTTGGAGGCAAGTTAGTAGGTGGTGGGACGAAGACCGCCACGTGGACAGGACAGTATTCAGGGTCCTACTGTCCGGTGGCGCAGTGGTAGATCTGGCCCGAGAACGTTCCGGCAGTTGGTTCCTTGTGGGGGTAGTCGATTGATGGCGGGTACCGAAGGGTTCACCCACCTTCATGTCAGGAGCGGGTTCAGCTACGGCTTCGGGACCTCGACCCCGGAGGAACTGGTGGAGGCCGCCGGGGAGATGGGATTGGGCTCTATGGCCCTGACGGACCGGGACGGGCTGTACGGGATACCTAGATTCTTAAGGGCCACTGAGGAGATGGATATCTCCCCTATTGTGGGAGTAGAGATCAACATGGAGGAGGGAGGACACTTAGTCCTGCTTGCCGAGGACATGAAGGGTTACTGGAGCCTCTCGAAGCTCATAACCTCTTATAGGCGCTCCTCTAAAGATAGGCGAAGGCCGCTTTGCTCCCTTTCCGCACTAATCGAACACACTGACGGCCTGATCTGCCTCACCGGGGCCATACCCTTCGGGTATCTCCCTCGGCTGGTTACCTCTAGCAATGTGGACGGGGGCCAAAGAGCCTTAGGCTCCCTCAAAGAGGCTTTCGGAGAGAAGAACGTTTACGTAGAGCTCACTGATGACGTAACTTTGGGTAGCCGCAGGAGGCTAAGGAGAATGGCTACCTTTGCTCAGCGAACTAAAACCTCCACTCTGGCAATAAACGAGGTGGCCTACCTCAAAGCCAAAGATCACAGGCTCCACGAGGTTCTTATTGCCGCCTCCAACCTCTCCCCCCTTCCCGGTCCCCAGTATCGTCCCACGGACCAGCTTTACCTGAATTCTCACAAAAAGATGCACAAACTCTTTGAGGATTATCCTGAAGCCCTAAAGAACGTCCTGGAGATGGCCGAGAGGTGCGAGGGGCGGGTTAGACTGACGGGCAGTATTCACATGCCGAGCATTATCGGTCCTGGTAGGGAGCCTCCAGAGAAGAAGCTCGTGAGGTTGTCCTTAATGGCGGCCAAGAAGAAGTATGAGAATTTAGACGGGAGAGTGAAACAAAGGCTCCGTAGAGAACTCTCTTGTATCATCTCCTTAGGGTTTGCCCCCTATTTCCTTATAGCTCATGAAGCCGTAGAGATTGCTAAAGAGAAGGGCATCCCCATAACGGGAAGGGGAAGCGCGGCCAACTCTTTGGTAGCCCATTGCCTAGGTCTCACCCAACCGGAACCCTTCTCCAACCGCCTGCTCTTCGAACGGTTCCTCCACGAACACAGGAAAGACCCCCCAGACATCGATCTCGATCTCTGTTCAGAGAGGAGGGACGAGGTTCGGGACGAGCTTATTCGCAGATACAAACGCCACGGGGTGGCCGTAGCAGCCACCGCCAATACTCTCTCTTTGAGAGGGGCCATGAGGGTAGCAGCAAGGGCCCTCGGGTACCGACCCGAAGAGATAAATGCTCTCTCCCGCCACGTGCCGACGAGGGCAATAAGCTGGGAAGAGGCACTCGAAGAGCCCGCCATGAGGGGACACCTCCTCCAAGACAAAGCGAGGTACCGGCTCCTTTTAGATCTCTCCTCACGCCTCCGTGGACGTCTCTGGCAAGCAGGAACCCATCTTGGGGGACTCGTAGCGGGCAACAACGAGCATCACCTCTCAGAACTGGTGCCCTTAGAGCCCTCCGGCAAGCGCGGCCTACTAAGGTGCCAATACGATAAGGATGACCTTGAGTATGTGGGGCTGCCCAAACTCGATCTCTTGGGCTTGAAGATGCACACCGCCTTACATAAAGCGGGAGAGTTAGCCTCTAAAAGGTTGGGCAGGAAGGTAGATCCTTACAACCCACCTCCAGACAACAAAGAGACCTACGCCCTCATTAGGACCGGCAAGAACGCGGGGATGTTTCAATTGGAGAGCCCCGGCCAGATGCACCTTTCGGCCCGCCTTAAGCCTAGAAGGCTCTCTGACTTGGTGGCCCAGATCTCCCTCTTCCGTCCTGGGCCAGTAAGAGGAGATCTGGTCACCCCCTACGTGCTCAGGAGAAACGGCCTGGAGCCCTACTCAGTGCCCCTTCCGGAGCTTGAGGAGATCCTACGTCCGACTTATTCCGTTCTGATCTTCCAGGAGCAGGTGCTGGAGATCGCCCACGCTGTGGCCGGGTTCTCCCTAACCGAAGGGGACCTGATAAGAAGGGCGATGACGAAGGACAGGGGCCCCAGGGCCATGAAGGAGATCAGACAAAGATTCGTTGGGCGCGCTGTGGGTCGGGGGGTGCCCGAAGACATGGCAAGGGAGGTCTTCGATTGGATGGAGGGATTTAGTGTCTACGGCTTTTCCGCTGCTCATGCTGCTTCCTTCGCCTCCCTCTCCTACGCGTCCGCCTACATGCGGTGCCACTATCCAGCAGAGTTCTTCTGTGCCGTCCTCAACTCCCAACCGGTGGGCTTCTACTCTCCAAGGGTGCTCCTCAACGAAGCCAGGAGGATAAGAATCGACGTCCTGCCCCCCGACGTTCACCTCTCGGAGAGAGACTTTATAGTCGAAGATGATGGAAGAGCCTTAAGGGTAGGCCTGAGGTACTGCAAGGACCTCTCGGAGAAATCCGTCTCCTCTATCATCTCTGAACGGCATAAGAAGCCCTTCTCCTCTGTTGCTGATTTTTACCAGAGGACCTTAACAGAGCGGGACTCCTTGAAAAACCTCATAAAGGGAGGGTTCCTAGACGCCTTGTCAGACCGTAAGGGCGACCGGATGCAGTTACTCAAGGAAGCTGAGGTTCTTCCAAAGAAACGTTCCTGCGAACGCCAGCCGGAGATTCCCCTCCCCCACCCGGCCTCCTGGTGGACCAGCAGGGAGAGAAGAGACATCGACCACCTACCCCTGGCAGAGACCCGAAGAGAACTCATAGAGTGGAAGATTCTCGGCCTCAACGTCCACCGTCACCCCCTCGGCCCCCACCGAGAAGTCCTGGAAAAGTTGGGGGTCACCCAGAGCAGAGCCCTTAAAGAATTGCCCCATAAGGCTCATGTTCGGGCTGCGGGCCTGATCGAGTGCCTCCAGTGCCCTCCTACCAAGAGCGGCAGACCGGTTTGGTTTCTCTTGCTCGAGGACGAAAGTGGTCTCTTACAGGTCACCATCTTCAGGAGCGTCTACGAGAGGTACGGTGATCTCCTGCACCATAGGGGAGCATTCCTAGTTGAGGGCAGGATAGAGAATACCCTCGAGAAGGGATTCTCCTTTATGGTGGAAGGCATAGAGGACTTACGGGAAGTTCTAAATGGAGCAAGGGTGCCTACCCCTAAGGCATTACCGGCGTCAGGGAGGTTCCTACGGGCTGAGAGGCGGGGCAGAAAGGCCGGGTAAAGAGCTACCCGCGGGGTGGCTACCGCAACCAGTAGCTGCTCAGAGGGACCACAGTGCTCTGGGCGATGCCCTGGCGATGCTACGGCTAATCGCGGAGAAAGGTGCTCGCAAAGTAGCAGGCGGAATTAGGAAACCTGATCAGGGACAGCCTTTAACCAGCCCCAGGCGGAACTATAGGCAAAAGAAAGGGCAGTATCCTCTACTAGTACTCGTCGGGGCCCTGCCAGCTTTCGTATGCCTCGATCTCTAGAGAGACAGCATGCAGCAACGAGGTGTCCCCAGCCCCCACCTTACTCCTAGCCTTTAGTACCGCCACGGCTAAGCGCACGCCACCAGAAAGTAACAAGAGAAGTCTCACCAGCAGTCCCCCCTTTCTAGATACAGCACGCTGGGTTGTTCGCTGTTTAGGTAGGCAGCGCTCATACGCTAACCTTTGCCTCTAGGAACGTTTGCAGATGCAGCCTAGCTAGTCCGTTCTGCAAACGTCTCTTGCCCACAGACCACCCATCTTCTTCCAAACTACTTCATAAGTTACGCGGGCACCCTCGTTCAGAGACTTCGTGTTTGCATGTGCCGCTATACCCGTGTGGTGTACGAATACCGCTTCGCCTCCAGCTTCTGGATGGATGAAGCCGTAACCCTCCTCGCCACCAAACCAACGCTTGATAATCCCCATTCTTTGACTCAGTGCCAAGGCCTTCCTCCCTTCTCTTCTTGACGCAGCAGAAGTGGAGTATAAGGTAGTTACGTTAAGAGATAGGTGGGTTAGCGGCGAAGATTATTAAAGGTTTAGTTAAGAAATTGAGGGAGGTTTAGTTAAGAAACTACATGTTGTGCTAGCCCTAACGTGTATAGCAAGAGAGGAGCCGGAGCCCCTTAAGGACCCTGGGTCGGTCCGGCTTCACGAACCACAGACTAACCGGGCCTCAAATAGCTTCTAGAGGAGACAACCCGCCCCTTAGCTCTAGGCGCGTGCGACCGGCGGCGATCTCCTTGGACTGTACACGCTTACTACTCGCTAGACGGACCAGAAGGGTTACGGTACCCTGAGGAGTCTTCAGAAGGCTCGTAGGTAGTAGCCTTGTCTGTGGCCTCAAGCGGACCGGAGCGCCCTCTCACCCATGTCCCAACTACCTCGGAAGGCTCGAGTACGTGCATGCCTTGCTCGATCGAGTCGGGGTTCTCCTCTCCCTCCGTATTAAGTAAGTCAAAGAAAGCGCGCACACGCCTCACTTCTTTCAGAGTAGCCGAAGCACTGGAGATCTTCTTTTCCTCATAAGCGACGATGCTATCGCAGCTCTCCTGAGCCTTCCTTATCTCCTCCTTTAGAGAGCGCACGGTCTCTTCGGTCTTCTCCCGAACCTCCCTTTGCCGGTTGCGGGCAAGCTCTATCTCAGCGCTGAGCTTCGAGACCTGCGCCCGGGTAGACTTATCGAAGTTAGAGAGCTCGATACCGGCGGCAACGAGTGCCCCTCGTACAATGCGGGCCGCATTTTCTTGGGCGACGTCTGAGGGCAGGTCGTCGATCATCTCAGTAGCACGCTCAACACTAAAGCCCCGCGGCGGATGCTCCTCTTTAGGCTCTCCCCTCCTCCTCTTAGACCTACTCGTTTCTATCTCCTCGACCGAGTAGGTACTGGTCTCGTCCTCGTCCGTATCTCTCCAAAGTAGTTTCGATAGGAAGTTGAATTCGCTCATATCTCTGCCCCCCTCCTCGTTCGTCTACTGTAGTTTGGAGGTATTTTACCCTTGTTCAAGACCCCTAAGTTGCTCAGACGGGCCGTGGAATTGTCATAAGCGCTGGGGTGAGGGCAAGGTTTTGAGTGGTTTGCCTAGCAAAACTCTAAGGGTTGTGAATAAACAAATTAGTTACCCTACAGCGGCTTGCCACGATTTTGAGCTGAAGGGCCATACTCATTAATGTGCCGCGCTCGATGGCGTCAAAATCTTCTCCTAGGAGGGTCGTACTAGTAAGCGTTTACGTACTCATCTTGCGACACGGACCAACTAGGGAAGGGTTGAGGCACGCTACGCTGCTGTTCATCGAGGTCGCACCAAACGTATCAGATATAATTTGTGGTGTTGATTCTACCGCATCACTCCTTCCCTCGAACAACGCTTGCCTTGAATAGGGGTGCAGGGAGAGCAGGCTACGAGCGGTGGCGGTCGATAAAGGCCAGGAAGCTGCTCTACTAAGCTCCTTGGTACTGGCTACCTAAGAGGTGCTTCACAAAGCGCTCCCGGCTGGTGAGGTTCGCCTGGGTGCCTCTTGATTCGAGGTATCCTGGTAAGGGATCGAGCAGCACCCAATCGACACCCTCGTAAGGGCCGAGGAGGAGCGAGATCAGCTCGCCAGCGGAGCATTCCCTCACATACCACTCCCCTTCGAAAACGTCAAAAAGGAAGAAATTCTGGGCTGGCTGCCAGGAAGAGAACAACAGTAGCGCTTCTTCGCCGAACCCCAAAGGGAAGTGCAGTAGCTTCGGGCCGTTGTCCCCATGGCAGGCTATCGCGTAGTATAGGAGCACCGAGCATAGCCCACGGCGTCTTGCTGCGTCTGACGACGCGCTGTGAACGCGCTCTTCCTTTACAACCTCCGACATCTACCGCCCTCCTTCTCAACCCTCGCTTAGGATCCGCTTGCCGTGGTTCGAGACCTCACTCGTGGCCACCTGCAGACATGCACTCTTCTCAGAAAGGCAGCCCAACATCTTCGCGCTCTCGAGCACAGCGCCAGGGGTAAAGGGCTTCATCTGCCACCTCCGGATACTCAGCGCGCAGCCAATGTTCGACCTCGGCTGCGTAGTCGATTTGGCAACCTACACAGGTGGTTGTAGCGTTGGTGAGTGTCGCTCTCTCACCACACTCGCACTCGACCACGACGCGCTCTGGGCACCATTTGTAAACCATGCCGAACGGCGCTTCTTGGGCTTCGTAATGCCCCTCAAAGTACTCGACGATCTTGGTATTCGGCCTTGCGGTGCTTCTGTGTGCGCTCCGCTCTGTCAGCGTCAGGTTCACCTCCCCTCCCGTATACCTTTCTCTATACCACAGTACCCTACCGAGAAGGGAGGCCGAAAAAACCGTGAACTATTATGGTCTAATAGCCTCGGTCCCTTTTGTGTTGTTTTTTGTTAAGCGCACGGTTACTACCCTCGAGGCCGGGCATATATCATCGAGGCTCTTCTAGAGCGAGATTAGGACGTATTAGATTTAGACGCAGAACCTATCGTATTACGAGAAGCTTGCGACGAAATTAAAGAATTTGGGTACTTATTAAAGTTAGTGAAGCTAAACTGCTCTTCTGCTTTGTCTTCTGCGCCTAACTTGCACCAAAAGTACCCTTTGGACGCAAGATATCTGGTGTTACGCTCTTACAACCACAAGCCCTGGTACCTACCCTAACCGACTTTTGGTGGACAATCGATTGCGCCTACAGTATTGAGCTTAGCGCGAGTGGCAAAGTACCTGGGTACCACGGCTAGCAGGACTGGGCCCCTTCTCTAGAACCTCGGTCTGCTTGTAAAAGCGTGCATCGTAAAAACTGTTTAAAATGCGTCATTAGGCATATGAGCCGAAACGCCTGGAGGGAGGCTAAGATGGAGCTGTACATCAATGGCAGCTGGACAGAGCATCATGCAGGCACCTACCTAGCCCAAGCCATAGCCTTCTCCGACAACGGCAATCACGCTACTATCTACGCTACGGGTATCACTGCTGATGAGGCGAACACCAAACTCATGGGCGCGTTACGCGAACTCAAGCTGTTGCCTGAAGGGTCCATGGAGCGGGCGTAACCTTCACCTCAGCAGGGATAAGGAGAGTACCTTAAACAGGCAACCCGTAGCCCTCGCGGTTTCTAGCGTAGCGCCAGGGATGTAGAGCCTCATCCTCCGGACACTCGCCATCCAGCTCTTCTTGTACGATAACCGCGTAGTCCGCGTCGCACTCGCTGCAGGCGGTCAAGGAGCAGGTAAGGGCCAGCGTTTTACCACATCCGCACTCGACTAGCACGCACCCCTGGTTCCACCTGTAGACCACGCCGAACGCTACCTCTAGGGATTCGTAATAACCTTCTATGCGCTCGATGACTTTCGCTTCTGGAGGCTCGCGGCGCCCCTTAACGCGCTCGATTGTTTGCATAACAGTTTTCCTCTCATTGAGCTGCTTTCCTTTCTAGAGCAAAAGCCTATCTTAGAAGCGGGTAATTAAGCACCGGACGAGGGGCGGAAAATTCTGATGTTGTATGAAGTACGTCTTGACCATGCGTCTACGTGCACTAGACAGCTAGTGGGCCGGAACCCCTACAGAAGGACCCCAGCCCTATCCTGTGCGGGAGCTTCTTCCCCTCTTCCATCTAACGGCCCACGTACACCCACTTCCCCACAGAGCCCACGGTCAAAGCCCATACCCAGCTATAGGTGAAAGCCGCGTGATGAAGCCCGCTACCAAGGCGACGACCGGGAAAAGCATCCCAGAGATGAGTGCGTTGGCGGTTCTCCTTCCGCCAGCCACGTTTCTGCCTCCCCTTTCCTTATTGCTGAGTTAGCGTAACGTGTTTCTCTCATCCTCTTGTGTCGAGTTTCCCCTGATGCACGAGACCTTAGTTAGGAACCACGGGCCTATACTGAACTTCCCGATGAAAGTCGTGCGTTAACTGACGGGCGAGCCAGTCTAAAGCTGCAGCTCACCTCCAAGCCGTTATTGATATTCTAAGAGTGTGAGCGAGGGTATTGAGAAGACCCCAACAAGAAGGGAGCGTACCAAGAGAAGGTCACGTACCGTCATGTTGGTGCCGATCGTCTGCTGCCTACTGCTCCTGCTGATGAGCTGTACCGGTTCGCAGACGAACGACGCTCAGCAAGGTACGGGCCAGAGCGATGACCAGGAGACCAACGTCCCCGCAGCCGCCGGTCAGGGGCAGTGGTACGAAGCGGCGCCACTGCCTGTCGGCCGCAGCGAGATCGCCGTAACCCAGACCGAGGACGCGATGTACGTGCTCGGAGGCTACACTCCTGAGACCAAGAGCAGCGCGCTCTTGACTTCTTACGACCCGCAAGGCGACGTCTGGCAGGAGTTAGCGCCGCTGCCGGAGGGCCTCAATCACATAGCCTCGGCTGCCGCTGAGGGTAAAGTTTACTCCTTCGGCGGCTTCACCCAACAGAACCGGGGTGCTGTCGCCTCCGCTTATGAGTACGATCCACAAAGCGATACCTGGACGGAGCTCCCCTCGATGCCCACTCCGCGTGGCTCCGCCGCCGCGGTCGCGCTCGACGGACGACTACACGTCATAGGCGGCGCCGACGACATCTCCACGGGCTCCCGGGAGAACGTGGCCGCACACGAGGTTTACGACCCAGCCACGGGTCAGTGGAGCGAGGCAGCGCCGCTACCTACTCCGCGCGAGCATATGCCGGCTGTCGTCTACGACGGACAGATCCATATCGTCGGAGGGCGTTTTCTGGAGATGACCAATAACACCGGTACCCACGAGGTCTACAACCCAGAGAGCGACTCCTGGGAGCAGGCTGCGGCTCTGCCGACCCCGCGTAGTGGCCACGCCGCCGCGGTGTTGAAGGACCAAATCCTTATCATGGGCGGCGAGAGGGATCCAGAGAGCGAAACCGGCACCTTCGAGGAGAATGAGGGGTACGACCCGGCCACTGACTCCTGGACAGCCTTGGCTCCACTACCTACGCCCCGGCATGGCTTCGGGGCTGCGGTCTTCGGTGGCGCCGTCTACGCACCCGGTGGCGCCCCGGTCAACGGAGGCGGCCAGCAAAGTGACGTGAATGAGGTCTTCACGTTATAGCAGCAACGAGCGTTGGAAAGAAGCGTCTATGACGCCGCCTTTTACAGGACGGTCAGGCTCTCACAAGAGGCTCTCGCAAGTTTCTGAAAACGGTCTGTATTTCAGAGAACCTCTGCACAGTTAATTGAGTTACCCTTCTAATTGCTTCATGCCTCTAATTCAGACGCCATCGATACCATCTCCGTGGCGCTGTGCACCGCCTCCGCCATCGCTCTGTACTCTGGACATTCTTGGGCAATACCACTTGCTACTTCGTTTGTGGCCTCCGTATGGTCTAACAACTTGGCTAGCTATGACCCGTACCTTGTCCCTACACGGATTTGTCATTTACCTAGCTGCTAGAACTCTGCGCCCATAAAAAGCGCTACGCGCCTTATAGTGGCTCAGGAGAAGAAGCAACTTGTCCCTTTAGGGGGTGAGCTTATTCCCTTAGTTCTTTCGGCCCTAAGGAAGACGTTGCAAGACCCCACTAATACTAGATAATAATTACACGACTAGCTCAGCAGAGGTTAGCACTGTCATTATAGGAAAAGCAGGATATGAAGCTTGATCCTAAAATCTTTAGGGCGTCAGTAGTGCTGCTACGTTTAGCGCTCCTTGTGCTTGCTTCTTGTTCCGAGACGGCAGACATTGGAGATACCTCCACAAGCGAGAAGGCCGCCGCTAGCACCGAGAAGGCGACGGCCGATAAAGCTTCTCCGGATGCTCCTTCTGCTCCAGACCCAGCCTTCGATTCTCTTCTGCCTACCCTACAGCAGATGACTACAGCTCCCACCATGCTCCCCACATCCCTCCCACCAGAAGTCGGCAGCGTTGCAATCGAGCAAGATCCGAACGAAACCCCGTATACGACAGGCGGGGACAGATACACAATCCTATTCCTACATCCCGGTACGGATCCCAGCCAAATAGTTCGGCCTTACGTACACTACATGACCTTGGGAAGACTAACCGCTTCACCAGCTAGCACTCCTGAGCCAGATCCCACCAATGGCCTAGGCACAACCTATCAACTCGAGAGCGTAACTCTCCCGGACGGTAATGTTGCAGACCTCAAGCGATTGGAGCCTCCACAGGGGGCGAATTATGGCCCTTTTACGGTAGGCACGTTTGAAGAGGGCGGTGTGAGATATACGGTTCTGATCGAGAACGATTCGCCTGAGGGAGACGTAGCCCGTCAGATACTCTCTACGATGGTAAGGGTGCCCAGCACTTAAAGCGAAGAGAATAGCTTTGGGCCCGGCGCCTACCGGTAACGGCTCATGCCCCCAGAGAGCCCCTCTTAGGCGCAACCCTCCCCCCTAGCTCTAGCGCAAGCTCTACCCACTAACGCGCTCGGGACAACCCCCTCTGCACAAATTCTATACAAGTTCTATGAAAGGGGAAGGCCGGTAGGGTTAGAACGCCACCGGCCCAGCGTGTACAAGGGTGGCACCGCGACCCCTACTGCCCTCCGGGGGCTTTCGCGTCTCCTATAGAAGACATCGTGAGCCGCATATTTCATCCTTCAAAACAAGGATTTAAACTGACCGATAATATGAGTTGTAGATAAGCATAGGCTAAGCCTCAGCTCTTGGCCCCTGTACTGTGTAGCACCACAGGAAAGACCCATACAGGACGTGAGTTTCCAGAACTAGGTATATCTGAAGCCGGGTTTCCGAGAAACTCTTGATGAGGCAAATGAGTTTTCCGGAATCTTTGTTCTCGGCTTCGTGGGTTCCGTCGCCGGTTGCCTTACCGGACGAGTAATACTCACCATCTTTCAAATCTGTAAAACACGGGCTACGCTTCAGCGCCCAGCTAAACGAGGTAGCTTCCGAGGTGGAGCTAGCGTCGGTCTAGAAGATTATGGCTTCGTCGCATCTTATCTCGTATCATCGGGCTGTTGCCCAGCTATATGGGCCGCACGGAAAAGGGCGCTGATCGTCGCCACGTCGGTGATGAAGGAGTCACCGGCAAAGGCCAGGTTCTCTAGCGAGCGCCTCGCCGCAATCTCGTCCCCAGCGCTACATGCGTTCGCCACCACGACGGGGATGTAGCCGAGTTCCGCCCCGTAGCGCACGCTCGGGTCGATGCCGACTTCCGTCGCTATGCCGCAGATAGCGAAGGTGTCGATGCCCAAATCGCGCAGGGCCATGTTGAGAAGGTGCCCGAGAAGGCGCTCATCGCGATCTTGTCGGAGACGGCCTCACTCGCGAGCGGCTCAAGCTCGGGCACTATCTGAAACTGCGGCGAGTCGCGCGGGAACCACGGCTCAACGTCCTCGGCCCGATCCACTCGCTGCCAAGTCATCCCCTGCCTGAGCTGGAAGACGCCCATGAGCTCTTTGGGCAGCGACATGTGGCGGCTGAAGAACACCGGAAAACCTCCCTCGCGCGCAGCGCGCAACACCTCTGCGACTCTCGCGGTGATCTCGGGCCCGTCGGGCAACTGGCTCACTATCCCAACCTGCATGTCATACACCAAAAGAGCCATGCGCCGCGGGTCGCAGGCCTCTTCCAGCGTGCGCGGTATATTCAGCCCGAGTATTATCTCCACCGCCTCCTCCTTCTCTATACGCAACTACTCTCGGTCACCGGTCCTATTCATGCGTTCTAATGGGCCGCCACGCCGTCGGCAGGACGGTCTGTCTGGAAAACCCATCACGACGCCTGTCAAGAACGCTACGCGACCATTCTCTCTTGATTCTTCTAGTTGGGAATGAGCAGTACACCTCTTAGACCTGCAGCGCGGCTTCTTTGCAGCGACCCCGACTGACTAAAGCCAGCCTCGAAGCTTGAAGATGACGTAGAGCGAGATCGAAACCGTCAACATCAGCACCAGCGCGAACGGGTAGCCAAGGGTCCAATGCAGCTCGGGCATGTAGTCGAAGTTCATCCCGTAGACGGTTCCCACTAGCGTGGGCGCGAACAGTATCGCCGCCCACGCCGATATTCTCTTCACCTGATCATTCTGCTCTATGGCTGCCTCTGACAGGGCCTTCACCTCGTCGTTCTGCTGCAACCCCACGAGTGCGAGGTTGACACTAAGAATATTCTGCAGGATCTCGCGGAAGCCCGCTACTCGCTCGGTCACTCGTATGGCGTGGTCCTGGACGTCGCGTAGGTAGCGTTGCAGATCGGGGTCCACGCCGTACTTCTCGAAGCCCGCCATCAGGGCGCTCAGCATCTCGGGGAGGGGCTGGACTGCTCGCTGGAACTCTATGACCTCTCGGGAGAGTTTGTAGATCCTCCGCGAGACCCCTGCATTGCCCGAGAAGACCTCGGTCTCTATCTCGTCTATGTCGTTCTGCAAGCCCGCCACCACGGGGGCGTACTCGTCCACTACCCGGTCCATTATCGTGTACAAGATCGCCTCAGGTCCCTTGCGCAGCAGGTTGGGGTGTTCCTCCATCCGCTCGCGCACCTCGCGTAGATGCGGGGCCTCGCCGTGCCTGATAGTCACAACGAAGTTAGAGCCCACGAAGACGTGCGTCTTCCCGAACTCCACCGTCTCAGACTCGTCGATGTAGCGAGCGGCCTAAGCACGACAAAGAGGGTGTCTGCGTAACGCTCGAGCTTCGGCCTCTGGTGGGCCTTGATGGCGTCCTCGACCGCCAACTCGTGTAGCCCAAACTCCTTAGCAACAGAGGAGAACTCCTCTTCAGTCGGTCTGTAGAGTCCGATCCAGGCTAGTCCACGCCGCTCGCGGCACGCTTCGTAAGTCTCTTGTAAGGAGAGAAGCTCGGCAGTACTTTTGCCGTTGGCGTAGATGGCGCTATCGATGATCACGGGTTAGATCATACCGCTGCCGTGAAGCTAGTTCAGCAGTTGCACCAGTTTCCCCAGCATACTGACCAGTATGAGTATAAACAGAACGCCGATCGCCAGTCGCACGCTCTCTCCCCCTCCTCTTCGTTACTTCCTCTATATTACCCCATAAATA
>Ga0126307_10001701_pt1 | contig 14607 bp, 16 predicted proteins | sample Plot28_FD_89955 | JGI IMG/M metagenome (GOLD analysis project Ga0126307, IMG submission 89955) | Serpentine soil microbial communities from UC McLaughlin Reserve, CA, USA - Plot28 | ecosystem: Environmental > Terrestrial > Soil > Grasslands | place: USA: UC McLaughlin Reserve, Lake County...
CGCATCTACGAGATCAACATGAGCCGCTGCATCTTCTGCGGCTACTGCGAGCTCGCGTGCCCGTTCGACGCGATCACGCTCGGCAACGAGTACGAGATCTCGGAGTACTCGCGCGACGACCTGATCTACACGAAGGACATGCTCCTCGCCGAGCCGATGAAGCGCATTCCGGTCGCCGATCGCAGCCTCTACGACACTCCGATCCCGGCCTACAAGTCGGACTCCTAGGCATGGGCGACTTCCTCGTCTGGGCGATCTGGTTCCTGGCTGCCGCCGGCTGCCTCGGCTCCGGCCTTGCCGTGATCACCTTCACGAACCCCTTCTACTCCGCCCTGGCGCTGATCTCGAACCTCGGCTCGCTCGCGGTGCTCTTCCTGCTCGCCTCGGCCGAGTTCCTCGCCGCCGCCCAAGTGCTCGTGTACGCGGGCGCGGTGATGGTGATGTTCCTCTTCGTGATCGCCTACCTGGGCGATCGCAGCGAAGGGGTGCGGCTCTCCGGCGGCCCGAACTGGGTGCGGATCGGGGCCGTCGTCGCGGCGACGGCGCTGCTCGTCGAGGTCGTGGTGGTGATCGGCCTGGCTGCGGACGACCAGCTTTCCGACACCGCGGAGATCCAGCGCTCGTTCGGCAGCCCGGAGGAGATCGGCCGCCTCTTCCTCACCGACCACCTGCTGGCGTTCGAGATCACGTCGATCGTGCTGCTCGTGGCGGCGGTCGGCGGCGTGGTGCTCGGCTCGCGCTCGCGGGCGGAGGACGAGCTGGACGAGGCGGAGGCGGCGCGTGCAGGGGCCTGATGTCTCCTGGTACCTGATCGTCGCGGCCCTGCTCTTCTCGATCGGCACTGCCGGCGTGCTCCTCCGCCGCAGCCCGCTGATCGTCCTGCTCTCGCTCGAGATCATGCTCAACGCGGCCAACCTCGCTCTGATCTCGTTCGCGCGCATGCACGGCGACCACACCGGCCAAGTCTTCGCGCTCGCAGTGATGGCGGTCGCCGCGTCCGAGGTCGTCGTCGGGCTCGGCCTGATCGTCGCGATCGCGCGGCGGCGCCTCGACCTCGACGTCGATCGGCTCCGGGTGCTGAGAGGATGACTCGGCGGCCAACGGCCCTTCAGGCCACATCCTCCGGCTTCCGGCGTGCGCCGGACGGGCGGCAACGCCAGCTGGAGAACCATTGATCGCCGGCGCCTGGATCTGTCTGCTGGCGCCGCTCGCCGGCGCGCTCACGATCACGCTGCTCGGGACGACGATTTCGCGGAACACCGCCGCCTGGATCTCGACCACCTCGGTCTTCGCCGCCTTCGGAGGATCCGTCGCTGCCTTCATCGGCCTGCTCGGCCGTGAGCACGAGGAGCGCCAGGTGGTCACGTCCGCATGGACCTGGCTCGCGACACCGAACTTCAAGGTCGACCTCTCGCTCCTGATCGACCCGCTCTCGCTGACGATGATGCTGATCGTCTCCGGCGTCGGCGGTCTGATCGTCCTCTACTCAATCGGGTACATGGACGGTGATCCGGAGGAGCGGCGCTACTTCGCCTACATGTCGCTCTTCGTCTTCTCGATGCTGATGCTCGTGCAGGCGGCGAACTTCCTCCTCCTGCTCGTCGGCTGGGGCCTCGTCGGCCTCGCCTCCTACCTCCTGATCGGCTTTTGGCACGAGCGGCCGGAGGCGGTCGCCGCCGCCAAGAAGGCCTTCGTCATGAACGCGTTCGGCGATGCGACGATGGCGCTCGCGTTCTTCGTGTTGATGTGGCAGACGGGGTCGCTGAACTTCGAGATCTCGTTCGAGGGCGCCCAGACGCTCTCGCAGACGACGGTGAACCTCGTGGCGCTCGGCCTGCTCGGCGGGGCGGTCGCGAAGTCGGCTCAGCTCCCGCTCCACACGTGGCTTCCTGACGCGATGGAAGGCCCCACACCGGTCTCCGCCCTGATCCACGCGGCGACGATGGTGACCGCCGGGGTCTACCTGATCGTCCGCGCGCACCCCATCTTCGAGCTGGCGCCGTCGATCTCGAACCTCGCCGCCGGGCTCGGCGCGATCACGCTGCTGCTGGCCGGCCTCGTCGCGCTCGTCCAGACCGACATCAAGCGCGTGATCGCCTATTCGACGATGTCGCAAATCGGCTACATGTTCGTCGGGGCCGGACTCGGCGCCTACAGCAGCGCCATGTTCCACCTGATGACGCACGCGTTCTTCAAGGCGCTGCTCTTCCTGGGCGCCGGCCTCGTCATCCACCACCTCGCGGGCGAGCAGGACATCCGCCGGATGGGTGGGATGAAGACGGTCATGCCGAAGACGTACATCGCGTTCCTGATCGGCTCGCTCGCGCTCGTCGGGATCCCGCCGCTCTCGGGGTTCTTCTCCAAGGACGCGATCCTCGCCTCGGCCCTCGCGAGCGGCGGCTACGGGCAATTCCTCTTCATCCTCGGGCTGATCGGGACGCTCCTGACCGGCCTCTACACCTTCCGACTCCTCTTCGTCGTCTTCCTCGGCGAGCCGTCGCCGCTCGTGCGCGAGCACACGCAGGCTGCGCAGGCGCACGCCGGGGAGGAGGACGCCTCGCGGCCCCACGGCGAGCCGGTCCACCACGGGGAGGGGCCATCGACGATGACCTGGCCGGTCGGCGTGCTCGCCGTGCTGGCGGTGGCGGGCGGTTGGATCCAGATCGCCGGCCTCTGGCATCCCTTCGGCCACTGGCTCGACTCGATCGCGTTCGGCCGCGATCACATCGACCTCGTCGAGCCAACGGTGACGCAGGACTACGTCGCGAGCGCCCTCGCGGTGGCTCTTGGGCTCGTCGGGATCTACGTCGCCTGGGTCTTCTACGGCGCCCGGAAGCGGTCGGTGCCGAGATTCGAGGGTTTCCAGGAGATCCTGGAGCACAAGTTCTACTTCGACGAGCTCTACGACCTGATCTTCTACAAACCCGCCGTCCTGCTCACGCGCGGCCTGCGGCGCGGGGTCGAGGAGCCGGTGATCGGGGGCTCGATCTCCGGTGTCACGGCGGGGGCGCGGGAGACGGCCGGGGCCGTCGGCGGCGTCCAGACCGGCTACCTCCGCAGCTACGCGCTCGTAATCGCCCTCGGCGTCGCCGTCCTCGTCGTCGTCTTCGTCAGCGTCCAATGACGACCGCGCTGATCCTCCTTCCGCTCGCGGCCGCGCTCGCCGTCTGGCTGCTGCCGCTCCCCGGCCGCGCCGCCGGGACGCTCGCGCTGCTGGCAGGGTTGGCCGAGGTCGTGCTGTGGGTGGTCGCGCTGACGCAGTTCGATTTCGACGCAGGACTCCAGCTCAGGGACGAGCACAGCTGGTTCAGCGACCTCGGCGTCTCCTACGACGTCGGTTTCTACGGCTTCTCGCTCTTCCTCGCCGGCCTGACCGTCGTCGTCTGCACGGTCGCCATCGCCTACGCGCTCTGGGCGGGCCGCGACCGCGGCCGTGCCTATCACGGCCTGCTCCTCTTCCTGACGGGCTCCATCGTCGGCGTCTTCACCGCGCAGGACCTGCTCCTCTTCTACGTCTTCTTCGAGGCGATGCTGATCCCGATCTACGTCCTGATCGGCGTCTGGGGTGGCCCCCGGCGTGTCCGCGCCACCGCCACGTTCGTGATCTACACGATGGCCGGCTCGCTGCTGATGCTGGCCGCGATCATCGTCTTGGGGCTCTCGCAGGACACCTTCTCGCTAATCGACTCGGGAACCTCCTCGAACGACTGGGTCTTCCTCGGCTTCCTCGTCGCCTTCGCCGTCAAGGCGCCGATCTTCCCCTTCCACGGCTGGCTCGTGGACGCGTACCGCGAGTCGCCACCCGAGGTGGCGGCGATCCTCTCCGGCGTCGTTTCCAAGGCCGCGGTCTACGGCCTGCTCCGGATCGTGATCGCAAAATTCCCCGAGCCGGTGCAGGAGTACCAGTCGACGATCCTCGCTTTCGCGACCGTTGGTCTCGTCTATGCCTCCATTCTGGCCTTCCGCGCGCCCGACATCCGCTCGGTCACGGCGTACTCCTCGATGGCGCAGATGAGCTTGATCACGATGGGCCTCTTCTCGCTCAACGAGCTCGGCGTCGACGGCGCCATCGTCCAATCGCTGGCGCACGGCCTCGTCTCCGCCTCGCTCTTCCTGCTCGCGGGAATGGTCGAGCTGCGGACGGGCTCGAGCGCGTTCGCCGGCCTGGGTGGGATGGCGCGCGGGAGACCCCTGCTGGCGACGTTGTTGATGACGACCGGGATCATCGCGCTCGCGGTGCCCGGCTCCGTGGCGTTCGCGGGCGAGTTTCTGATCCTGGCCGGGCTCTACGGCGTCGGCTGGGGCTGGTCGGTCGTGGGTGCAGCCGCGATCGTGCTCGCTGCCATGTACATGCTCCGCCTGATCTCCGCGGTGCTGCACGCGGCTCGCGGACGCGACGTGGCGGAGGGCGCCCCCGACGTGCGGCCGTTCGAGCTGGCAATCGTCGTGCCGCTGGTGACGCTGCTGCTCGTGCTCTCGGCCTGGCCGGCCGCGATCTCGGAGCGCTCGTTCCCGAGCCAGCTCGGCAATGAGGCGGCGGAGGCGACGCCGTGATCCCCACCCCGACGGTCGACTGGCTCGCGCTGGCGCCGACGCTCTCGCTGCTCGCCGCGTCCGGCATCGCACTGCTCGGGAGCGTGCTCACGCCCGCCTGGATGCGGCGCTGGTTCGCGCCCCTCGTCGCCTTCGCCGGGTTCATCACCGCCGGCGTCTTCGCCGCGGTCGTCTTCGACGAGAGCGCCCAGGCTCGCTCGCTGATCGCCGAGTCGTTTACGCGCGACCGCCTCGGCGCCCTCGCGGCGGTGATCATCGCGGGCGCCGGGGCGCTCACCGTCCTGCTCGCGTGGGGCGACAGCCGCCGCGACCACGTCGGGGAGTACTACGCGCTGCTCGCGGCGGCCGGCGGCGGCATGGTCTTCTTCGTCACGTCGACCAACCTGATGACCCTCTTCCTGGGGCTCGAGTGGTTCTCGATCGCGCTCTACGTGCTCTGCGCGATGGATACGCACCGCGAGGCGTCGCTCGAGGCGGGGCTCAAGTACCTGATCGTCGGCGCGTTCGGCTCGTCCGTGCTCCTGTTCGGCTCGGCGCTCGTCTACGGCGCAACCGGGGAGATCGGCTTCTCGGCGATCGCAGATGCGGGCGCGGGCGACGACGTGCTCCTCCTCGCCGGCCTCGCGATGCTGATCGCAGGGCTGGGCTTCAAGGCCTCCGCGGCGCCGTTCCACATGTGGACGCCCGATGTCTACCAGGGCGCGCCGACGTCGGTGACCGCGTTCATGTCCGCTGCGACAAAGGTCGCGGCGCTCGTCGTGATGCTGCGCGTGCTCGTCGTCGCGTTTCCGGAGCAGTCGGACCTCTGGACCGTGACCGTGGCCGTGATCGCGGTCGCGTCGCTCGCGGTCGGCAACTTCGCCGCGCTCGTCCAGCGCGACGTGAAGCGGCTGCTCGCCTACTCGTCCGTCTCGCACGCCGGCTTCATGCTGATCGCGGTCGCCGCGAACAGTGAGCTCGGCGGCAAGGCGCTCCTCTACTACCTGATCCCGTACGGCGCGATGTCGATCGGCTCGTTTGCCGTCGTCGCGGCGCGCGAGCGGGAGCTCGAGGCGCCCGTCACGCTCGAGAACCTCGGCGGCCTCGGCTGGGAACGGCCGTTCCTCGGCGCCGCGATGTGGGTCTTCATGCTCGGCTTCATGGGCATGCCCCTGACCGGCGGCCTGATCGGGAAGCTCTACGTCTTCGCGGCCGCGTACGAGGCGGGCTGGTGGTGGCTGATCATCGCGGGCGTGATCGCGACCGCGATCTCGCTCTACTACTACCTGGGTGTTGTCCGCGCGCTCTATCTGCGCCCGGCCGCGGAGCTGCGGCCGGCGGTCGCCGGCGGCTCGCCGCCGCTCGATCCGCTCCTGCACGTGACCGTCCTCGTCTCGGTCGTGGTCACGATCGGCTCCTTCTTCTTCGTGCAGCCGCTGATCGACCTGGCAGGCGACGCGGTGGCGTCGCTGCCCTTCTAGCCCCGCGTTCGTTCTAGCTCCGCTGTGACGCGCGGGCCCGGAAGCGGTGCCGTGGCGCGACCGCGGAGGCGGCCACCAGCGCCTGCACCGCGAAGATCGCGAGCGCGGCGACGACGGCCGTAATCGCGATCACGGGCGGCGGCCCGCTCTCGAGCAATGGAGCACGCACGGCCGTCGCGAGGAGCACGAACGGGAGGGCGGCACCTGAGAGCAGGGCGATGCCGCGGTCGTGCGGCTGCGCTGCGGTGCCGTCGAGCACGTCGCCGAGGCCGGAGAGCGCGGCTAGGGCCACGGCCGGAACGGCTGCAACGAGAGCGTAGTAGGCGAGCGAATGCTCGCCGGCGGCGTCCGCGAGCGCGGCGCCGAGAACGAGGCACACGGAGGCTAGGCGTGTTGTCATGGGTGGATGTTCGACCCGGAACCGGACGGTCCTCTAGGCTCCCGGCATGGCTACGACACTCACCTGGCTCGGCCATGCTGCGTTCCGCGTGGACACCCCGAGCGGCAAGCGCATCTACGTGGATCCCTTCCTGAACGGCAATCCGAAGTGCCCGGAGAACGAGCGGGAGCCGGAGCGCATCGACGCCATCTACATCACCCATGGGCACAACGACCACGTCGGCGACACGCTCGATCTGTACAAGAAGTTCCAGTGCCCGGTGATCGCCCCGGTCGAGGTCCGCGACTTGCTCGGCATGATGGGCTGCGAGACGGAGGGCCCGCACGACCCGAACAAAGGCGGCACGGTCGATCTCGACGGGGTCAAGGTCACGCTCGTGCATGCGCAGCACTCGTCCAGCTACGTCACCGAGGCGCCGCCGGGCTCGCCGCGCGAGTGGGAGATCGTCTACACGGGCGAGCCGTGCGGCCTTGTGTTCGACCTCGGCGAAGGCCCCAGGCTCTACTTCGCCGGCGACACGAATGTCTTCGGCGATATGGCGCTGATCGCCCGGCTCTACGCGCCCGAGATCGCGATCCTGCCGATCGGCGGGCACTTCACGATGGATCCGAAGGAGGCCTCCGTCGCGCTCGAGCTCTTGAACGTCAAGCGGTGCATCCCGTGCCACTACGGCACGTTCCCGATCCTGGCGGGCACGCCGGACCAGTTGCGCGAGCTCGCGCCCGGCGTCGATGTGATTTCACCCGAGCCCGGGGAGACGATCGAGCTGTGAGGGAACGGTGGTTCGGGGCGACCGGCCGCCAGGTGCCGGAGCTTGCGCTCGAGGGGTCGCTCGAGCTCGAGGGCGCGCTCGTGCTCGGCGACGTGGACGACGACGCACGCCTGCGTCAGGCGCACGCCAGCGGGACGCCGGTCGTCGTCCGCGCGGCCACGCCGGGGGCGGTGAAGGCCGCCCTGGCCCGCCCCGAGGTCGCGTCGGTCCTCGTCCCGACCGAGGAGCTGCTGAGCCTCGACCTGACCTCCCTGACGTATGGCTGAGTGCGTCTCGACGTATTCGCTCGTCGCGTGCGACCTCGAGCGCGGGCAGTGGGGCGTCGCGACGCAGTCGAAGTTTCTCGCCGTCGGCTCGATCGTGCCCTGGGCGGAGCCCCAGGCCGGCGCGGTCGCGACGCAGTCGTACGCGAACCCGCGCTACGGGCCGGAGGGGCTGGCGCTGCTTCGCCAGGGACTCGGAGCCGGGGAGGTCGTCGAGCGGCTGACCGCGGCCGACGAGGGCCGCGACGAGCGACAGGTCGGAGTGGTCGATGCAAGCGGCGTCGGCGCCACCTTCACCGGTTCCGCCTGCCACGATTGGGCGGGCGGCCGGACTGGCCCGGGCTACGCGGCGCAGGGGAACCTGCTCGTCTCCCGTGCCACCGTCGAGGCGCTCGCGGAGTCGTTCGAGTCCTCGAGCGGATCGTTGGCTGAGCGTCTGCTGGCTGCGCTGGCGGCAGCACAGGCGGCGGGCGGCGACAGGCGTGGGCAGCAATCGGCGGCGTTGATCGTCGTTCAGCGCGACGGCGGCTACGCCGGTCTCTCGGACACGCTCGTCGACCTGCGCGTCGACGATCACGCGGCGCCGATCGAAGAGCTCCGCCGCCTCTACGACCTGCACGAGCAACTGTTCGGCGAGACGCCGCGTGAGCAGTGGCTGCCCGTCGACGACGGGCTTCGGGCTGAACTGGACGGCCACCTCGCACGGCTCGGCTACGCGCGTCTCGAGGACTGGGCGGGGGACGCGAACCTGGAGGAGCGGGTCGACGGCGATGCCGAGATTGACCCCGTCGTGCTGAACGAGCTGAGGAGGAGACGATGAGCGGGTACGAGGTCGCGAGCCTGAGCGGTCTGGAGTCGTTGCCGGGTCCGGGCTCGCTCCGGTGGACGCCGCTGCGGAAGCATTTCGGGATCACGGCGTTCGGGATCAACGCCTATACGGCGACTGAGGTGGGCCAGGACGTCGTCGAGGAGCACGACGAGGCCCGGCTCCAGCACGAGGAGCTCTACGTCGTCGTCTCCGGCCGCGCCACGTTCGTCCTCGACGGCGCCGAGGTCGACGTGCCCGCGGGCTCGGTCGTCTTCCTTCGCGATCCGACGGTGAAGCGGTTTGCCCGGGCCGAGGAGCCGGGTACGACGGTGCTCGCAATCGGAGGCAAGCCCGGTCAGCACGACGTGTCGGCGTGGGAGTACTTCTTCGCCGCCTATCCGAAGGCCGACGCCGGGGACTACGAGGGGGCGCTGGCGGAGCTCGACGCCGGCCTCGAGGCCAAGCCGGACCACCCACCGCTCCTCTACCACCGCGCCTGCATCCTCGCCCGCGAGGGCCGGATCGAGGAGGCGCGAGGATATCTCGACCGGGCGCTCGAGCTCGATCCGGCGCTCGGGAGCTACGCGGCGAAGGACGAGGATCTGGCGGCTCTAGGAGTCACCGGGCAGCCGTAGCCCGGCCGCGCGGCGCCGGAGCTCCGGCACCGGGTCGGCCTCGGGACGCGCGACGACGAGCACGGCTCCAAGACCGTCGCCCGCCAGAGCGCCGACGAGGAGCTCGAGTCCGAGTGCGAGCGCGAAGCCTTTGTGCGCCTGCTCCCCCCCGAAAGGGACGAGCTGCTCCGGGGTCGCCGCGCCTCGAAGCACGTCTCCGTACGTGACTGCGCCCATGGAGACGTCGGCCACGAGCGGCGGGCCGTCGGAGCTCGGGATTGCGAGCGCGAGCGGGTTCGTCCCCGCGAGCGGCTCGCCGCCGTCCGGATGGGGGAGCCGAGGCGGCGAGGTTGCCGTGAGCGCGGCGACGAGGCCGCCGTCAGCGAGGCGGCGAACGTACCACCCGAGCATCCCGGTCGGAAAGCAGTTCGAGGCGACGACGACGCGGGCGCGGGACGGCGGGTCCGCCAGCTGGGCGTCGGCGATCGCGGCAAGCGTCAGGTAGCCGAGGGCGCCACCGCCGTCCCAGCGCTCGTAGCCCGGCTCGGCGTGGCGCCGATTGGGCTTGGCGTCCGGTCGCAGGTCGGAGAGCGTCTCGAGCCAGTCGATCCGGGAGAGGCCATGGCCGAGCTTGCCCCGCGACTCGGCGTCGAGAAAGTGCGAGGCGAGGGTGGCCGTGTCGGCCTTGGAGAAGCCGAGCGCCGCGATCCGCGACTCGGGGCTACGCGGCACGTCGTCGGGCGACCCAGACCGCCGCGCCGGCGCCGAGCACGAGCGGGATCCCGACCAGCGCTGGGCGGAGCCGCCGGGCCGCCGGGTACGCGGCCTCGACGAACAAGAGCACGGGCCAGTCCCGCTCCGTCGCGATCCGCCGCAGCTCGCGGTCGGGGTTGACGGCGACCGGGTTGCCGACTGCCTCCAGGAACGGCAGGTCGGTGTGGCTGTCGGAGTACGCGGTCGAAGCGCGGAGGTCGTAGCCGCGCTCGCCGGCGAGTCCGCGGATCGCTGTCGCCTTGCCCTCGCCGTGGCAGGCCCGGAGGGAGCGGCCGGTGTAGACGCCGTCGACGACCTCGCACGTCGAGCCGAGCGCACCGTCGAAGCCGAGCTCGTCCGCGAGCTCCTCGACGATCTCCTGCAGCGTCGCCGAGACGATGTAGACCGGCTCGCCGCGCTCGCGGTGGCGCTCGACGAGCGCGAGCGCCTCCTGGAAGACCAGCGGCTTCAGCACCGGATCCATCGCGTCGCGAACGAGCGCGCGCAGATCGTCCACGCCGAAACCCTTCAGGATCATCAGGCCGTCCTCGGCCGCCTTTCGCACCGTCTCCGCGCTCGCGCCCCGGGCGGCGAAGAGGAGCTGCCACGCGGCGGCCTTGGCGAGCCGGCCCCGCCCGATCACGCCGTGCGCGCGGAAGCCCCCGGCGAGCGCGAGCGCGCTCGAGCGCCGCAGCAGCGTCCGGTCGAGGTCGAAGAAGGCGGCAGCCTGCATGGAGCGAGTGTACGGACGGCGGCGGGCCCTGCTTCTTCATCTTCCTCAACCTCTTGTAATGTCTGCCACGATATGGCAGGTTGATCCCCGGTGGCAGGGGGTGGAAGGCGCGTTTCGGCCACCAGGAGCAGGCGGCCACGCGTCGGGCACGGGGATCGTCCGTCACAAGCGTCCTCAGCCCGGCGCGGCGCTCCACGCGCGTCGGCCCGGGCTAGGAGAGCAGCGTCAGCGGCCGGCGGATCGCCGCCTGCCGCGTCGCCGCGACCGTCTCCGCCAGCGCGACGAGCGCGCGGGATGCGTCGGCGTCCGGATCGGATTCGACGACGGGCGTTCCTGCGTCGCCGGCTTCGCGGAGGACGCGGTCGAGCGGGATCGTGCCGAGGAGAGGCACACCCAGCTGGTCGGCCAGCGCCGCGCCACCGCCCTCGCCGAACGCGTCGCCGCTCATGTTCTCGACGACGCCGAGGAGCTTCTGGCCGGTCTTCTGCGCCATCATCGCCGCGCGTGCGGCCACCTCCTGCGCGAGCGGCTGCGGTGTCGTCACCACGAGCACCTCCGCCCGGGGCAGGAGCTGCCCGAGCGAGATGGCCATGTCGCCGGTTCCGGGCGGCATGTCGATCACGATCGTGTCGAGCTCGCCCCAGTGCACGTCCGAGAGGAACTGCTCGAGTGCGCGGTGGAGCATCGGCCCGCGCCACATCACCGGCGCGTTCTCGTCGAGGAAGTTGCCGATCGAGATCAGCTTCAGGCTGCCCCGGACAGGCGGGACGATCATCTTGTCGACCACGATCGGGCGCTGGTGGACTCCGAGTAGGTGCGGGATCGAGTGGCCGTAGATGTCCGCGTCGATCACGCCCACCTGCTGGCCGAGGCCGTCGAGTGCGGCTGCGAGGTTGACCGTCAGCGAGGACTTGCCGACGCCGCCCTTCCCGCTCGCGACCGCGATCACCCGCGTCGCCGGGTCGAGCGAGATCGTCTTCTCCGGCCGTCCACCGCGCAGCTTCGTCGTCAGCGCCACCTTCTCGTCCGGGCTCATCACGTCGAAGCGCAGCTCGACGCGTCGCACACCCGGGAGGCTGCCGACATGCTCGGCCACCTGATCCTGGAACGAGCTCCGCAGCGGGCATCCCGCAACCGTCAGCGCGATCGTCACGGCGACGTCGCTGTCCTCGATCGAGACGTCCCGGACCATGTCGAGCTCGGTCACGGGTTTGCGCAGCTCCGGATCGATTACCCGGTCGAGCGCGCGCAGCACGGCCTCACGATCTACGGTCATGGAAGGAGCGTAGCGGCGCCCTCCTCCTAGCCGACGAGCCTGAAGAGGATTGCGTCGCGCACCGGCTTCCGGCCCGTCCGCGTCAGGGTCATCGTCCCCCTGGCGTTGTCGTAGAGACCCGTCCCGCCCACGACCGCGAGGTTGTAGAACTGCCGGTACATGAGCGAGCCGCCCACGACGATCCTCCCCCTCGGGAGGATGTAGGTGCCGCGGCAGACGCGCGAGCGGACCTCGTCGACGAAGCTGCAGACGAGCTCGGAGCGCCCGATCACGTTCCCGGTCCCTCGCTCGAGCAGCCGTGACCGCACGACCTCGATGTCACCCGGCGAGACGCCTTTCGCGCCGAGATCGACGCGCGTCACCCTGAGCTCGCGGTCGTTGATCGGGATCGCAGCGGGACCCGTCCCCGCGGCGGAGTAGCTCTGCCATGGGCCGACGGCGAGCACGCCGACGACCAGTCCTGCGATCACGCAGCCGACTCTGGTCTTCATTCCCGCTCCTCCTTCGTGTGTGTCGCTCTGGATTCTCCATTGGCGCCCGGCAGCTCGAGCCAGAACGTCGTTCCCTGGCCGGGATCGCTGTCGAAGCCGATGCGGCCGCCGTGGGCCTCGACGATCTCCCGTGAGACCGCGAGGCCGAGGCCCGTGCCGGTGATGCCGGTTGCCGCCGCGTCCCCGCGGAAGAACTTCGTGAAAATGCGATCCTGCTGCTCCTCGGGGATTCCCAGCCCCTCGTCGCGAACGGCGATCCGGACCCCCTCGGCGCTGCGGCCGGCCACAACCTCGACCGTGCCGCCTTCGGGGGAGTACTTGATCGCGTTCGAGAGCAGGTTCCCGACGACTTGTGCAAGCCGGCCGGGATCGCCACGCACCTGTAGCGGCCGCTCCGCCTCCACTTCGAGCTGGTGCTTGGGGCTCTGCGCGGCGTAGAGCTGCGCCTGCTCCTCGAGCAGGTCGGCGAGGTCGATCTGCTGCTTCAAGAGGTCCACGCCCTCGTGCTCGATCCGCTGGACGTCGAGGAAATCCTCGAGCAGCGCGGCGAGCCGGCGCGCCTGGGCGTCCACGATGCCCAGGTAGTGCCGACGCGTCGCCGGGTCGAACTCGCGCTTCAGCAGCAGCGCCGTGAAGCCGAGCACGCTCGCAAGCGGCGTCCGCAGTTCGTGCGAGACGATGCTGACGAGCTCCGTCTTCATCCGCTCGCTCTCGCGCAGCTCCTCGTTCTGCTGCTCGAGCTCCGCGTGGCTGACCTCGAGGCGCTCTGCCATCTCGTTGAACGCGTGCGTCAGCTCGCCGACCTCCCCGGGGCCCCCTTCGGGCAGCCGATAGGAGAAGTTGCCGGCGGCGATCAGGCCCGCGCCGTCCGCAACCGCGCGGACCGGACGGCCGATCGAGCGTGCGAGCACGATCCCGAAGAGCGCGATCAGCGCCATCGAGGCGCCGACGGCGATGCCGCCGACGACGACGGCGAGGTCGGTGCGGCGGTCGGCATCCCGCGATGCCTGCGCCGCGAGCGCGTTCTCGGCACCCCGGAAGCCCACGAACAGCCGTCTGATCTCGTCCGTGTAGTTCTTGTTCTCCTGGACGAGACTCGAGTCATCCTGGGCGATGCCCGGCTCCTCTCGGAGGACTTGGATGATGCTGTCGAGCCAGAAGAAGACGTACTCGCGGATCTGGTTCTCGATCCCCAGCGCGCGGCTGCTCTGCTCGGGATCGTCTCTGACGAGTCGGTTGAAGTCGGCCAACTGCGGATCGAGCTTCGGACGCGTGTCGCGGTAGCCGGTGAGAGAGCTCCGCTTGTTGGTGACGGCAAAGTTGAGGAAGCTCGATTCGATGTCCGAGACGAGTTTCTCCAGCTGCAGCGACTCCGTCGTCACGTCCTTCGACCGGGCTTCCCGATCCGTTGCCTCCCGCTGGGCGGACACGGCGAGGATCAATGCGGCAAAGGCAGCGCCGACGAGCAGCGCCAGCGCGCCGCTGGCGAGCCACATGCGGCTGGCGAGTCTCACGTGAGCAGCTCCTCGACCGCGGTGCTGAGCTCGTCCGGGTCGAACGGCTTCGAGACGAAGCGATCGGCGCCGGCGACTTGCACCTCGATCTCCGCATGGCTCCAGGCCGTGATGACGACGACGGGGATGTCCTTGAGCGACTCCGTCGAGCGCAGTTCCTCGAGCACCTCGATCCCGCTCATGCCGGGGAGCATCACGTCGAGCACGATCAGGTCGGGTCGCTCCTCATGGGCGATCGTCAGCGCCTCGGTCCCGTCCGCTGCTTCGATGAACCGGTAGCGAGAGCCGAGCACGGCTCGAACGAGCTCGCGGAGGCTCGGGTCGTCGTCGCAGACGAGAATCGTCGCGGCGCCGTCGTTTGTTGCGGGGTGTCGTTCTCGCTGGTCCACCGTGCAGTTGGAGGTGCGGTGGCGCCGGATGTGCCGGAAGTCTAGACGACCGCCTGCTCGAGGAGCCGGCGGAGCAGGCGGGCGTTGCGCGGCGCGAATCCCTCCCAGTCGTTGTTGAAATAGATGTAGCTGCATGACACCGGCCAGCCGCGGATGCGGACGGCCCACGACTTGAGTTCGTTCTCGGAGTAGTTGCCCCTGCGGCCGTGCGAGCCCCAGTGGAAGCGGACGAACGTCCAGTCCGTCGTGAGCTCGTGCGTCTGGAACGACTGGATCTCGGGGCGGTCGGCGATCACGAGCGCGACCCCGTGCTGCCGTAGGAGCTCGGTCACCTCCGGCACGAACCAGCTCGGATGTCGGAACTCGAAGGCGTGCCGTCCTTCGGGAAGCTGCTCGAGCGCCTGCGCGAGCCGAGCGTCGTCGCGGCGGAAGGTGGGCGGCAGCTGCCAGAGCACCGGGCCTAGCTTGGGCGTGCCAACGAGCGGCGCGATCCGCGAATAGAAGAGCTCGAGGCTCGGCGCCAGGTCGCGCAGCCGCTTCACGTGTGTGACGTAGCGGCTCATCTTGACGGCGAAGACGA
>Ga0126307_10001702_pt1 | contig 14607 bp, 11 predicted proteins | sample Plot28_FD_89955 | JGI IMG/M metagenome (GOLD analysis project Ga0126307, IMG submission 89955) | Serpentine soil microbial communities from UC McLaughlin Reserve, CA, USA - Plot28 | ecosystem: Environmental > Terrestrial > Soil > Grasslands | place: USA: UC McLaughlin Reserve, Lake County...
GCGATCGTGTCGCGACCGCCGCCGATCGCGTTGATCCGGTCGTTGCCGGCGCCGGCGTAGATGCGATCGGGGCGGGACGTTCCCCGCAGGAGCTCGCCGCGCGCGGTGCCGTGAATCGTTGCCGCGCCGGCGGCGGAGACGCCGACGAGCGCGAGCAGCAGCGACGCGAGCGGCGGCAGGCGGTGGATCCAGGCGCCCACGCCCGATGCGCCACGCCTCAGCCTGCGAAGACGCCGGCGAACATCGCCTCGTTGAGCGTCCGCCCCGTCGGCCGCGTCGCAAGGGGGAAGGTGGGCACGGCGGACGTCGCCGTGTACGCGATCCCGACGTAGTCGCCGAGGAACGAGCCGAGATTCGAGTCGGCGAGCCACTCGGGATGCATCGGCTCGGCGTCGAGGCGCTGCGCCGACCACGTGGCGCCGCCGCTCGCGGACCGCAGGAGGGCGACGCCGAACCGGCACGTCGACAGCGAGCATGCGGCCGTGCGGAGGTACGTGACGACGGCGAGCCGCCCGGCGACCGTCGGATGCGCCGCGATGCCCGGTACGAAGGAGTCGAAGCCCACGCGGGGGAGGCGCGTCGGAGCGGTCCACGCGGCGCCGTCCGTCGAGGACGAGAGCAGCAGGTCGTTGCCGTTGCACGTCGGGCGCAGCTGGCAGTCGGCCCAGAGGATGTAGAGGCGCCCCGCAGCGTCGACCGTCGCCGCCGGGAGCGCCGGATCCCGGACGCCGCGGATGTCGGCCGCGATCGACCTCGAGATCACGGCCGGCCGTCCGAACGTCAGCCCGCCGTCGGTCGACCTCGAGGCGACCATGTCGCCGCCGCCGATATACACGACCGTCAGCGCGCCGTCCGGCTGCACCAGCGGAATCGCCCCGATCGACGCGCCGCCGAACGAGGAGTCGACCGTGACGGGCTGCGACCATGTCTGGCCGCCGTCGCGCGAGATCAGCAGCGACATCCGGCGTGACGTGACCGCGTTGTACGCGATGTAGCAACTGCCGCGGAAGGGGCTCGTCGCGCCGCTGTCGCAGACGATCCAGTTCTTGTCATACGCCAGGTTCACGCCGCTCGTCCGAGCCGCGGTCACGGGCGCCGACCACGTGATGCCGTCCGTCGACCGGCTGACGTAGAGCGCGCTGAAGGTGTTGCCGACGATGAGCGTGTTCGCGAGCCACACCCCGTGCACCGCGTCGTAGGCGATCACCGGATCCGACGCGCGCGGCGACTCGCCCGGGGACGGCGAGTACGTCGTGAGGCCGGGGAGCAGGCCCGCGCGCCAGGTGCGGCCGCCGTCGAGCGAGCTCGAGAACCCGATCGCGGTCGCAGCGCCGTCGACGAAGCGGCCGTTCTGGAAGACGCTGACGACCGTCGAGCCGTTGGCGAGCGAATGCGACTCCAGCTGTGTCCGATGCTGGGCGGCGCCGGCGTTCGTCAGCGGGTCGTTCGCGATCCGCCGCGACACGACCTCGCAGTCGCGCGCCACGCGGTCCGTCTCGTCGACCGTGACGATGTCGCGGCCGAGGCCGCACGCGATCGTGTCGCGGCCGCCGCCGATCGCGTTGATCCGGTCGTTGCCCCCCCGCGCGTCGATCCGATCGGCCCGCGGCGTCCCGCGCAGCAGCTCGCCGCGAGCAGTGCCTCGAATCGTCGCCGCGGCTGCCGTCGACGCGATGAACAGCGCGAGGAGAGCGGCTCCCAGGAGCTTCCAGGTCACGAGACGCGCCACGGTACCTTCGCCCAGGTTCGGGCGGGGTTACGATTGCGGGACTTGGGCGAGAGGCGCGCGAGACGGTTCGGCCACGCGATCGCCGACGGCGACAGCATCTCGCTCGTCGTCGAGGTGGACGGCGCGGACGCGGCCCGAGCCGCGGAATCGCGCGGCGCGCAGGCGCTCGTCGTCGACGGCAACATCCACGATGTTCGCTCGGCGACGGAGCTGCCGATCCTGTCCACGCGCAGTTCGCTCGACGACGCCGCCGACTCGGGTGCCGACGCGTTCGTCGTCTCGGCGCACGAGCTGCCGCGGGAGGCCGCCGACCGTCTCGCGGACACGCTCGCGCTCGGAATCGAGTGCGTTGTCAGCGTCGACGACGACGAGGCGTTGAAACGGGTGCTCGAGGAGCACGACCCCGAGATCTTCCTGTTGGACGGCGACCTCGAACGGGCGCTCGACCTGCTCAGCGACGTTCCCGTCGGCAAGCTGGCGATCGCGCGGGCTGAGTCGGTGACAAGCGCGGAGATCGCGGAGCTCGAGCGGCGAGGCATCGACGCCGTGATCGTCCCCGCGCAGATCATCGCGGCTCTCGCGGGCGACACACGTCTCTCCGGCTGATCGGCTCGAGCTTCGCGCGCGCGCTCCTCCTCGCCGCGGCGGCGTCGACGCTCGCCGCCTGCGGCGGATCGTCGGTCGAGGACGAGACGGTGCAGGTCGACCGCCCGCCGTGGATGCGCGGCTGCGACCACATCTACTACGAGCGCTACGGGCTGCCGAAGCTCCTGATCCTGTCCAACCTGCCGCTGCGCGGCGAGCTCCGCAGCATCACGCACCAGATGACGCAGGCGGTGAAGCTCGTCGTCAAGGAGCGCGGCTTCCGCGCCGGCCGCTTCCCGGTCGCCTACGTCTCGTGCGACGACAGCGGCGCCGACGGCGAGTGGTCGCGCGGGCGCTGCGCCGTGCACGCCCGTGAGGCTTCGCGCCGCGAGAAGGTCGTCGGCGTGATGCTGCCGATCGATCTCGGCTGCGCCGAGATCGCGCTGCCGCCGCTCGCGTCGGCGCGGCCCGCGCCGCTCGCGACGGTCGCAGTGCTGAACGCCGCAACCGCGCTTCCGGATCGCGGCGCGGTGCGCGTGATCGCGCCGCTCGCCGCGCAGGCCGCGGCCGACGCCCAGTTCCTGCGTGATCTCGATGCCCGCCGCATCGCCGTCGTCGACGACGGGACGCCCTACGGACGCCGGTTCGCGGAGACGTTCCGCCGGATTGCACTCGTGCTCGACCAGGAGATCGTGGAGCCGGAGCAGGCCGAAGGCGCCGTCGTCGGAGGGTCGCTGACGCCGGCGGGGGTGCGTGCGCTGCGCGAGGTGCGGCGGCGGGCTCGCCCGGACGTGCCGGTCGTCCTCGCGCCCGCCTTCGGCGCGCCCGCGCAGATCGCCGAGGAGGTCGGCGCAGCGGCCGAGGGCGCGTACATCGGCGTCTCGGGCGTCGCGGGAAAGCGCCTGCCGAAGCGCGGGCGCGACTTCGCGACGCGATTCGAGGAGGCGATTCACCTACCGCCGCACCCGCTCGCGCTCTACTCGGCGCAGGCGGCGGAGCTGCTGCTCGATGCGATCGCGAAGTCGGACGGCACCCGCGCCTCCGTTGCCTCCGCTCTGCGTGCGTCCAAAGGCGAGGGGCTCGTCGGCTGGATCTCGTTCGACGGCAGAGGCGAGCCGCGGATCGCGCCTGTCACGATTTACCGGATCGTCGACGGCAACGAGCGCTTCAGCCGCGTGGTGATGCCGCCCTACGCGCTCTGGAAGCGGGCGGATTCGGCGGTACCCTGATCCGCGTGGGCACCGGGCTCGTCCGGGCGGTCGTCCTCGCCGCGGCATGCGCGGTCGCTGCCGGCTGCGGTTCCGCGGTCGCAGACGAGGTCGCGCCGCCGGCGAAGGCTTCCGCCTGTCCGGCGGAGTGGCGCGCGGGCTGGGAGAAGCTCGCGAAGCGCGCGCGGGCGCCGGTCTTCTGTCCGAGCTGGATGCCGCATCCGCTCGACGGCCGCATCGGCGGCGAGTGGACGGACATCGACGACGTGGACGACGACGGCAGCTACCTCGTCAGCTTCATCTGGCAGGAGTCGAACACCGGCGAGGTTCACGTGAACTTCAGGCGCTACGCGGGCACGGCGATGCCGCAGTGCCGCGCGAGCGATTCGAGCCGGATGATCCCCTGCTTCAGCGACCCGGCCGGCCGGCTTCGCCTGGGCCCGATTCACGCGACGCTCTACACGGTCTCCCGTGACGCCGACGAATGGCACCTGTCGTATCTGTGGCGCCACGGCGGCGCGACGTACGTCGTCGGCGAGCACGTCGCGCCCCCGCTGACGCATGCGAAGGTGAAGCGGAACGTCGAGCGGCTGGTGCGCGGCCTGGTCGCGATCGAGCCGTGAAGCTGACGAGACGGCAGGTGCTCGGGGGCGCCGCGGCGGGCGCACTCGGCGCGGCGGGCGTCTACGAGCTCGTCGACAGGCTCGCCTCGTCGCCCGAGCGCCCCGCGACGGCGGCGCATCCGCCCGAGCAGCACGTGCTGGACGGCGTCCGGGTCGTCGAGGACGGGGGCGTCGAGGTGCTCGTGCCGCCGCTTCATCACGAGGTCGTGACCACGAAAGTCGCGGTCGACGGCCGCGACCTGCGCGATGCACAGCGCGCGCTCGAGGATTCGCTGCGCGGTCTCGACAAGCGCTACCAGGCATCGCCCGCGGGGCTCGGCGTCACCGTGGCCTGGGGGCTGCCGTACTTCGAGACGCATGTCGCCGACGCATGGCGCCGCAGCGAACCGCGAGACCGCCGCGCCGAGCGCGCGGCCCTGCTGCCGACGCGCCGCTTCCCGAGCGACCCGGCCGAGACGGTGCTCGAGGAGAACGACGTTGCGATCCTCCTCCGCAGCGACGCGCGCGAGCACATCGAGGACGCGGCGCAGACGCTGTTCGAGCAGGTCGGAGCCTTTCGGGTCACGTCGATCCGCAAGGGGTTCGCGGGCGGCGGCTTCGACGGAGGCAGCAGCCTCCCGAAGCGCCTCGCGATGGCGGCGGGCGTCCCCGGCGCCGACCTGATTCCCGACGGCGCCGAGCTCTTCCTCGGCTTCACGTCGACGCAGCGGACGGGGCTCGGTCCGCGGAAGATCGTCAACTTCGAGACGCTGGGGCTCGTCGATGTGGGTGAGGGCTACTTCCGCGAAGGCACGCACATGCACCTGTCACACATCCACGAGCAGCTCGACACCTGGTACCAGCTCTTCGATTTCCGCGACCGGGTCGACACGACGTTCCGGCCGGGCCTGACGGTTGCGCCCGGGACGTTGACCGTGCGGCAGGCGCAGGACGACATCTCGGCGGCGGCCGACGTCGCGCACGACTTCGACCGCGGCCGCACGATCGGGCACAGCGCGGCGCTCCAGACCGCGTCGCGGCTCCACGCGGATCACGTCGCCGAGGACGGCATCGTCTACCCCGCGGGCACCGCGATCCCGCACCGCGCTGACTTCAACACGCTCGACAACCCGTTCTTCTGGAGCGCGGCGCCCGAGCGCGACGGCATGCGCGACGGTCCCGCGGCCGGCGTCCATTTCGTCGTCTTCAACCCGTCGAGCGACGACTTCGAGCGGATCCGCTTCGCGATGGACGGCGTCCTGCCCGACGGGACGAAGCTCGAGTTCGAGCCCGGGCGCGGGCGGCAGGGCTTCAACTCCGTCCTGCGCACGACGCATCGGCAGAATTTCCTCGTCCCGCCTCGCCGTCATCGCTCGTTCCCGCTGGCCGAGATCCCCGTTTGAGCGCCGACCGCAGACGCGCTTTCGCGTCGACCGCCGTGGCGTTCGTCTCCGGCGGCGTCCTCCTCGGCGTCGAGCTCGCCGCGAGCCGCGTGCTCGCGCCGTACTTCGGCAACTCGCTCTTCGTCTGGGGCGCGCTGATCGGCGTCGTCCTGACGGGCCTCTCGATCGGCTACTGGCTCGGCGGGATGATCGTCGACCGCATCCCGCGCGCGTCGCTCGTCGTCACCGTGCTCATTCTCGGCGGCGTCGCCGTGCTCGCGATCCCGTTCGTCGACGATCCCGTCCTCGAGGCGATCGTCGAGTGGGACCCAGGGCCGCGTGCCGACCCGCTGATCGCGGCAGTCCTGCTGTTCGGCCCGGCCAGCGTGCTTCTCGCCTCGGTGACGCCGATCGTTGTGAGGCTCCTGATCCGCTCGCTCGCGACGGCGGGGCGCACCGCCGGCCGGCTGTTCTCGATCTCGACCGCCGGCAGCATCGTCGGCACGTTTGCGACCGCGTTCTGGCTGATTCCCGAGCTCGGGCTCGACCAGCTGCTCGCGCTGCTCGCGGCCGCGCTCTTCACCGCCGCCGTCGCCTTCGCGCTCGTGGAGGGGCTCCTGCCGGCGTTCGGCGGCGCGGCGGTGGCGCTCGCGATCGCGGTACTCGCGTCGATCTCGCTCGCGCCCGATTCGGGCGACGCGCTGTCGGCGTCGCAGGCGCAGAACTGGTCGCCGCTGTACCGCCTCCAGCGCGAGCGCGGCCGGTCGGAGCTGGTGGAGCTGGAGGGTGACGTGGCGCTCGTCTACCGGAAGGAGACGCGCTACCACCGGCTCGCGGTCGTCGACGACGAGTCATCGCGCTATCTCCGCTTCGACGCCTCGTACCAGAGCGGGATGTTCCTCGCACAGCCGTTCCGCACGCGCTTCGACTACACCGACTACTTCGACCTCGCGCTCGCGTACCGGCCGAGGACGACGCGGATGCTCTTTCTCGGCCTCGGGGGCGCGTCGGCGCCGAAGCGGCTGTGGCGCGACTTCCCGCAGCTCGGGATCGACGTCGCGGAGCTCGATCCCGTCGTCGTCGACGTCGCGCGGCGCTTCTTCTCGCTCCCGACGAGCCCGCGGCTCCGCGTCGACGTCGAGGACGGCCGCCGCTACCTCGCGCGCCACGACGACGAGCGGTGGGACGCGATCGGCATCGACGCCTTCTTCTCGGACTCGATTCCGTTCCACCTCACGACGCGCGAGTTCCTGGAGCTCGTGCGCGACCGGCTCGAGCCGGGCGGCGTCGTCGTCACGAACGTGATCGGTGCGCTGGAGGGGCCGGACTCCAAGCTTTTCCGCGCGCTCTACCGGACGTACGCGTCGGTCTTCCCAACCGTGCTCGTGCACCCGGTGGACGACCTCGGCGGCAACGTCACGAGCGTCCGCAACATCATGCTCGTCGCGACCGAGAGCCCGCCGGTGTCGAAGGGATTCCTGCGCACGCGGTGGGACGCGGTGCGGGCGAAGCATCCGACGGCGCCGAGCCTGGAGAAGGCGATCGCAGGCCGCCGGGACGTCCCGGTGCGGACCGACGACGTGCCGCTCCTGACGGACGACTACGCGCCCACGGACGCGTTGCTCTACGTCGGCTAATGCCGAGGCGAAGCGCTTAGCCGAAGAACACGCGCGCCGTTTCGTACCAGTGGGTCGGCACCGTCTTCAGCTCGGCCGTCGCCTCTTCGAGCGAGACGTCCGTGACCTCGTCGCCGCGCAGCGCGGCCATCCGGCCCCAGGCTCCGGCGATGACGAGCTCCGCCGCCTTGATGCCGTAGCGCGTCGCGAGCACGCGGTCGTGCGGCGTCGGCGAGCCGCCGCGCTGGACGTGCCCGAGGACCGTCACGCGCGTCTCGTATCCCGTCCGCTCCTCGATCTCGCGCGCAAGCGCGTCGCCGACACCCCCGAGGCGCACGTGCCCGAATGCGTCGAGGTCGGCCTCCTGCGTCACGGTCCGCGTCTCGCCCGACGCGTACGTGAGCTCGTAGCCCTCGCTCACGACGACGATCGAGAAGTCCTTCCCCTTCGTGTGCCGCCGGCGGATGTCGTCGCAAGCCTCTTCGACCGTGATCGGGTGCTCGGGGATCAGGATCACGTCGGCGCCGCCCGCAATCCCGCTGACGACGGCGATCCAGCCCGTGTGCCGGCCCATCACCTCGACGACCATGACGCGGTTGTGCGACTCGGCGGTCGTGTGGAGACGGTCGATCGCCTCGGTCGCGATGTAGACGGCGGTGTCGAAGCCGAAGGTGTAGTCGGTGCCCGAGAGGTCGTTGTCGATCGTCTTGGGGACGCCGACGACGTGGACGTCGTGGTCGCTCGCGAGCCGTGAAGCGACGCCGAGCGTGTCCTCGCCGCCGACCGCGACGAGCGCGTCGAGGCCGCTGTCCCGCATCGTCGCGAGCACGCGGTCGACGCCGCCGTCGACCTTGTACGGATTCGTCCGCGACGTGCCGATGATCGTTCCGCCACGCGGCAGGATCCCGGAGATCTCGCGCGGCCCGAGCGGCTCGAGCTTCGCCTCGATCAGCCCTCGCCAGCCCTCGCGCACGCCGAGCACGTCCCAGCCGCCCTCGAGCAGCCGCCGGGTCACGGCCCGGATGACCGCATTCAGTCCCGGGCAGTCGCCGCCGCCCGTGAGCACCCCCGCGCGCACGCGTTCATCCTACGAACGCGGCTGCGGCCGGCGCCACGCACCTCTTTCGGCAGGCAGCAGCGGCAGCTTCCGTGACCGAAACCGTCTCTTCGGCGGCGGGGCTAGGCTCCCCCGCGTGGGAGAAGACGAGCAGTCGCGCCTCGACCGCGAGCTGATCGAGCTCATGAACGAGCTCCGGGTCGCGCTACCCGGGGTGCAGATCCTCTTCGCGTTCCTGCTCACGGTGCCGTTCAACAACCGCTTCGAGAAGGTCTCGAACCTCCAGGAGGACGTGTACTTCGTCGCCCTGTTGCTCACGGTCGTGAGCACGGCGCTCCTGATGGCGCCGACCGCGTACCACCGCCTCCGGTTCCGCCAGCGCGACAAGGACCGGCTGCTCAAGATCTCGAACCGGTTCGCGATCGGGGGCATCGCCGCCCTCGCGGGCGCGATGGTCGCCGCGATCTTCTTCGTGACGGATTTCCTCTTCGAGCCGTGGGCCGCGTTGATCGTGGCCTCGGCGGCGGGCGTGCTGCTCGGCGTCGTCTGGTTCCTGCTCCCGCTGCGTCCCGAGCTTCGAGAGACCGTCGCCAAGGGCTGAGGCGTGGGAGGGCACCCGTGATCAAGGTCGCGCTTCGCGGCATGGCCGGGCGGAAGCTGAGGGCGGCGCTGACCGCGATCGCCATCGTCCTCGGCGTCGCGATGATGAGCGGCGCCTACGTCGTCACGGACACGATCGACAGCGCCTTCGACGCGATCTTCGTCGAGTCGTACGCCGGCACGGACGCAGTCGTCACGGGCAAGGATCCGGGCATCAGCTTCGAGGGCGAGTCCTCGCAGACGCCGTCGTTCCCCGAGGAAGCGCTCGAGCGAGTCCGCGCCGTCGACGGGGTGGAGGTTGCGACCGGAACGGTGCAGGACTTCCAGGCCAAGCTGCTCGGCCCCGACGGCGAGGTGATCGACACCGGCGGGGCGCCCGCGTTCGCATTCGGGATCGAGACCGCCGGCGAGTACGACCGTTTCAACCCGCTCAACCTCGTCGAGGGTCGATGGGCCTCGGGCCTCGGCGAGGTCGTCGTCGACGAGGGCGTCGCGGACGACGAGAACGTGGGGATCGGAGATCGGGTGGGCGTCGCCGCGGTCGGTCCCGCGCAGGAGTTCGAGGTCGTCGGCATCGCGAGGTACGGCGACCTCAGCTCGATCGGCGGCGCGACGTTCGCCGTTCTCGACGTGCCGACGGCGCAGAAGCTGCTCCGCAAGGAGGGCGAGCTCGACGCCATCCAGGTGGCGGCCGAGGACGGCGTGACGCCGGACGAGCTGACGCAGCGGATTCAGGTGGAGCTCGGGGACGACGTCACCGTGCGGAGCGGGGTGGAGCAGGCGAGCGAGGAGTCGGGCGAGATCGCGACGTTCACGAAGATCATCCGCTACTTCCTGCTCTCGTTCGCGGGCATCGCGCTGTTCGTCGGAGCGTTCGTCATCTTCAACACGCTCTCGATCACCGTCGCGCAGCGGACGCGGGAGCTCGCGACGCTGCGGACGATCGGGGCATCGCGCCGGCAGGTGCTGGCCTCCGTGATCGTGGAGGCGCTGGTGATCGGTCTCGGCGCGTCGATCATCGGCCTCTTCGCCGGCCTGGGGCTCGCGATCGGGCTGAACGAGCTCTTCCGTGCGCTCAACCTCGACCTGCCGCAGACGACGACGGTCTTCGCTACGAGGACGATCGTCGTCTCGCTGCTCGTGGGGACGCTCGTGACCGTCTTCGCCGGGCTCTTTCCGGCACTGCGCGCGACGCGCGTGCCGCCGATCGCGGCGGTCCGCGAAGGCGCCACGCTGCCGCGCGGCAGGCTCGCGCCGTTCGTTCCGTACATCGCCGGAGCGGTCGTCGTGCTCGCGGTGATCGCACTCGCGTACGGGACGCTCGTGGACGACATCGCCACGGGCGACCGGTTCCTGCTCCTCGGAGCCGGCGTCCTCGCCCTGTTCATCGGCGTGGCGATGCTCGCGTCGCGCGTCGTCGTCCCGCTGGCGAAGGTCGTCGGCGTCCCGGCACGCCGGCTCGGCGGTGCCGCGGGCAAGCTCGCGCAGAGCAATGCGCAGCGAAACCCGGGCCGCACGGCAGCGACGGCCGCCGCCCTGATGATCGGCATCGCCCTCGTGACGTTCGTCGCCGTGCTCGCGCAGGGGCTCCGCGTCTCGAACAGCGACGCGATCGAGCGCCAGATCCAGGCCGATCTGATCGTCACGTCCCAGGACGGCTACTCGGAGTTCCCCGCGGCCGTCGGAGACGCAGTCGCGGAAGCGCCCGGAGTCGAGACGGTGAGCAACGTCCGCCAGGACGTCGCGGAGATCCACGGCAACGCGGGCAACCTGACCGGCCTCGACGAGCGCATCGGCGACGTCTACGACTTCCGCTGGATCGAGGGCTCGGACGAGCTGCTGACCAGCCTCGGCGCCGACGGCGCCGTGCTTCCGAACAACGTGGCGGAGGACAAGGACCTCGGAGTCGGCGACACGATCACGGTGCGCTCCCCCGACGACGAGACGCGGGAGTTCGTCGTTCGCGGGATCTACCGCGGCAGCCCGTTCTACCCGCTGCTCGGCAGCGCGAGCGTCTCACGGCACTCGTTCGACGAGCTCTACGAGCGGCCGCGCAACCGGTTCACGCTCATGCAGGTGACCGGCGAGCCCGAAGCGGCGAAGCAGGCGGTCGAGAGGTCCCTCGAGGGATTTCCGGACACACGGCTCCAGACGCGGCAGGAGTGGATCGACAAGGAGGACCGCGAGATCCAGCAGTTCCTGTTGCTGCTCTACGTGCTGCTCGCGCTCTCGGTGATCATCAGCCTGTTCGGGATGATCAACACGCTTGTGCTCTCGGTCTTCGAGCGCACGCGGGAGCTCGGGATGCTGCGCGCGGTCGGGATGACGCGCCGTCAAGTGCGCCGCATGATCCGGCACGAGAGCGTGATCACCGCGCTGATCGGCGCCGCGCTCGGCCTGCCGCTCGGCATCTTCCTCGCGCTCCTTGTGACGCGCGCGCTCTCGCAGTACGACCTCCAGTTCGCGATCCCGGCCGGCTCGCTGCTCGGCTTCGTGATCGTCGCGATCCTCGCAGGGCTCCTGGCGGCGATCCTGCCGGCCCGGCGCGCCGCACGGCTGCGGGTCCTCGAAGCGCTGCAGTACGAGTAGAGCCACCGATCGGATTCGTGCGCATTCGATCACGCAATCGTGCCCGGGCGACGGCCGTCCGAACACCCGCCGGCTCGAAGCCGCCTGCCCCGCAACGCGTGTGCCGGAGGTGGGAATCGAACCCACAAGGCCCGGGGGCCACCGGATTTTGAGTCCGGCGCGTCTGCCAGTTCCGCCACTCCGGCGCGAGGTCACTGTAGCGCCGTTGCTGTTCTCGGTTGCGCCGCGCGCATGAACTCCGGATACTCCCCCGAATCAGACCGCGGGTTGGATCAGCGACAGGTGACGGAGGAGGCAGTGTGAGGACGAGTTCGAAGGCATTGGCGTTCTTCGGGCTGTTCGCGGCGCTCGCGTTCGCGGCTGCGGGCTGCGGCGGCGGCGACGACGAGGGCGCGGATGGCGATACGAGCGGCACGGCGGGGGGCAACGTCACGGCGCTGTCATCGGCGGCGTGTTCCGACATCTACTACGAAGGTGAAGGCGAGCCCGACTTCGTCGTGGCATCCGACCTCCCGCTCCAGGGAGCCGGGCGCGCGCAGACGACCGAAATGGTCGAGGCGATCAAGTACGCGATCAAGCAGCGCAACTTCACGGCCGGCGACCACAAGATCGGCTACCAGTCGTGTGACGACTCCACGGCGCAGCAGGGGGGCTGGGACTCCGCGAAGTGCGCGTCGAACGGCCGCGCCTACGCGTCGAACAAGAGCGTGATCGGCGTGGTCGGCACCTTCAACTCCGGCTGCGCGAAGATCATCGTGCCGATCCTGAACCGTGCGAATCCCGGTCCGGTCGGAATGGTCAGCCCGGCGAACACCGGCGTCGGGCTCACGAAGAGCGGCCTCGGCGCAGACCCGGGCGAGCCGACGAAGTACTACCCGACCGGCAAGCGCAACTACGCGCGCGTCGTCGCCCGCGACGACATCCAGGGGCCGGCGGACGCGATGTGGGCGAAGGAGATCGGCATCAAGAAGGTGTTCGTGCTGAACGACAAGCAGACGTACGGCTTCGGCGTTGCGACGACGTTCCGGCGGGCGGCCGAGAAGCTCGGCCTCGACGTCGTCGGCTTCCAGGGCTGGGACGCGAAGCAGTCGAGCTACGAGGCGCTTGCCAACTCGATCGAGCAGGCCGGCGCCGACGGCGTCTTCATCGGCGGGATCATCTGCAACAACGGCGCGAAGCTGATCAAGGACCTCAAGGCCGGCGTTCCGGACGCAAAGCTCGTCGCACCTGACGGCTTCAGCGATCCGAAGTCGAACGGTGCGGCCTTCGAGGGCTCGTGGGCGAGTGTCGCGGGCCAGCCGCCGAAGAACCTGAAGGGCGAGGGCAAGACGTTCATCGACGAGTTCAGGGCCGAGATCGGCCGCACGCCGAATCCGTACTCGGCGTACGCGGCGCAGGCGATGGTCGTGATGCTGAACGCGATCGAGGAGTCCGACGGGACCCGTGGCTCCGTTGCCGAGAATCTCTTCGGCCTGAAGATCGACAACGGAATCCTCGGCACGTTCGAGCTCGACGACAACGGCGACACGGACCTCAACCCGATCACGATCTACGAGCAGAAGGGAACTGAGCTCGAACCGGTCAAGACGCTCGACGTCCCGCAAGACCTGATCGGCTAGCAGCACCCCGACGGCAATCCAGACCGGCGGCGCCGGGCACGACGTGCCCGGCGCCGTCACAATCGGTGGAGAAGGTGGCAACCCGAGACGCGACGATGCGGCTTCGCCGCCCGTTAGGCAGCTACCTCGTGCCGGGCTTCGCCGCGGTCGTGGTCGGCCTGTTCCTCTACTGGCTGATCCGGAACGTCTTCGAGGCGCCGCAGAACTTCGCGACCGTGTTCTTCATCGGGCTGACGAACGGCGCCGTCTACGCGCTGGTTGCGCTCGGGTACACGCTCGTCTACGGGATCCTCGAGCTGATCAACTTCGCGCACGGAGACGTCTTCATGCTCGGCGGGATGATCTCGGCGACGTTCATCATCTCGGTGTTCGAGCTCGGCGACAACGCCCCAGTGGGCGACCTGATCCCGGCGATCATCGTGTCGCTCGTCGCGGCGATGCTGATCTGCGCCGTGCTCAACGCGACGATCGAGATCATCGCCTACCGTCCGTTACGCGGCGCCCCCCGCCTCGCCCCGCTGATCACGGCGATCGGGATGTCGTTCATCCTCCAGGACATCGCTCTCGCGTGGAAGGGCCCGGAGTACGTCTCGATTCCGGCCGTGCTGCCGAAGGATGAGGTCTTCCACATCGGCGACGTCGTCTACACCTGGGACAAGCTGATCGTCGTGATCATCACGATCCCGGTTCTCGTCGGGCTGCTCTGGCTCGTCCAGCGGACGAAGCAGGGGAAGGCGATGCGCGCGACCGCTCAGGATCGTGACGCGGCCGCGATGATGGGCATCAACGTCAACCGGACGATCTCTTTCACGTTCCTGATCGCGGGCTCGCTCGCCGGCGCGGCCGGCCTGCTGTACGCGCTCTACTTCACGCAGGTCCGCTTCGACCAGGGGTTCCAGCTCGGCCTGATCGCGTTCACGGCGGCCGTGCTCGGCGGAATCGGCAATCTGCCCGGCGCGGTGCTCGGGGCGCTCGTGATCGGCTTCATCCAGGCCTTCAACGAGGGACTGGCGTGGCACTCGCCCGGGAGCGACTGGACGCAGTCGATCGTGTTCTCGATCCTGATCCTGATCCTCGTCTTCCGCCCCGAAGGGCTGCTCGGCGAGCGGACGCCGGAGGGCGCGTAGCGTGCGCGGGCTCCGGCCGTACATCTCGCGCGCGTGGTGGGGGGCCCTCGGCGCCGTCGGGATGCCGCGCGACCGCTGGGACACGCTCGACCCGCTCGCCCGTCGGGCCGCGGTAACGGCGCTCTGGCTCGTGATCGGGCTCGTGCTCGTCCTGCTCGAGGGCGACTGGAACTGGTCGGCGATCGTCGCGGCCATCGTCGTCTTTGCGCTCGTCGTACCGCCGTGGCCCCGGCTGCTCCCACGACGCCTGGGACGGTTCGTCGTCCCGACGGCGGTGCTGGGCCTCGCGGTCTTCTATCCGAACTATCTGGGCCCGAGCGGGGGCTGGTGGCCGGGCCTGTTCGGGTGGCCGATCTTCGGCCCGTTCCCCGCGATGGACACGATGGTCGTGATGATGATCTTCACGATCATGGCCCTCGGGCTGAACATCGTCGTCGGCTACGCAGGGCTGCTCGATCTCGGTTACGTCGCGTTCTACGCGATCGGTGCGTAC
>Ga0126307_10001703_pt1 | contig 14601 bp, 14 predicted proteins | sample Plot28_FD_89955 | JGI IMG/M metagenome (GOLD analysis project Ga0126307, IMG submission 89955) | Serpentine soil microbial communities from UC McLaughlin Reserve, CA, USA - Plot28 | ecosystem: Environmental > Terrestrial > Soil > Grasslands | place: USA: UC McLaughlin Reserve, Lake County...
AGGTCGTCGGCGATCTCCATCCGATCGCATTCCGGGAGAGGTACGGGAAGAATTCCCTGCAAAGAGGGCTCGAGCGGGAGAGGTGGGATCTGGTCTCCAAAACCGGCGATTCCAGGTTCGAGTCCTGGGTGCCCCGCTCCGCTACATCAGTTCAGGGGCGGGAAAGGCCTGCATACCGCCTCTGTTGGAGCACAGAGTTCGCCGCAGCCTAGCTCTGCACCCGATGGGCTAGGATCGGGAAAGCGCTACGTGCTGGCAATCCTCACGCTCGCAACCGATCTCACGGGCGGCCAAGGACCGGCCCGCGCGCCGCTCTTGCTTAGCGCCCCCCAGGCGGGCCACCGCTGCGCCAGAGTCGCCCTGCAGCGCCGCCCGACGCCTAGCATCTCCGGCCGCATGGCCGTCGTCATCGCCTCCGACCTGAGCAAGGACGTCGCCGGGCGCCGGCTTCTGAGCGGGGTCTCGTTCAAGCTCGAGCGCCGCGACCGCATGACCCTCTCTGGGCGCAACGGCTCGGGCAAGACCACGCTGCTGCGCATGTTGGCCGGGGAAGCATCGGTCGACAGCGGCTCTCTCTCGCTCCAGAAGGGCGCGAAGGTAGCCCTCTACGACCAGCGGCCGCCGCGCGCGATTCGAGCCTGCGCGACTACGTCCTGTCCGGGGCGGCGGAGGTCGCGGCGCTCGAGGCAGAGCTCGGCCGGCTCGAGCAGGCCATGGCCGAGGGCGCGCATGACGATGCCACGCTGGCTGCCTACGGCAGGGCCCAGGAGCGCTTCGAGCTCCACGGCGGCTACCACTGGCGCGATCGGGCCCTCGCCACCGCCCGGGGGCTCGGGTTCGACGACGGAGAGATCGACCGCCGGCTCTCGACTTTCTCGGGCGGCGAGCTCACGCGCGCCTCGAAGTCTCGTGGAAGGCGTGTCGCCTCGGGGGCCGGCGGTGACAGACGGCCTGAGTTGTCGCTCGCCGGGTTCAGACAACCGGAGTTACTATTGGAAGGGCGAGGCCCAGTCGCTCGGAGTTACGCCTAGTGGCGAGCTAGGGATTAGACCTCCTACCCCCGTCGGCGGACCGGGCGGACGTTCCGTCCGCGGACCGTCACACCCCGTGGTACGGTTAAAGTCAGAGACGCCGCCGGTAGTTGCTGCTTCGAACGGGCGTCGGGAAGGGAAACCGTGAGGGGGTCTGCGGGAGTCCGAGTGGCGATCGCGACGGCACTAGTGGCCTTGGCCGCTCCCGCCTTCGCAATGGGCCATGCCGAGCGTCCTGCTTACTTCCCGGACTATCCCGGGACGGTGCCGACTCTCGATACGAGCGATCCTCCTGATCGCGTCGTCTGTGCGTCCGACTCCGCGCAGCGAATCGCCGGCATGGCGGAGGGAGACCGTAAGAATGCGGCAGGAACGGCTTTGGGGCGCTGCAACGTGTCCGGAGAGGGCTACCAGACCGTCCAAGACGCCGTGAACGCGGCGGGTAACGACGAGCGCATCGCGATCTTGCCTGGCGTCTACACGGAGGAGCCGAGCACCAAGACGCCTCCCGAGGGCACACGCGACGACCCGGACAAGTGCAGCGGCATGAAATCGGAAGCGGAGGCGATCCCGGGAACGGGCATCGACCTCGGGACCGAGGGTGAGCAGGTCCCCAACTACGAGTTCCAGCGCAATTGCCCGAACGCGCAGAACCTGATCGCCATCGTCGGCGACAAAACCACCGCTGAGGATCCGAGGGACACCGACCGCAAGTGCGACGACAAGTGTGGCCTACAGATCGAGGGCTTCGGCGACTCGCGCGACGACGTGCTGATTCAAGGCGACAAGCGGAAGCTCAACGTGATTCGCGCGGACCGCGCGGACGGCGTCTACCTGAAGAACTTCACGATCGAGTTCTCCGACTTCAACAACATCTACGCGCTCGAGACGAACGGCTTCCGCTTCGACGACATCGAGTCCCGCTACAGCCGCGAGTACGGCTTCCTCTCCTTCACCTCCGACAACGGGCTCTACGAGGACCTCGACGCCCACCATGCCGGCGACTCCGGCGTCTATCCGGGCTCGGGCCCTGAGTACCACTGCGCCGCCTACGGCATCGCGATCAAAAACGTCGACTCGCACGACAACACGATCGGATACTCGGGCACCGCCGGCAACGGCGTCTACGCGCACGACAACCGCTTCCACGACAACGCCGCTGGGGTGACGACCGACTCCTTCGCCTCAGGGCATCCGGGCATGCCCCAGGACTGTGCGAAGTGGTCGAACAACCGGATCTACTCAAACAACAACAACCTCTTCTCCGACGACCGGGATCGGTACTGCCAGCAGACCGCCTACGAGGACCGTGACCCGAACAAGGTCTGCCCGACCTTTCAGGTGCCGGTCGGAACCGGCCTCCTCATTGGTGGCGGCAACAAGAACTTCGTCAAGGACAATTGGATCTACGACAATTGGCGCAACGGCACGAGTCTCTTCTACGTCCCTCCGGCGGCGCGCGGGGAGACAGGAGAAGGTAACCCCTGGGACACCTCCTATGGAAACGAGCAAGAGGGCAATCGAATGGGCATCCGCCCCGACGGCACGTCGGATCCGAACGGGGTCGATTTTTGGTGGGACGAGGAGAACGGTTACGAGCAGTTCCCGACGCAACCCGGCGTACTGAACTGCTGGACCGACAACCGACCGGCGCGCGGAGCCAAGTTGACCAGCGACCCGGTCACGCTGCCGGGGTGCGACGGCACCCGCGCCTTCCGGCCCGGCAATCCGGCGAAGATCGCCAGTCAGGCGACCTGCGCGACGTGGGACCCGGAGACGAACACCGACCCACCAGGCTGCGACTGGTTCAGAGTGCCGTCGGAACCCAAGCCCAAGAAGTCCGCCAATCGCTGACGCGTCGCGCGGGTTCCAAGCTCCTCCGACCTCAGGCCGCCGTCTTGGCGGTCGTGGGGGCGGCGCTCCTAGGAGGGTCGATGGCCTGCGGTGGCGCAGGCGGAGACGTCGGCCAACTCAAATGGCAGGGAAGACCGCTCCTCTTCACACCCAGAGGACTCCCAAAGGACCGAATCCTGAGCGGTCATCTGCGGAACGACTCGCTGCGTCGGGTAGATCTCGAGGCGCGACAGCTGACCCTTGTCGATAAGGCGGGGCGGCGCACGAGGGCGAATGCGATCTTTCTCACCGGCTTCGTCCATGGCCTTTACCCACCCACCCGAGAGCCGGGCAGAGTCCCCGACTCGGAGCTCATCCGGACCGGACGGCTAGCGCGCATCCTGCCTGAGAAATCGGCTCCCCTCACTGTCTCGTGGCGGAGTCGCGGTGGCCAGCCGTCCCCGGTTCGTCTCGAGTACCCGGGAGGTTCCCTTCCGGTACCGGGAGGGTGAGGGACGGAACGCACTCGTCGCTCGCCCCAGGCACTCGTTAGGTGGTACGGTGGCTTCGACCCTTGGGAGGGGTCGGGTCCCGCTCATACCTCAATTGCCGCTTGACCGCGTTCATGCCGTACGACTGTAGAGCCGCCTCGTGTTCACGCGGGATGCGTGACGACAGCGCGTCCCGGAGACGGAGGCGCCGCTCCGTAGTAACGCTGTGTGCCGCGGTGCTCGTGCTCATGCTCATAGGCGCGACTTTTTCCGGCGCCGCGAGTGCTGCCGAGCCGAGATTCAGCGCTCGCGGCAGCGTGGAGCAGGTTTATGTGACTGGCGCGAGACCTGGCGAGGAGCTGTCGCTTGTGAACAAGGCCGGCTCGACGGTGGAGACCAGGACGGTCAATGAGCTCGGCGGCGTTCTGTTCCGGAAAGACGATGGCGACCATACGCGGGCCGATGATGGGGTCCCACCCGGAAGCGGCTACCGCGTGCGGGCCTCCGACGGGACCAAATCGGGTCCGCTGACCGTGCTCTCGACCCAGTCGGCTCCGCCGAGCACCGACGTCTACAAACAGACGATCCCCTCGAAAGGCTACGGCTACCTGACCACCAGGGACGGCACAAAGCTCTCGATGTACGTGCATCCGCCGGAGGACGCTGCGAAGGCCCTCGGGGTTGATCCGCCGGCCGTCCCCTCAGGCCCGACTCCGACGTTGATCGAGTACTCCGGGTACGGGTACGCGAACCCCGACGGCCCCGACAACGGGATCTCGGCTCTCGCCAACCTCATGGGCTTCACGGTCGTCGACGTGAACATGCGCGGCACCGGCTGCTCGGGGGGCGCCTTCGACTTCTTTGAGCAGCTGCAGAACCTCGACGGCTACGACGTGATCGAGACGGTCGCGCGCCAGCCGTGGGTCAAGCACCAGAAGGTCGGGATGATGGGGATCTCCTACGGCGGCATCAGCCAGATGTTCACAGGCCAGACCCAGCCGCCGAGTCTGGCGGCCATCGCGCCGATGTCGGTGATCGACTCGACGCAGACGACGCTCTATCCGGGCGGCATCCTGAACACCGGGTTCGCGGTGCCCTGGGCCCAGGAGCGTCAGGAGGAGGCCGAGCCGGCGTCACCGAACGGCGGCCAGCCGTGGGCCTACAAGCGGGTCCAGGAGGGCGACGACACCTGTAAGCAGAACCAGGCTCTCCACCCCGAGGCGGCGGACCTGATGGCCAAGATCCGCGCCAACGACCACTACTGGCCGGAGGTCGCCGACCCGCTGACCCCGCGCACGTTCGTCGACAAGATCAACGTGCCGGTGTTTATGGCCTGCCAGTGGCAAGACGAGCAGACAGGCGGTCACTGCCCGACCCTCGCCAAGCACTTCACCGGGACCGATCGCAAGTGGTTCACCTTCACCAACGGCACGCACATCGATGCGCTCGCCCCGGAGACCTACAACCGCTGGTGCGACTTCCTCGCGCTCTATGTCGCCAAACAGGCGCCGGCCCAGAACTGCGCGGCCAACCACGCCGCCGCCCCCGCGATCTACCAGGCGGCGATGGGCATACCGGGGGTGACGATGCCGCCCGACCCGATCCAGCTACAGGCGACCTACGAGGGGGCGCTGGCGGCGTTTGAGCGGCTCCCGGCGATCCGCGTCCTCTTCGACAACGGGGCCGGCGGCAAACAGCCGGGGGAACCCCAGCCGGGGTTCGAGCACTCGTGGCCGAGCTTCCCGATTCCGGGCACTACCGCCCGATCCTGGTACCTAGCCGACGACGGCGCGCTCCGCGACGGCCCGCCCGGCAACGCGAAGCCTGACACCTTCAGGTGGGACCCTGCGCGTCCATCGACCAACTTCAATGGCGACACCGGGGCGGGCTCCGGCGGCCTGTGGACCGCCACGCCGAAGTACGACTGGGCTCAGAAGGAGTCGGGGGAAGCCGTGTCTTACCTCACGAGCCCGCTAGGCAGCAACACCACGGTCGTCGGCGCCGGCGCCGTTAAGGCCTGGGTCCGCTCCTCGACTCCGAACGTGGATCTCCAAGCGACTGTCACCGAGGTCAGGCCCGACGGAAAGGAAACCTTCGTCCAGAACGGCTGGGTACGAGGAAACAAGCGTAAGCTCGACCCCGACAAGAGCACTCTGCTCGAGCCCGTCCTGAGCCGCAGAGCAGCCGACGTTTCGCCAATGCCGCCCGACGAATTCGTCGAGGTCACGATCCCCCTCTACTACCAGGGGCACGCCTACCGCGCCGGCTCACGAATCCGGGTCACGATCGCCGCCCCGAACGGCGACCAGCCCATCTGGTCATTTAGCGAGACAGAACCCGCGAGCGGGTCCGCGACCGTCGACATCGCTCACACCAAGGCAATGCCATCGAGGTTGGTGCTGCCGGTAGTGCCGGGGACCAGTATCCCGACCGGGCGTCCGCCCTGTCCGGCTCTCAGAGGCCAGCCATGCCGCGACTACCAGCCCCTCGTGAACGGCACCGCGGGTCGTTAAGCGGCAAAGGTCGATCATGATTTCGCACGTAAGACCGGGACTGGAGCGGAGGTCGCGCCGCCATTTTGTTGTCGCGACATGCATCCTCGCCGCGCTGCTCGCTGTCCTTCCCGCGGGGAGCGCCTTCGCTGCGAAACCCGCGCCTACGGGTGCCGAGACCCGCGAAGCTCTCTTCGTCGCCAACAACTGGGAGGGGACCGCTGACCTCATAGATCCGCAGACGTTCGAGAAGCTCGTCCGAATCAACGTCATTCCCGACAAAGAGCAGCGTGTCGCGGAGATTTCGAGCAACCCCTTGAAGCTCGCCTACTTTCTCGCCATCCGCCAGTTCGTGGGCGAAGGCAACGACCAGTACGTCGACGACATGTTTAGCTCCCCAGACGGCCGCTTCGTCTACGTCTCGCGGCCGAGCTTCGCGGACGTCGTGGCTATCGACCTCCGCACCCATCAGATTAAGTGGCGTATCCCCGTCGAGGGCTATCGCTCTGATCACATGGCGATCTCCCGGGACGGAAGCCGGCTACTCGTGTCGGCCTCGACCGCCCGCAAGGTCCATGTGATCGACCCTCGCAAGGGCCGCACCGTCGGCGGGTTTCCCTCTGGCGACTCACCGCACGAGAACAACTTCTCCGCCGACCAGAGCCGAATTTTCCACGCGAGCATCGGCCACGTGTTTACGCCGGCGGATCATCCCTTCTTCGACTCGACGAAGGGCGACCGCTGGTTCCAAGTCGTCGACGCCAACACGCTCCAGGTAACCAAGCGTCTCGACATCGGCAAGATCCTGAAAAAGGAGGGTTTCGGCGATCACAGCTCTGCCGTACGCCCCATGGCGCTGTCGGCGGACGAGACCCGTGCCTACTTCCAGCTCTCGTTCCTGCACGGGTTCGTCGAGTTCGACCTCTCGACGGATAAGCCGGTGCGGATCGTCGACCTCCCCAAGCGCACGACCGAGCCGCGCGAGAACTACCTGCTCGACTCGGCGCACCACGGCCTCAACATCAGCGGGGACGGCAACCGCCTGTGCGCGGCGGGCACGATGGACAACTACGCGGCGATCGTAGACCGCACGAATAACTTCAGCTACCAGATCGTCGACGTTGGCGAGAAGCCCTACTGGTCGACCAACAACGGCGATGGCACGATCTGTTTCGTCTCGGTGAGCGGCAACGACCGGGTGTCGGCTATCTCCTACGCGTCGGGCCAGGAGATCGCGCGCATCGACGTCGGCGACCATCCGCAGCGGATGCGGATGGGGAAGATTCGCGCCGACTACCTGCCGTAAGAGCGAGTTCCACCAAGCTGCGTCCTACGGCCGGACCCACAGCAGCCGCTCTCGAGCTCGAACCGGCGAAAGGGCTGGTACCCAGCGGCCCGTTCGCCGCGGAGCGCCCATGGCTGCGTCGCAAGCGTCGCGCTAGCCCTCGAGGAGCGAGAAGTGACTCTCGACGTCTCTGCGCTATAGACTCATCTTGGCCTGTTCGGCCTGGGCTCAACGCCTGGGTGGGTAGGTGTTAGCTTGTCTCCCTGCTGACGGGTCGGTGTCCTCATCGCCGTCCATTGCCAGGCGGCGAAGGTGGTCACGTGATGGACCTCAACCTCGAGAGTCGCGAGGCGCTCGAGGACGCGCTGCGCGGCTTCCCCGGATCGCTTCTGCTCGTCTCGCACGACCGCGCGCTTCTGGACGCGGTGGGCACCCGCACGCTGCCGGTGGAGGACGGCGAGCTTCGCTCCTACGAGGGCAGTTGGGCCGAGTACGCGCAAGCAGCACCGTGTCCGGACCGGTCGTTGAAGGACTTAACCAAGGGAGCCGGCGCTCGCCCTGCCTCTCGCGGTAACAGTGGTCACTGGCACGCCGAGACCCGCGACCTTGCGCGGAAGATCGAGATGGAGCCAGCGCGACACCCGTCGCGGAAGGGTGGAGACGATGACCTCATCGAAGCGCTCGGAGTTGAGAGCATCCGAGACGGCCGCGAGCGGATCGTGATCCCCGACGCGGGCCTCGACCGCCCTTCCCGCCGCCTCCTCGAGGAGGGGTAAGGCCATCTCGATGACCGCCTCGGCCTCTGCGCGACCTTGGTCCTCCGGGTCGACCGCGCGATGGAAACCGTGCGGGCTAGCGGGGACGAGTAGCACTGGTTCGAAAGGGCCTTCAAGGGCGCGCACTCGAACCGCGTCGATCAGGCGAGGAGAGGCCGCCGTCCGATGGGCGACGATGAGCACCCGACGCGTCGCAGAAGCCTCCATCTCCTCGGACCACAACATACCGCGGGAACGTTCGGTGCCCCTAGGAACGGTCCCCAGGCGGTCATCGCTGGAGCCGGCACCGTGCGGGTCGCGCTTGCGGGGGTGCTCTCGGGCCGTAACCTGGTGGGCCACACCCTCCCGCGCGCCGCTAGCGTCCTCATTCCATGAAGGTCGCCGCCGTTAAGCTCGAGTCCTCCGCCCGACGTCGCGGATAATTTGCGCCGGTGCGAGCCCCTGGCCGACGAGGCCGGTCGGCGCGGTGCCTGAATGAAATCGTGCTGTCGGCTATCTGATCGAGAAAGGCCATGCCCGTCGAGAACTCGGGCACCTCGCTCCCGCCCGATGGAGCGGCGACACAGCTGATGCTCGCTCTCGCGCGCCGCCACGCGGCCGTCGGCGTAGCGTCAACCAGCACGGTTACGGTGGGCCCTCTCGCGGCGGCTGCGTATCCTGACCCGCCGTGAGGCCCGAGGGGGAAGATCCTGTGGCGCCCGGAGCGGTTCCCACAGATTCGGAGGAGGAGTGGCGCAGCTTGGCGGCGCGCCGCCTGAGGGTCGGCGTCGCAATCGGTGTGGTCGGCCTGGCCGTCATCGCCACCGCGACCACAGTGCTCATGGTCGGTGCCGCCGGCGAGCGCCCGCCGCCCCCTCAACCGAGGGTCGACCGGGCGGCCGCTGAGCCGCCCATTCGCCTCGACGCGCTGCACCGGCCGAAAGGGCGACGCGGCGAGCGCAAGCTCGTGCGGCGGCGCGGCAGGCCGACGCCCGTGATCGGCGTCGGGACGAACCGCTTCGGCGCGCATCGCGGAGGCGCGGGGGGGGCCCCGGATGCCCCGGTGGTCGACGTCGACGGCAGGCGAGGCGGCGAGATGAACGAGGTCGCCTCAATCGGAGAAGTCAAAGAGGACCTCGCGGCGCTTGAGCGCGAAAACGCCCGTATCGAGGCGGCGCTGCGCGGGCTAGGGGGTTCTGGGCGGGGGACCGGCGAGCTCATCTGGCCGGTCCGAGGCCCGATCACCTCACGCTTCGGGCCACGCGGAGGTCGGCTCCATGCCGGCCTCGACATCGGCGTCTCCACCGGCACGCCCGTCCGCGCCGCCGACTCAGGCCGCGTCGTGATCAGCGGCTGGCAAGGCGGCTACGGAAACTTCATTTGCCTTCAGCACACGGGCCGCCTCACGACCTGCTACGGGCACAATTCGAGCCTACGGGTCCGAAAGGGGCAGGCCGTGCGCAAAGGCGGCGTAATCGCCAAGTCCGGCTCGACCGGCAACTCGACCGGCCCCCATGTGCACTTCGAGACGCGCGTGAACGGGCGGCCTGTCGACCCGATGCGGTTCCTTTAGCGCGCAAGTTGTCGACTGGGGAACCGACGTCAGCACCGCTCGCTGTCGACGGGTATGCAACCGAGGCGAAGCCCCTCCGACGCCTCCCGGCTTGGCGCGATTAAGGTTCACTTCACAACCGGTACGCGGACGGCCTGGCACACCCATCCCCAAGACCAGACGATCAACGTGAAACAGGGCGCCGGACTGTGCAGCATCGCGGCCGGGCGGAGCGAGGTCATCGGGCCGGGTGCCGGCTTGGAGCGGGCGCCGACTGCGAGGTCCGGTCGGCGGCCCCGCCCGCTCCTCCTTCTGCCTTCCCCGCCCCGGAGCGGCCACAGCCGGCAGCGGCCCGTCTTTCCCGCCCCGGTCCGCCCTCCCCTCTACCGCGTCAAGAGCCACCCTCGCCGGTCTGTCCCTGACCGCCGCCCCGGCCGATCTGAATCTGCCGCGGACGCGCTCGCTCGGAGACCGGCAGCGTCAGAGTCAGGACGCCATCCTCATAGCTCGCGCCGATGTGCTCGGTGTCGATCGTCGAGCCGAGCCGGAGCTGGCGGCTGAAGCGCCCCTGAGGCCGCTCGCTAACGAGGAACTCGTCGCCTTCGTGCTCCTCGAACCAACGCTCGGCGCTTACGGAGAGCATCTGGTTCTCGACGGTCACGTCGATCGTCTCGGGCTGGACGCCCGGCAGGTCGAGGTGGACCAAGAAGTTGTCCCCTCGGCGGTAGGCGTCCATCGGGAAGCTCGAGGGCTGCCTGCCGCCGGAAAGGGCTTGGCCTCGAAGCTCGTCGAGAAGGTTGAACGGGTCGTAGTTGATCGACATCGCTGCCTCCTCTCTGTCTGTCGTTCCGGGCCCCTATTTACCAAACTGGACTGGTGCCGGTCTCCCGCACGAGGCCGGGTCGAAGCGCGCCGCCTGGCCCGACGCCACGGACTGCCCGGCGAGAATGCCGCCCTTTAGTGACGTCCTCCGCCGACTCGGTCGGGTTCGGCGCTTGATCAGCCTCGCGCTCCCTGGCCGAGGTCCGGCTCGTTGGCCTACGACTGCTTCGACTCGCCGCCTGCGGCCGCCGACTGAGATCGAGATATGACACCTGAACCTGCTCATTGCCGCTCTTCAGGAGGGTTCGTCGCCGGCCCGAAGCAGAGCGACGAGAACCCGCTCGGCGAGGGCGGCGAGCGGCTCCACGACTGGGTGGTCCCGCTGGCCGCCTGGCGCGAGCCCCACGGCAAGAAGGGGGGCGAGGTCAACGAGAGCACGCGCGTGATGCAGGAGGCGGCCGAGAACATCGGCGCCGGCGTGATGGGCCGGAACATGTTCGGCCCCCCGCCGGCGGCGACTGGGGCGACGAGGAGTGGAGGGGCTGGTGGGGGGACGACCCGCCGTACCACCACGACGTCTTCGTCCTCACCCATCACCCGCGCGATCCGGTCGAGATGGAAGGAGAGACCACGTTTCACTTCGTCACCGACGGCATCGAGAGGGCGCTCGAACGGGCGAGGGAGGCCGCGGGCGGCCACGAGGTGAAGCTCTGGGGCGGCGCCCAGGTGATCCAGCAGTACCTGGCGGCGGGGCTACTGAACGAGCTCGAGCTTCACGTCGTCCCCGTTTTGCTCGGCGGCGGCGGGCGGCTCTTCGACAATCTCGCGGACGCGGACGTGCGGCTGGAGCAGATCCGGTCGGTCGAGGCGCCCGGCGTCGCCCACCTCAAGTACAGGGTGATCACATGAACCGGTCGCCGCCGACCCGCCCGCGCGCCTCAGCTCATCCTGACCCCGAGCACCGAATGTGACGCGTTGCTGGCCGCGGTCGATCCGCGTCTTCTCGATCCAAGCATCACGCCGTCTACCCGAGTGCCTCAAGCGTCGAGGTCCACGCGTACCGTCATCAGCTCGGTCCCCATGGCTCGGACGACGGCGGCATTGAACCGGAGCCCGATCCGTCGCTGACGCTCGCGCGGGTCGTCGTCGGGTAGTGGATGGGCGGTGCCGGAGCGCCAGCGGCGCCCAACCTTCACGCGCACACGAGGGTTCGCGACGATGTCGCGCACGTAGGCGGCCCGTCGCCCGTGCTCTGCGACGATCCAGAACGTCGACCCCTCGAGACCATTGCCGACCGGCGTCCGACGCACCCTGCCGGTTCTCCGTCCGATCGTCTCGAGTCCGTAGCCCCTCGCCCGGCCGGTCCCCGCCGTGCAAATGGGGCGCTGGGGGTTTCCGCTGGGACGCCCTAACTGAACCCAATGCAGATAACTCACCGCACTTCCCGTCCCGGTGCGCATCCATAAGAGCCAATTCTCGAGCGATGGTGCCCTGGCTTCGCGACGAGATTCTCCAGACGGGCTAACCTTGATCAGCGCTGCCCGTGACGTTGGGACCGGTGACCGTCCCCCAGGATGCCGAGAACTAGGCGACGCCGTCCTGGTTGCGCCAGCGCGTCACTAGGCGCGCAAGTGAGAACAGGTCGGACTTGGGGTGCGTCATCCACAGAAGCCCGTCGAGGATCCGTGCCACTGCAGGCGGCTTCGGATTTCGATCAACGCGTCACGCGAGGCGAGGGCCTGGCCTCTCAGGTGTTCGATGTGGCTCAGGCTTCGGGCCGCTCGGCGCTGGGTGAACTTCCCTGTGTAGTACTTGCCGCCGATGTTCTGGATGACCAGCTCATCCAGCACCGGGATCAGTGCGGGTCGTTTGAGATGAAGGATCTTCGTCGAGACGGAGACGTTCCGGTACGGGCCGGTGATCGCGATCAGCGCGGAAGTTACAGCCTCTGTCGTCTCCGCCCACTGCTCATCGGGCATGAGTAGATCCCAACCGGGATCGAGTGCTGCGAGCCAGTCGAGGTGGGGCTCCGCTAACAGGCCCTCCCACATCTCTTTCTCGGAGCGTGCCCGCATCAGTCCATTGATTCGATCGACGTCTGCTTCCTCGATGTGGTTCGGCGGGGTTTGTTGGGTGTAAGCGTCGTAGGAATCTGCACCTTGCGAGCTTCTGTCCAAAGAGAAAAACGCCTCGGCGAGGCGGTCGGCGTTCTCGATGACGAGCGGCTCACCAGTCAGTCGCTCGATCTCCAGGTGGACAGGCTCGGGGACTGGCACGTTGAAGACGAATTATCGCTCCGAGCGGCATCTGCGGGTGAGCGCTGCCATCGAGCCCCTCCACTGCGGCGGCCGTGAAGTGCGACGGGCTCACCGATCGCGAGTAGAAAAGGCACAAATCTCCAAACCGGCGATTCCAGGTTCGAGTCCTGGGTGCCCCGCTCGCCGTAAGGGCGGCCATGGCGGTAAGGACCTGCACTGGCCAAGTTCAGATCCCGGTGCATCCGGCTCAGAGCTTCCGCTCCTCGCGCAAAGGAAAAGCGCCCGGCGCCGGTATCCGCGCGGGCCCTTCGGCGGACGGTGTGCGCAGGCCCTTCGGCGGACGGTGTACGCGCTCCCCGTGATGCGGTCGACCAGCCCGACCACCGTTCGTTAGCGGTGCATTCCCGCAGCCGGTTGCCGGATGCCGCGTAGGCGTCATGATGGTCCGTCTGCTCGGCCCGGCCCGCCGCCGTCGTTCGTCGGCCACCATCCCCCGACAGCACGTGGGCCGGCCAACAAGGGGTCTGCGCTAGGGCGCGCCTACTCCGGCCGGGCCGGATCTAACCATGCGACGAGCACTTGGGCCGGATCGCCGTCCGCCTTCAACGTGCCCTCGATCTCGATCAAGTCGGCTCGCCAGTTCTCGAGTTCCGCCAGCGGCTGGCGCCTCGTCGTGGCCTGCCGCATCGCCTCTTGCGCAACTAACCGTGCAAGCAGGGTGACAAAGCTGTCGACCGTCTCTACCACCGCGTCGACGGTCCCGGTACCGTGGGTCAGCGCATTTCGCTGTCGCTCGGTCCGCGCGAGAAGCGCACGGAACCGAGCGTCAAGCCGTGCGAGGCACGCACTCGCGCGAGCCCGACCGGTGCTCACGCTGAGAGCGTCCCGCGCCAGACGATGCTGCATGGAGCCCTTCGGGAGCACGGCGAGGGCTCTCGTTAGGCACTCCTCGAGCTTGGTCAAGTCGAATAAGCGTCGCCCTGCACCGACCTCAGGAAAGAGCTGATCGTGAAGGTCCTGGAACAGCTCGGCGTTCACTCGGCGTCTGTCGGGGATCAGATAAAGAGCGGCCGTAGCCGCATCGAACAGCTCGCCGTAAAGCGTGTGCCTGGCCCACGGAGCGCGCAGAAACCGAGCCGCCGGTTCCGCCCATGTGGCGTCCGCTTTGCTGCGGGCTCGACTGAGGCCCCGCTCAAGCGCGCGCGTCGCGAGAACGATCCGCTGCGGGGATGCCGCCGCTCGCTCGACCGAAACGGTCCAGAGAGCGTCTTGCATGGCTTCCGACTCAGCGTCTCCACCAACCAGGAGTCGATCGACGAACGAAGGACTGAACCCGGCAAGGTTTTGACCTGTCGGCTGGAAGCTCGGATGCGCCGCTCGGTACTCCTCGGATGGTGGCAGTGGCCGCCCGAACACGGCGCCCGCCCACCCGCGAGTCGCAGCGTTCCACGACATCGCGCCGCTCAGAAGCACCCACGGGGAATGGGTTTCCGCAAGGTCGATCATCCCTTGGACAACAACTTCGCGCGCGCGCGCGAGCGCGCGCCGGCCTCGTGTTCTTCAGCTCGACTCGCACGAGCACTCGATGTTGCGCGTCGGGTAAGTGCTCGAGACCGAGCGACACTTTCGCTTCATCCCAGTCCTCAAGCTCCGGAAGTGCAGAAAACTCGTCGCGCTGCGCAAGTTGCCCGCCTTCACGGACCGCGTCGGGGATCATCGACTGGTCAAAGAACTGTACGTAGCCGATGCGCAGGTAGCCGCGGTGGATCGCGGCGTCGTCGACGACGAGCCAAACGACCACATCCGACGTCGCCGCCGATTCCATGACTGCTTCCTCGCATAGCTCCAGTCGCCGCCACTCCGGCACTCCCGCCGGGCTGTCGGAGTCCATATGGTTCTTCAACTCGCTCTCGTCGAGTTCATCGACCTGCCAAAGGGCAATGGGTTCGTCGCTAAGGAGTTCACTGAGGAAGCGCGCCCGCTCCGCCCAGTCATGACCGCGAAACTCGGTGACCTCCGCAAGCTGCAGTATCTGTAGCTGGCATAACGCGGCGGAAGCGTCATGATCTTTGAACGCCTTGC
>Ga0126307_10001704_pt1 | contig 14594 bp, 11 predicted proteins | sample Plot28_FD_89955 | JGI IMG/M metagenome (GOLD analysis project Ga0126307, IMG submission 89955) | Serpentine soil microbial communities from UC McLaughlin Reserve, CA, USA - Plot28 | ecosystem: Environmental > Terrestrial > Soil > Grasslands | place: USA: UC McLaughlin Reserve, Lake County...
CAGCCAGTACACCCGCGAGGCCGGCGTCCGCCAGCTCGAGCGCGAGCTCGGCAAGCTGCTGCGCAAGACGGCAACGCGGATCGCGTCTGATGACGCGACGCCTCCCGTGACGCTCGACGAGGCCCTCGTGCGCGACGCGCTCGGGCGGCAGCGCTTCTGGCAGGAGTCCGCGGAGCGGACTGCAGTGCCCGGGGTTGCGACCGGACTGGCCGTGACCGGCACCGGCGGCGACGTGCTCTTCATCGAGGCGACGCGGATGGACGGGGAGGAGCGGCTGACGCTGACGGGCCAGCTCGGCGACGTGATGAAGGAGTCGGCGCAGATCGCGCTGTCGTGGGTGCGGGCGCACGGCGACGAGCTCGAGCTCCGGCCCGACGACCTTCGCGGACATGCGTTCCACGTCCACGTGCCCGCGGGGGCAATTCCGAAGGACGGCCCGAGTGCGGGCATCGCGATGACGACGGCCCTCGCTTCCCTGCTGACCGAGCGGCCCGTGAAGCACACGGTCGGGATGACCGGCGAAGTGACGCTCCAGGGCCGCGTGCTCCCGATCGGCGGCCTGAAGCAGAAGGTGCTCGCCGCTCATGCCGCAGGACTCACCGAGGTGATCATCCCGGAGCGCAATCGCGCCGACCTCGAAGACGTCCCCGAGGACGTGCGGAAGGCGATCACGTTCCACCCGGTGCTCAGCGTCGACGAGGTGCTCGAGCTTGCGCTCGAGCCGGCGCAGAACCGTGCGCTGCAGGCGGTGTGAGCCTATCCCCGAGGAGGTCCGCCGCGCGGCGGACCTCCTCGAACGCCGCTGGACGCTTTCGATCCTTTACGCGTCGATCGAAGGTGCCGCGCGGTTCAACGAGTTCCGCGAAGCACTTGGGCGCGTCCCGCCCGCCACGCTGACCGCGCGCCTGACGGAGCTCGTTGCCGAAGGTTTGCTCGAGCGGCGCGTGCTCGACACGCGGCCGCCCGCCGTCGAGTACCGGCTGACGAGAATAGGGCTGCGGTTCGAGCCCCTCGTCCGCGAGCTCGCCCGCTGCATGCGGTGAGATAGCGGCACGGATGTAAGTAGCCGTCTCCTCGGCGGCGACGACGAGCACGCACGCGCCACCAGTGGGAATATGCGGCTGCGAGCGGAGTCCTTGGCTTCCGAGACCGATTCGACGAACGGTGAAGGGAGCACGGGATGTTCGGGAAGCGATTCATCGTGATTGCAATGGCGGGTGTGGCAGCGGTTCTCATCGCCGCCGGTTGCGGCGGTTCGCGCTACGGCCGCGCAGCCGCCGGCGGAACAACGCCGGATGCCGGGGCGGCAAGGGGATCGCGCGCGCCGCTGAAGCTCGTCCAAGAGCCCCGACCCGGCCGGATAGAGGGGACACAGGCGTTCATCGCACTCACCCTCGATGGGCAGCGTCTGCGGGCGTACGTCCTTGACGGGACCGCCGGCAGGCGACCGAGGATCGCGCGATGGCTCGACGACAGCTGGGGCGGCCGCAGCCCGCGGACCTTCGTTCGCGACGGCGTCGAGCTGCAGATCGACGAGGTGGATGCCGGCGGACGCGTGACGGGACGCCTCTGGGCTTTCGGCCGGCCGCACGCGTTCAGCGTCGAGCCGGCACGAGGGACGGGCGGACTCTACGACGGCACGGATGCACAGCGACGGCTCGGCGCGACGTGATCGTTCTCGCGCGAGCGCCTGCGGCACCATGGTGTTCCAGCGAGGAGCTGCGTCGGCGCGGGGCGGAGGGCGCCTAGTTGTCCGCCGCGACGTGGGCGCTGCTCGCGGCGACGTTCGCCGCGTCCTTCGTCGAGTTCGTCGAGGCGCTGACGATCGTGCTAGCGATGGGCGTGACGCGCGGCTGGCGCGCTGCGCTCGCGGGCGCGGCGTCGGCCGCGCTTGCGCTCGTCGTCGTCACGGCGGTCGCGGGCTACGCACTGGTGACTTGGCTTCCGGAGACCGCGCTGCAACTCGCCGTCGGATCGCTGCTGCTCGTCTTCGGCTTGCAGTGGCTGCGCAAGGCGATCCTTCGGTCCGCGGGGCTGAAGGCGCTTCACGACGAAGAGGAGGAGTTCCGCGCGCAAACCGAGGCCGCGCGCCACGCGACGCCGGAGAACCGCTTCGGCGTCGACTGGTTCGGCTTCGTCGTCTCGTTCAAGAGCGTGTTTCTCGAAGGAATCGAGGTCGTCTTCATCGTGATCACGTTCGGGCTGAACGCGGACAACATCGGGCTCGCGGCCGCGGGCGCTGCGGTAGCGGGCGTCGTCGTCGTCATCGCGGGCGCGGTCGCTCACCGGCCGCTCTCACGCGTCCCCGAGAACACGCTCAAACACGCCGTCGGCCTGCTGCTCGCGACCTTCGGCACGTTCTGGGCTGTCGAGGGGCTCGGGATCTTCGCGGCGGGCCAGAAGAGCCTCGAGTGGCCGGGAGGAGACGTCGCGCTGCCGCTGCTCCTGGGCGCGTGGTTCGCGCTGTCTCGCTTGGCCGTCTGGTGCCTGCCGCGGATCGCACACGCGGATCGCCGGCGGCTCGCGGCGACGCCGGCGACGGAGGACGCATGATCGTCCGCGTAGCCCGCGGCTTCGTCCGCTTCTGGTACGAGTTCATCGTCGGCGACGACTGGAAGATTGCCGCCGCGGTCGCCGCCGTCCTCGCAGCGGGCGCCGCGCTCGTGGCGACGGAGCTCGTTCGAGTGGACGTGCTCGCGCCCGTGATCGGTGCGGCGATCGTCGCAGCCTTCGCGGCCAGCCTGCTGATCGACGTCCGCCGGCGCGGCTAGCCACAGATCGGTAGTTCGCCCCGCTGCGCTGCCGTACTTCCCGTGATGACGGCCGGAGCTCCGCCGTGGATGGTGTTGGGGAGACGTTTCGAGTAAGGGGTTGCCATGGGACGCATGAATCTCGCGGCCCGGGCGGGGCGGTGGAGCGCCGCACATTGGAAGACCGCCGCGTTCGGTTGGATCGCGTTCGCCGTGCTGGCGGTCGTCGTAGGCGGCGCGGTGGGGGCGAAGCAGATGAAGCCGTGGGCGATTGCCAACGGCGAGTCGCGCCGCGCGGAGCAGATCCTCGATCGCGGGAACTTCGATATTCCGGCGAGGGAGAGCGTCCTGATCCAGTCGGCGACGGCGACTGTCGACGACCCTGCGTTCTCGGCCGCCGTCACCGCCGTCCTGCAACGGCTCGCCGTGCAATGGGACGTCATGACGATCGTTTCGCCGCTCCAGGCGCCTGAGGCGGGGCTGATCTCACGCGATCGCCACTCGGCGCTCGTGCAGTTCGACGTCAAGGGGAAGGCGGAGGACGCGAAAGACAAGGTCGGGCCGATCCTGAGCGCGATCGAAGGCGTCCAGGCTCGGCACCCGGGCCTGATTATCGAGGAGTTCGGCGAGGCCTCGACGAACCACGAGGTCGACCACCGCTTCGAGCGCGACATGGGTCGCGCCGAGCTGACGTCGCTGCCGCTGACGATCGCCATCCTCGTGGTTGCGTTCGGAGCGCTCGTCGCCGCCGGGCTGCCCGTGCTGCTCGCGTTTTCAGCCGTCCTCGCCGCGACCGGGGTCAACCAGCTCGTCAGCCACATCGTGCCGACAGAGGAGCAGACGCTCGCCGCGATCATCCTCATGATCGGCATGGCTGTCGGGATCGACTACTCGCTGTTCTATTTGCAACGCGAGCGAGAGGAGCGGCAGCGCGGCCACTCGCCGCACCAGGCGCTGCTCCGAGCTGCGCGTACGTCGGGGCAAGCCGTGCTGGTCTCGGGCGCGACAGTGCTGATCGCGATGGCAGGAATGTTCGTCTCAGGGAACTCGATGTTCAGCACGATCGGAGCCGGGACGATGATCGTCGTGCTCGCCGCGATGATCGGCTCGCTGACGGTCCTCCCGGCTGTCCTGTACCGCCTCGGCGACCGCATCAACCTTGGCCAGATCCCGCTCGCGCGGCGGCGCGTTCGTGACGACGGCCCGTGGGGCCGGTTCATCGCGAAGGTGCTTCAGCACCCGACGATCGCGCTTGTGCTCTCGGCCGGCGGGCTGCTGGCGCTCGCCGCTCCTGCGGTCGGGCTCCATACAAAGCTGCCGAACCTGACCGACTTCCCGCGCGACCTGAAGATCGTCGCGACGTACGACCGGATCCAGCAGGCGTTCCCGGGATCGCAGACGCCGGCGCAGGTCGTGGTGAAAGCACAGAAGGTGGACACGCCGCAGCTGCGGCACGCGTACGAACTCTTCCGGCACCGCGCCGTCGCGACCGGCGAGTTCTTCACCCCGTTTGCGGTCACCGTGAACCCGGACAAGACGGTGGCGCGGATCGACTTCGCGATCGCGGGCACCGGTGACGACGCCGCCTCGGAGCACGCGCTGCAGACGCTCCGCGAGTCCGTCATCCCGCCGATCGCGAGGACGCTGCCCGGCGCCGAGGTCGCCGTCACCGGCGTGACCGCGGGCACGCACGACTTCAACGAGCGGATGCGGGCGCGACTGCCCTACGTCTTCCTGTTCGTGCTCGCACTGGCATTCGTGCTCCTGCTGCTCACCTTCCGCTCGCTCGTGATCGCGGCGACGGCCGTGGCCCTGAACCTGCTGTCGGTCGGCGCGGCCTACGGCATCCTCGTCGCCGTCTTCCAGCGCGGCTGGCTCGGGGGCGTCTTCGGCTTCCAGACGAACGGGGCGATCGTCAGCTGGTTGCCGCTGTTCCTCTTCGTCGTCCTCTTCGGCCTCTCGATGGACTACCACGTCTTCATCCTCAGCCGGATCAAAGAACTGCACGACGAGGGCGTTCCGACGGATGAGGCGGTGCGGCTCGGAATCACGCGCACCGCGGGAACCGTCACCAGCGCCGCCATCATCATGGTCGCCGTCTTCGGCCTGTTCGCCTCGCTGAGCCTGATCATGATGCAGCAGATGGGCTTCGGCCTCGCGGTCGCCGTCCTGATCGATGCGACGGTCGTTCGCGCCGTGCTCGTCCCGTCCGCGATGAAGCTGCTCGGCGACTGGAACTGGTACCTGCCGCGCTCGCTCGACTGGATGCCGTCGCTGTCCCCCGAGGGCGAACGCGGACGTACTCCTACGCGCCGCGCGCTGCCGACGGCGTGAGGCTCAGAGGTCGCCCACTCCTCCCGAGCTCGAAACGCCGACGCTCGCGCCGGACTCGGCCGCGCCGTACGCCGCCAGCGCGACGGCGAGCGCGGCGCGGCCCGCGGCGCCGGGAACGGACGGCTCGCGTCCGTCCGCGGCCGCAGAAACGAACTCTGCGATTTCGCGCTCGAAGTGTCTTTCATCTTCGGCATCGACCCGGGTCATTCCTGTTGCTGTGGTCACCTCGATCCACTCGCCGGTCTGAATTCGAAGCGCGCCCGCGGTCGCGAAGATTTCCGTCGCCCACCCACCTGGGCGCCCGAACGGTGGGGAGTTCTCGAAGAGCACCGCGGTTGCGCCGCCTTCGAGGTCGAGCATCGCGACGAGGCCGTCCTCGACGTCGCCGTATCCATACGCGTGGTGCGCGCGCGCGGATACCGCCAGCACATCGCGGCCGACCAGCCACCGGATTCGGTCGATCGCGTGAATTCCGCCGTACATGAGGACGCCCCCGCCCGCGGCTGCACGGTTCCACACCCAGGGCGGCGGATGCGCACCTCCCAGCGAGCAGAACCGGTCGAGGCAGGAGAAGGGCTCGCCGATGTCGCCGCTCTCGATGACGTGCTTGGCGTGCAGCACCTCGGTGCGGAAGCGGTGCACGAAGCCGAGCATGAGCACGATTCCCGCCGCCGCCGCTCGGGCGAGAATCGCGTCGGCGTCCTCGAGCGTGTTGGCAATCGGCTTTTCGAGGAGCACGTGCACCCGCGCTTCGCACGCGGTCTCGACAGCTACGCGGTGCAGGTGGTGCGGGACACAGATGCTGAGCGCGTCGACGTCGGCAGAGGAGAGGAGGTCGTCGAGCGTTGCGAACCATCGAGCGCCGCAGACGGCGGCGAGCGCTTCCCCGCGCTCGCGCAGCGGCTCCGCGATGGCGACAACCGTGGTCTCCGGATGAACCTCGTACGCGGCGGCGTGCCGCTGCGCGACTTGGCCGGCGCCGACGATCCCGACCCGCACGGACTGCTCAGTCGAAGGTGACGACGAGGTTGAGGAACCCGTCGACGACGACGGTCGCGCCGGGGGCGACGACCGCTGTCGAGTCCTTCTCCTCGACCACCGCAGGACCTGCGAAGGTCGCGCCGGCCGACAGCAGGAAGCGGTCGTACGCGGGCGTTTCGACGAAGCCGCTGTCGCGGAAGTACACGGGCCGCAGCTCGCGGATCGCGCCTTCGGCGGTCGTCGTCCCTATCTCTTTCTGCTCGAGCGCGAGCGACGGAAGCGGACCGGACGCGGTCACGCGGCAGGTGACGATCTCGAGCGACAGGTGGCGATGCGCGTGGCCGAAGACGGATTCGTAACGCTCGTAGAAGCGCGGCGCGAGCTCGCCTTCGACGTCCACGCCCTGAAGAGTCGCGAACGTGAGCTCGAGGACGATGTCGTGACCTTGTCCCTCGTGGCGCAGGTCGGCCTGCCGGGCGAAGTTCATCTCGTGCTCGGCGACACCCGCGTCCGAGAGCAGGCTTTTGCCCTCGTCCTCGAGTGCCTGATAGACGCTCTCGAGCTCCTCGAGTCGGCCGTCATCGAGCGGCCCCACGACGCTCCGCGCAAGCTCGAACGACGTCGGCGCGGTGAGGAAGCCGAGGGCAGAGGTGACGCCGGCGCTCGAGGGAATGATCGTCCCGCGCATCTTCAGCGCCCGCGCGATCGAATCGGCATGAACCGGCCCCGCGCCGCCAAACGCGATCATCCGCATCCGGCGGACGTCGGCGCCACGCTCCGCGACGTGGATGCGAGTCGCCGCCGTCATGTTCTCGTTCACGACCTGGTGGATGCCCCACGCCGCGTCGAGGATCGAGATCCCCATCGGCTCCGCGATGGCGCTGCGGATCGCGTCGGTCGCTGCCGCGGTGGATAGGTGCATGCGTCCGCCGAGGAAGTTCGCCGGGTTGAGGTAACCCAGCACCAGGTCGGCGTCGGTCACGGTCGCGTCCGTGCCACCGAGGCCGTAGCAGGCGGGGCCGGGGTCTGCGCCGGCCGACGCAGGACCGACCTTGAGGAGGCCGAGCTCGTCCACCCGCGCGATGCTGCCGCCGCCGGCGCCGATCTCGATCAGCTCGATCGAGCGCACCTGGATGGGTAGCCCGCTCCCGCGCTTGAATCGGTGGACCCGCGCGATCTCGAACGCCGTCGCCATCTCCGGCTGCCCGTCCTTGATCAGGCACATCTTCGCGGTCGTGCCGCCCATGTCGAAGCTGACGAGGTCGCGCTCGCCAACCACCCGACCGTAGAAGACGGCTGCGAGCACGCCGGCCGCAGGCCCCGATTCGACGAGGCGGACCGGGAATCTCGCAGCGGTCTCGAGGGTGGTGATGCCCCCGCTCGAGAGCATCAGGTAGAGGTTGTGCTCGAAACCTTCGTTGCGCAACTGTTGGCCGAGCGAGCGCAGGTACGCCGCCGACAGCGGCTGGACGTACGCATTTGTCGTCGTGGTCGACGTCCGCTCGTATTCGCGGATCTCGGGCGCGACCTCCGACGACAGCGAGACCGCGACTCCGGGCAGGTGCTCTCGGAGCCACGCGCCGACCGCGCGCTCATGCGCCGGGTTGCGGTACGAGTGGAGGAAGGTCACGGCGACGGCCTCGACGCCTGCCGCGCGAAACGTCGCCGCGACCTGTTCGAGCTCGGCAAAGTCGAGCGGACGGAGGACTTCTCCGCAGGCCGTCACACGTTCATCGACCTCGAGCCGCAGGGGTCGCGGGACGAGCGGATCGGGGAGAGTGATCAGGAGGTCGTAAATGTCGTAGCGCATCTCTTTGCGCATCTCGAGGACGTCGCGGAAGCCCTTGGTCGTGATCAGGCCCGTGACGGCGCCTGCCCGTTCGATGAGGGCGTTCGTGATCAGGGTCGTGCCGTGGACGGCGAGCTCGATCGCGTCCGCACCGACGTCAGACGCGTCGACGAGCGTCCGCCAACCTTCGACGACGGCTCGGGCTGGATCAGCCGGCGTCGTCAACGTCTTGTATGTCCGGACCGCGCCGGAGGCGCCGTCGACGAGGACGAAGTCGGTGAACGTGCCGCCGATGTCGAACCCGAAGCGGAAGCGCGCCCGAGGTGGTGTCGTGACAGGTTCGGCGGACGCCGTAGCGGCGCTCACACGGGCTCCGGCTCGCGGATCGTCGCGCGCGCGCCCGCGACGAAGCGGCCGCGTCTTTCGGCCAGCACTTCGCCGTCGGCGAAGACGACGTCGCCCCCGACGAGCGTCTGCTCGATCCGCGCACGGAGCTCGAGCGGCTCGAACACGACCGCGCAGCCGCGCGCGCGCGTCTTGAACCCGTCCGCGACCGGGTGAATCGGCTCAGTGAACGAAAACAGCGTCACGTCCGCGTCGGCGCCGATCTCGAGGGTCCCCTTCGTGTCGAGGCCGAAGAGTCGTGCCGGCGCAGCCGTGACGAGGCCGACTGCCCGCTCGAGCGGGAGCGTGCCTCGCGCGGCCGCGTCGAGGATCGCGGGCACGAGGAGCTCCACCGTCGGCAGCCCCTGCGGCGCGAGCTCGAAATCGACGTCGAGCTTCTCGTGCGGCAGGAACGGGGAGTGGTCGCTGGCGAGGACGCCGATTGTGCCCGCGCCGATCGCCGCCCAGAGCGCGTCGCGGTCGTCCGGCGTCCGGAGTGGCGGCGCGATCTTCGCGAGGCCGCCGAACCGCTCGACGGTGCGCTCGTCGAGAAGCAGGTACTGAGGGCACGTCTCTGCCGTGAGATCCGCGCCCAACTCGACGCCGGCGCGGACGGCGTCGAGGGCCGTACGCGAGGACACGTGAGCGACGTGGATCGGCGCCGAGGCCTCCTTCGCGATCGCCGCCGTCGCGGCGATCCCGATTGCCTCAACGGCGGGCGGCCGCTTCCCGGCGCCTCCGGGTCGTGCCTGCAGCAGGCCAAGCAACGAGTCGCTCTCTGCGTGGATCACGCAGCGGAGTTGCGTCTCCGCGACACTCGCGAGGGCGCGAAAGACGTCCGCGTCACCGGTGGCCCACAGCCCCTCGAATTCGCGCTCGCGTCCCGGCGTCGGACGCAGGGTGAAGAGCTTGAACCCGATTGCGCCGAGCGCGGCCATCGACTCCGCACGCGCGGGCTCCACGGCCGCGCCCGCGTAGAGCGCCACGTTCACGTTCGCCTCGGCCTCGATCAGGGAGCGCCTGGTCAGGAACACGTCGGGCGTGCTGCACGCTGGGTCGGCGATCGGCATCTCGAAGACGGTCGTCACGCCGCCTGCCGCCGCCGCCGCCGTCTCGCTGGCGAAGTCGCCGCGCTCCGGCCGGCTCGGGGCTCGGCAGTGGAAGTGGACGTCGACCGCGCCGGGCATGACGTGAAGCCCGGACGCGTCCAGCTCGCGCCGGCCCGCTCCGAGCCCGCCCTGCGGAACGACGTCCGCAATGCTGTGTCCCTCGATCCCGATGTCGGCGACGCGACTTCCGGCCTCGGTAACCACCGTCGCGTTGAGAATCCTCAGGTCGTACACGCGTCAACTGTCGACAGTAACCGCGCGACGCGACAAGTGTCAACGCACACGTCGTGGAGCGAACGCCCTGCCGCGAAAGTCAGCGCTGCACCCCTGTTGACGCGGCATCCGTCGCCTCGAGGTAGGCGACGAGATCACGGATCCCCCCCTCGAGCGAGCGCGTCGGCCGCCAACGGAACGTGTCGAAGACGCGCGCGTTTGCGATCGTCGCGGCGCGGTCGGGGCCTGGGTCGACGATGCAAGAGCTCGCCGGGTCGACGACGAGCCCGGCACAGTTCACGGCGGCGGCAACGACGTCCGAGAACGGCCGCGTCCGTGCCGAGGAGAGGTTGTAGGAGCGGCCGTCGAGCGACGGCGCACGGCAAATCAACCGCACCGCCTCGGCCGCGTCGTCGACTGACAGCCAGTCCGCGCGGGACGACTCCCGTACGGTCGAGACGGTCTCGCCTCGGCGCGCGTGGTCGACGAGGCGCGCCAGCGGCGTCGTCCGGGGGCGGGACGGCCGCGGTAGCTCGCCGGCACCGAAGAGCGAGGTGGGGCGGATCGAGGCGGTGTCGAGTCCCGCGAGCAGGCCGTAGCGGCGGACGACGTGCTCGGCGGCGAGCTTCGCGGCGCCGTACATGGACGTTCCGCCGTCGGCATCGTCCTCCTCGAGCACGCGTTCCGGGCGCTGGTCGAACACGCCCGCGGAGGAGACGAAGAGGAACCGCGCGCACGAGCCGCTGAGTCGCGCGGCGCGAAGAAGCCCCGACAGCGGCGCCAGGTTCACCCGCAGCAACTCGTCCGCGACGTCGCCGTTCTCTTCCGCAGGGGTCAAGGCAGCCGCGTGCACGACGATCTCGGCGGCGTCGATGAGGTCGTCGAGCGGCTCCGAGGCGAGATCGCGCGGGACGTACACGACCGATTCGGGCGGGACATCGGGACGCGCGGCGAACGCCGTCGGCTCGACGCGGTCGGTGGCGGTAACGTCGGCTGCGTCGAGTACGAGCGAACGCACGATCGCCGATCCGAAGAAGCCGGCGGCACCCGTGACGAGGACGCGCAGTCGAGCCACGGCCCGTGACTCAGGCCGCGGCTTCGACGGCCTCGACCGAGAGGCCGTAGTCGGACTCGGCTCCCGCCGGCGTGACGAGACCAAGGACGACGTCCCGCCGAACTGCCTCGGGGTCGCGTTCCTCGACCGGGCCGAAGCCGCCGCCTCCGCCGAGCTGAAGCTCGACGACGTCCCCGGGTTGGAGGTGGATCGCCGGGAACTCGGTGAGCTCCTCGCCGTTGAGCAGCGCCCGGCCGCTCCGTCCAGGTGTGCCACCGTCGAGTCCCTGGGGGCGTGTCGTGATCCGGTCAGGCGTGAGGTTGAAGATCATCGGAGTGGTCCCAACGTGCTCGAACACGATCACCTGACCGACCCCGCCACGGTGGCGGCCGGGGCCGCCGCTGTCGGCCCAAAGCTCCTTGCGGTGGAACAACACGGGCGCGTCCGTCTCGAGGATCTCGCAAGGCGTGATCGTGCTGTTCTCGGGATACGAGACGGGCACCATCCCATCGAGCGTCGGCATGCCGCCCCGCCCGCCGTGCGGAAGCATGTCCACCAGGTATGCGCCTCGATCCGGGTCGCGACCCATCAGGACCAGGGGCCAGATCCCGCCCCCGCTCGCCTGGACGTTCTCGCCGAAGATCGGCCAGAGCGCGCCGAACAGGACTTGGTTGATGTTGTTCGTCGTCTTGGCCCGCGCCTTGACGGGTGCCGGAAAGGTCGCGTTGAGGATGCACCCCTCCGGCGCAGTGACGTGGATCGGCCTAAACAGGCCTTCGTTGTTCGGGGTTTCGGGGACGAGCGCGCACTTGAACGGGTACATCGACGTGGCGTAGGTGCTGTTGTACGCCGAGTTGATGGCGGCGTCCGGGCGCTGGGCGGAGCTTCCGGTGTAGTCGATCCAGATGTCATCGCCGCCGATCGTGACGGCGACGTGCAGGTGGGCCGTCTTCACGTAGCCGTCGATGTCGAGGCCGTACTCGTAGACGCCGTCCGGAAGCGCAGCGATCCGGGCCCTCATCAGCTCCTCCGAGCGGTCGAGGACCTCCTCGGCGAGGGAGGCGAAGTCGAACTCGAGCTCGTCGAGGAGCGCTGCGAGCCGCTCCGCGCCGATCTTGGCGGCGCCTGCCATGGCGCGAAGGTCGCCGAGCAGCAGGTTCGGGACGCGGCAGTTCGCGCCCATGATCTGGAACGCAAGCTCGTTCTCCTCGCCGCCTTCGTAGAGCTTGAACGGCGGCATGCACAGGCCTTCGGAAAAGACGTCGTTGCTCTCGATCTCCGCGGGGTGGCCGCCGACGTCGGACATGTGGGACACCGTCCCGAGGAACGCGACGACGTGCCCGCGCCAGAACACGGGCCGGAGCAGGATGTAGTCGGGCAAATGGCCGGTCCCGATCCATGGATCATTCGTCGCCAGGACGTCGCCATCCCTCAGAGTCTCGATGGGGAAGCGCTCGAGCAGCACCTTCGCCGTCCGCGGGTAGACCTTCGTAAACGTCGCCGTGCTCCACGTCGATTGGCAGAGGGAGCGCGCGTGGGCGTCAGTGAGGATGCATGCGAAGTCACGCCCCTCGCTCAGGATCGTCGAGAACGTCGTCCGGACGATGATCTGGTCGACTTCGTTCATGATCGTGATCAGCCGCTGCCAGAGCATGTCCAGCGTGATCGGATCGAAGACGGAGCGGGTGCGACGGGTCACCAGGAGCCTTCACTCGCGGGCACTCGGGCGGTGAACGCTATCGCCGCTCGCGACATATAGTCAACTGTCGACAGGCGGCCGTGGACGGAATCACCCTCGAGATCATGTGGAACCGCCTCATCGCGGTGATGAACGAGATCGACGACGCGATCGTCCGAACCTCGTTCTCGACCATCGTGGGCGAGAGCCGGGATTTCGGCTACATCCTCACCGACGAACGCGGGCGCTCCCTGTGCCAATCGACGTTCAGCCCGCCGAACTTCTGCGTCGTGCTGCCGCGCACGGCGAAGGTGCTGCTCGAGCGGTTCCCGCGCGAGACGCTGAACGACGGGGACGTGCTCGTCACCAACGATCCGTGGCTCGGCACCGGACATCTTCCGGATTTCGTGATGATCAGCCCGGTGTTCGTGCGCGGCAGCGTGGTCGCGTTCATCGGCAGCATCGCGCACGTCTCCGACGTCGGCGGCCACGCGGGAGACATCGAGGCGCTCGACGTCTTCCAGGAAGGCCTGCGCCTGCCTCCGACCTTCCTCTACCGGGGCGGCGAGCCGTCGACCGACCTCTTCGCTCTAATCGCCGCGAACTGCCGCGTCCCCGACCTCGTCCTCGGTGATCTCCATGCGATGGTCGGCACGCACTGGATCGGCGCGCGCCGCCTTCGCGAGTTCCTCGCCGACTACGGGCTCGACGACCTCACGTCGCTTGCGCGCGAGATCCACGGCCGCTCCGAGACCGTGATGCGGGACCGGATCGAGGCGCTCCCGGACGGAACATACGAGTTCGGCCTCGACATCGACGGCTACGAGGAGATCGTGCACCTGCACGCGACGATCGTCATCCGCGGCCGCGACGTCTACGTCGACTACACGGGCACGTCTCCACAGCGCGTCGGCGCTGCGATCAACTGCGTCTACAACACCACGTACGCGTCCACGATGTTCCCGTTCAAGTGCGCCGTCGTCCCCGAGGTGCCGAACAACGAGGGGCTGTTCCGGCCGATCCACGTCACGGCACCGAGCGGGTCGATCCTGAACGCGACGTTCCCGCACCCCGTCAAGTCGCGGGCGAAAACGACGAACAATCTGAACCAGCTGATCTTCGGCGCGATCTGGCCGGTGCTCGGGGAACACGCGCAAGCGGGGAGCGGATCGATCTGGCCGTTCACGCTGCGCGGCGAGGACTCGGGCTACGGACGCTTCGTGGTCGACATGCTGCCCCACGGTGGCCGGGGCGCGCTGCCGGAGCTGGACGGGATGGTTCCCGTTGCGTTTCCGCACAACAGCGTTGTGACGCCGTGCGAGGTGATGGAGTCGAAGGCGCCGGTCCTGTTCCTCAGGAAGGAGCTGCGGCCGGATTCGGCCGGCGCCGGCCGCCGGCGCGGCGGCGTCGGCCAGGTCATCACGCTACGGCACATCGGCCGCTCGGAGATGATCCTGAGCCTGATCCCGGACAAGGTCGTGTGCGCGCCACCTGGTCTCGCGGGAGGCCAGCCTGGCGTTCGCGGCGAGGTCCTCCTCAACGGCCGCCGGCTCGAGCGCTTTCCACCGATTCGGTTCGCGCCCGGCGACGAGCTCGAGCTTCGCCTCCCGGGCGCCGGCGGCTTCGGCGCTCCGGAGGAGCGAGACCGCGCCGCCGTCGAACGGGACATCGCGATGGGCTACGTCTCGGCGGAGGCCGCGGAGGCGGCATACGGCAGCGCTACGGCGACGCCACGCTGAGCACGACGAGCCCGACCCCGAGCACCGCGATCCCAGTCCACTGCACGCCGGTGGGTCGCTCGTGGAACAGGACGACGCCGCCGACGACCGCGAGCGCCCGGCCGCTCTGCGAAACGAGGCCGACAAGCCATGCCGGCGCGTCGAGCAGGGCGTACGCGAACGCGATGAACGCGATCGCGTCGACGAGGCCAAGCGCGAGGAGGAGCCCGACGAGGCGTACGTCCCAGTGGTGCGCTGTCGTCTGGCGGGGATCGAAGGCGCTCGCGATGGCCGCGCGGCGCCACACGAGGATCGACACCACGAGCGCAAGCGCGACGATCGTGAAGGTGCGCTGCGTGATGATCGCCGCGAGTGGCCCGAGCTCCCGGATCGGGTCACGCACGATCGCGTTCCCGATCGCACCGAGGACGACGCCCACCACGCCGAAGATCGGCCCGAGGCCGTCGACCCGCGCTCTGCCCGCCGCTCGACGGAGGGACGCAAGGACGACGCCCGCAGCCGTCACGCCGATGCCGACCCACTGCCCGGCCGAGGGGCGTTCGCCGAGCAGGATGAACGCGGCG
>Ga0126307_10001705_pt1 | contig 14591 bp, 9 predicted proteins | sample Plot28_FD_89955 | JGI IMG/M metagenome (GOLD analysis project Ga0126307, IMG submission 89955) | Serpentine soil microbial communities from UC McLaughlin Reserve, CA, USA - Plot28 | ecosystem: Environmental > Terrestrial > Soil > Grasslands | place: USA: UC McLaughlin Reserve, Lake County...
CCCGATCTACAATCCGGAAACATCGCCTACAAGTTAACGGAACGACTCGCCGGCGCGACCGCAATCGGGCCGATTTTGCAGGGGCTGGACAAACCTGCAAACGACCTTTCGCGAGGCTGCACCGCAAACGATATTGTCGACGCCATCGCGATCACTGCCGTCCAGGCCCAGGCGCGAAAACAAACTTGAGGCAACGCATGATTCCGGAGGGCATCCAACAGCCGAATCCGTAAAATGTCCCGGCTTAGACGCACAATTGGGCTTCTTGTGATGGCCGCGCTCTTCGCAGTCGGCGTCACCCGAAGCTCCAGTCAACAGCCCGCCAATTCGCAAGCTACCCCGAAACCATCGCCAACTCCCGAAAAAGAACAGGACTCCGTCAAAGTTTTCACTGAAGAAGTCCGCCTTCCCGTGGTAGCGCTCGACTCGTACGGACATTACGATCCCACACTGGAGCTCGACGACATCCTCATACTCGAAGACGGCGTCGCGCAACAACTCCGCAGCGTGCGACACGTTCCGGCAAACGTTCTATTCCTGCTCGATACGGGCGGCGAATCAAGTGGTATGGGCGGTATGTCGAAAAGCACGAGCCTGACACGCCAGGTTGCATCGCAGTTAGTCGCCAGGCTTCAGGAAGGCGTTACGATGGCGGTCATGCAGTCGGGTAATTCGGCTGAGATGTTACAACCCTGGACCACGGACAAGGCCACCGTCCTTCGCACCTTAAAAACGAAGCTCATTTCGACCAAGCGCTCCAGGATTTCTGAAGCGATTGCAAATGCCAGCGTGCAACTCCGAGAGCGTCCGGAAGGAAGCCGTCACGTTGTAATGATCACTGACGGCGTCGACTCACCCGGCGGCAAGGTCGATCGCGGGGAAGCGATGCGCAAACTGATCGCGGCGCGCGCCACAGTTCACATCATTAGCTATACTGAGTTTGTAAGACAGAAAAGCGATAAGCCATCTTCGATTGTCGCGGGTCAACGTCCACCAAGTTCGGATCCAATCACGGCCACGGATCCCACTCTTCCTCCTGGAACAACACGATCGCCTTCCTACAGCGTGCGTCTTACTTTCGACCCGGCCATGCGCCGGCTGCGCAAAGCTTACGAAGCTGAGGTGAAGAAGAGCGAACAGGCTTTGAAGAATGTCGCCGAAGAAACGGGCGGAAAGATTTCGCTTCCACTCAATAATGAAGAGATGTTATCCCAGGCAAACGAAGTCGCGCGCGCGATTGGCGCTGAATACGTCGTTACCTATCGCCCGAAGCGCCCGCTCGCAGAAGCCACGCCCGGCGAGTACCGCCGCATCGAAGTGGCCTCACGCCGAGTCGGACTCAGCCTCCAATCACGCCGTGGCTACATAGTTCCTACGCAGAATTAACCACAAAGGCACAAAGACACAAATTCTGATTAGATATTTTGTGTCTTTGTGCCTTTGTGGTAAATCTACTTTGCAGCTTTAGCTGATCGCGACTTCGAGTGGCGATTCGACGTGTGGCACCAGTTGGCGGACGTCAAACTGATCCGGCTTGGGCCTTAGCGACTGGCGATGCAACTCTTCCCAATCTTCTCTCGGCACTCGATGAAAGGCCTCGACCACTTTCGGATCGAATTGCCTGCCGACCCAATCGTCGAGCTCCTGCGCTGCGGCTTCGTACGGCTTTCCCCGACGGTATACGCGATCGCTCGTGATTGCGTCGAACGCATCAGCCACGGCAAAGATGCGCGCACAGATGTCGATCTCTTCGTTTCGTAAGCCGAGTGGATAACCGGTTCCATCACACTTCTCATGGTGCTGCGCCACAACCCGCGAGGCGCCTTGCAAAAACTCGATGCCGCGCAGGATCTGTTGCCCGTGCAGCGGATGCTCGCGCATGCGCACCCATTCTTCTTCGGTGAGCTTCGCCGGCTTGCGCAAAATCGAATCCGGCACGCCGATCTTGCCGATGTCGTGCAACAGCGATCCAAATTCCAACGACTTCATCTCTTCGCTGCTCAACCCGTACTCACGTCCCAGTCGCAAACTGTAACTGACGACGCGTTCCGAGTGACCGTGCGTTTCCGAGTCTCGCGTTTCGAGTGCCGCAGTCAGCGCTTTGAGTGTGGAGCGATAAGCGCCTTCCAAGGAGTTCAACGCGCGATCGAGTTCGGCAGTGCGCTGTTCGACTAATTCTTCGAGGTGGTTTTCATAACGCTGCTTGGCGACGACGAGATCATGATGTTCGAGCGCGCGTTTGACGACTGCTTCCACCTGCCGCAGATCAAAGGGCTTCATCAGATAATCGAATGCACCAACGCGCAGCGCACCGATCGCGCTTTCGACAGTTTGCATGCCGCTAATCATTACCACGACCGTGTCCGGTGAGTGCTCTTTGACGTGCGGAATCATGTCGAGGCCGCTCATGCCCGGCATCGTGATGTCGCTGATCACCAACTGGAACTCGTCTTCACGTAACCGTCTGAGTGCGTCCTCAGCGGAACCGGCTCGGGAACAGTCGTAGTCTGCGCTGAGCAGGTCGGCCAGGATCTCCGTAATCTCGGCTTCGTCGTCAACTATCAGTATGCGGGGCGCCACAGGTGTCGGCATTGGGTTCTCCTGAAAAGGGCAGGACATGGCGGCAAGAAAAAGTTAGTAGAGCTCGGCTCGTGAGTTTTCGAGGGATTAGGGGTGGGGTACACCCGCCACGTACGCGGCTCACGCATTTTAGCCGTTTTGGCCACCTGTGGCAAACAAGTTTTTACGCAATGGGTAAGCTACTGCTACAGAATAGTTTAGCTATGAACGATCTGACAGGAATTCGGGACTTTGTCCCAACGTGTGATTAAAACGTCTTCGCGGCGGGCGGTGTTGCGCTCCATAAGAAAGCGCCTTATGATGTGCATCCTTCGCGCCGGAGTGGCGAAATTGGTATACGCACCAGACTCAAAATCTGGCGTCCGTCAAGGACATGTCGGTTCGAGTCCGACCTCCGGCACCAACCCTTTCTAATTCCTCGAAAATAACGCTTCTCTCTGAAATAAAAATCCGGGTTTCGTCATTCACAGCAGCAACAGCTTTCCGAACTTATTTCAGGAGATGAAGTCATGGGTAACCCAACCGAATATCAATTTGATCTCACTAACGCAAACCGACCCACAAACGCAACGATCTCGGAAGAATGGTATCCCGGCATACAGAACTTCTGGGAGCGGTCTACGCGGCTTCGCCCCGTTGATCCGATTAACGGCGTCCGGGCCGTGGTAATTCACGCGACCGCCGGCACCACTTCGGACGGGGCCGTATCTGTCATGCGCGACGGGGCTGCTAGTTTTCATTGGCTCGTACCGGACGAAGACGAGCCACAGCACGGCAGGTTCGTTTGGGCGTGCGCGCCTGAACGCCGTGCTGCCGGACACGTGAGAAATAGTAAGCACCACCCTGACGTGAATAATGACGCTCAGAGAGTGAACGATTGGTCACTGGGGATTGAAATCGTTAACCGGGCCAATGGTGGCGATTCATTCTCCGATTGGCAGGTTAAAGCTACAGCACAGATTGTTCGTTACTGCTGGGCCAAATACCCTAACTTGAGGCATGTGGTTTCGCACGCCAAATTAGATCCTCAGCGGCGTACCGACCCGGGCTCGAATTTTCCCTGGGAAGACTTCAGAGCGTTGGTCTTGAGTGGTCCACCGTCACCGGCACCCCAGTTGGAAATTCTGTCTTCGCAGCAAGCTGAAGACTTTGACGACGATGACTCAACTACCGCAGTGCTGCATGCTACCGGTGGAAGTCAGTGACCGCTTTCTGTTCTTCGTTGTTGCTTCACCAATGATGCTGAACGAGCCGAGCAGCAGCCACCGCCGGGCGGCGGATTGCTGCTCGGGCTTAGCTGCGAGAGGGGTGGTGTAGTGCCAGAAGGGGAGTTTGTAGATTGAGACTCCGCCTTGAATATTGATGTCTACGATCTTTGAAAAGTGTCCCTTCTCCTCGTAGACGAGATACTGGTGTGCGACAGCGTTGTTCGTGAACATGAGGTGGAAATCCACGAAGCCGTGCTTCACGTATTCATTCTCCGGATGATGATCGTTATGAGGCCCGACGTAGTCGCCGTGTTCGTAACAACTAACCTGTAAAGTTAGGTTCGGGTCCAACTTGAGCCCGGTGACGGCTTCCGCGAAATTAATGAAAGTGCTTGACTGCATCATCTGCAAGAGCCCGATGCTTTCCGCCGCTCGATACGAGCGAGCGCTGCTCCTACGAAAGAAGGCTGTCTTGATGTGCATCGTCTTGTTCAGCCGCTCTTCATAGTTCTCTTTCATTGCTGTGATCGACTCTGGCGGAATCTTTCTCTGCTCGATAGCGAGATGAGGGTAGAGGTGAGTATCCAGAATCCTTACCGCGTCTTCTGCTTTGCGCCTGTCGACCACTCCATCGAAGACCGCGAAATATCTCTTACCATTCAGGAATAAGGAGTTATTAGCCTCTCCTTTGAGGATGCGCAGACCTTCGGGCGTCAGCATGTGGGAAAATTCGTGAGGAAAGGTTCTCATCTTAATTGTCCTTTCACGCGGGAGTTTTTCGTAACCATCTGGCGATTGCTTCAGCAAACATCTGTGGCGCATGCTCCGCTTCGCGCAGGTACATCGACGGCTCAATTAACTCCAACTCCACCACTGCAAAATCGCCGTCGTCTGTGCGTACAAAATCAACTCGCGCGTAAAGCGGGGTCGGCGAGATGAACTGCATGATCTTCTCACCCGTTGCCAACAAATCAGCCGTTGGTTTCGTGCTTTGGATTATGCCCCCGTGTTCCTCCTGAACTCGGAAGTCGCCTGCTTTGGGAGTTTTTAGAATCGTGTGACTGTATTCGCCGTTGAAGTAGAACAAGGAGAACTCTCCTTCTTCCACAATGCCGCGCATGAACGGTTGGACCATGTAGGAGCGTTTCTCGAAAACTTCACTCAACTCCCCGGCATGGACGCTGCCGCGTTTCAGCCGGAAAGCGTACTGTGCATTTGCGCCGATGGTCGGCTTGATAACCATCTGATCCGTCTTTAACTGCTCAAACCATGATTGAATCTGTTGGCTATCTATTTTCCTATCGCTCCAGATCTTCGGAACTATTTTGCCGCCCCGCTTCTCGATGTCTTCAAGATAGATCTTTTTATCGGCATTCCATTTCACGATCTCCAACGGATTCGCCAAACGAGTTTGTGTTTCGATCTCCTGCAAGACGCCCAGGAATGCGGGTAGATGATTCTGATAATCCCACGTCGTGCGGATAACAACGCCATCGTACTTCCACCACTCGACCGCAGCTCGCCACGGCACAAATTCGGCGACATGACCCAGGCGCCGTAATGGCTCGACCAGCAACTCATCGTCGGCTACAAAATCAGTTAGATCCTCGATCGAAAGCAGAGCTACCCTCATAGATACCAGCGACTTTTTCAGAATTAGAGAAGTGATTAACGGACAGAGAATCGAGTCGCCGGGGGAAGCGCATCAAGAATCTCCTTGACGAGAGTTCGAGGTTTCAAAACACAACTGACGCGTTGCGAGAAAGCAGCCGTAGCTTATGACCGATCAGGATCGAAGTCAATGAGCACCTCCCCAATGGCTATAGCCTCTGCAAACAAATCACTGGTTTCTGTCATTACATATAGAAGTTGGTCCACTAGCCTCCATTACTGAACTACCCAGTCAGGGTGGCTAGGTTGGCGCTGTTTAAAAACGGCTGAATTATCAGAGTTTGTTCCCCCGCAATCCTCTTCCAATCAGCCTCGATATCCATTGGACAACACCTCTACCCTCGAAGGAGAAACTATGCCTAAAGAAAACGATCCCAAAAAGAAATCCTCCCAGCCGGACACCACCGATGCAGTTACACCTCCGATCGCAGTGCCCAAAGAGCGCATGGAATTTAAGAAACTGTTGCTCAGCAATCCAAACTTTTTCGGTACCTTTCCCGACTTGGGAGCGGTGGTGAAGCCCTTGAAGGGCGACACTACTTTCGAGCAACTCACTTGTCTGGGTCTCTATCCCGGCGGTTTCTTCGGCGCCGGCCGGCTCGAAGCCGTCATCAACATCAAACAACACTCCGGTTACGGCACCGATGCGTGCGGCAACGGCACCACTGAGTACGTGCGATTTTTTGCGGAAGATTCCGGAGGATGGCACGATCTAGGCCTCGCTTCTGTTCAGGTCTACAATCTCGACGGTCCGCTGCCTGTGAGTTACGCGGTCCAGGTTGAATTCAAAGAGCCACGCAAGTCGTGCACGTTCGAGAACATCGTCAACGTGCGCGCGATTCTCTCGTGGGAACTCGAACCTACGGCTGGAGATCCCGATTTCACTCCCATCTGGGGCAATGTACTCAATGCCCGCGTGCAGGTCGCAAAACGATTTCTGTTCGAAATCCCTTTGAAGGATTTGATTGCAGAGAAGCTTTTCACCGTTGAATCAGCAGCCCTTGCGGATCTCGACCTCGATAAACCGTTACCGGCTAAGGAACCGACTGAGCTGACTTTCGGCCAGTTGAAAACTTTGTACGCGGATGCGAAGGTGCCAGCCCACCGCTTCGGTTTCAAAGACGCGCTCAAACTAACGCGCGGGTCGCTGGGTAAAGCGCTGACTCAGGCCACGATTCGTGCAAAAGCACCCGAGACTGAAGCGAAATTCTCGCCCAGCCTGCTGGCTGGTGTGGATCTGGCCGGAATCCTGGACCAGATCAACATACTCCAGGGCGACACGACTTACGAACAACTGACTTGCGCCGGCTACAACCCGCAGACCCGCACGCTTGAAGGCGTCATTCAAGTGAAACAGAGCAGCGGTTTTTCCGGTAAATTGTGCTCGGCGGGCAGCACGGAATACGTAAGCTTCTTTGCGTTTTTCGGCGGCACGTGGCAGCCGCTCGGTACAGCCACAGTGAAAGTCTACGACTTGTCAGGTGTGAGTGGGGCGAATCCTGTCAGTTACGCAGTGTTCCGAATATCGAACGTCACAGAACTTCCGTGTCACGATATAAGAGGCATTCCCTTGCGCGCCATCCTGTCGTGGCAAGTGGAACCCACTGGTCCGAACTTCATTCCCACCTGGGGAAACGTTCTCAACACACACATTCAACCGCAGATTCTGATCGGTGATCCGGGTCTCGAGCAGATGCGGTTGATGCGCATCGGCAGGGTTTCGATCATTGGTATCAACAACGTCACCGGTCTTGCGAATCCTACCGGCGTGGCGGGCGATTGTTCCGGTGATGATAGTCCATTCGGTGGCTCACCTACTGTTACCGGTGACTTCATTCCGAGAATCGACGTGTTTAATCATATCAATGGATCACTGTTACCGGGCGCGAGGCCGATCATCTACCAGGCATGGATCATCCCGAGTGTCGGATCTCCGTTCCAGCTCACCGATGATTTTGGCATTCAGCTCTATCCGCCACTGGGTCCTGTGGGCGGCGTGTTCCACAATCAGCAAGCGACACCTGCACTGGCACCCGTGATCGGTGGCGCGCCAGGAGACGTTTACTACACCTACATGGAGTCGGATCTACAAGCGGTCGAACCGCGCACGGTGGCGGTGTTCAATGCCGACGGTCTGCCGGAGGGCAACTACACCATTGAGATTCGCGGCTTCAAGTTTTTTGCGGGTAACTACGTGGCCATCGCGCCTCAAAGCAAGATGATTCACGTTTACAACGGCTACCCGCACAGTGAACTCACAGTAGGCGGCACGCTGATCTCTGTCCAGCGACCACAAGTCGCCATCTCGCTTCTGCCACCCGCGACAGACTGCGGTGACATAGTGGTGGGAGACACAATCAACGGACAATACAGCGTGACGGATCTCTTCTTTGGCAGCGTTTCAATTCGAATGCTTCCAATCACTGTTGGAGGTATCCCACAACCGATAAATCCGGTGGTCTTGTCGAACGCCACGATTCCCGGCGGCAACTCTGTCATTTATGATGGAACAAACACGAACGGAACTTCCGGGACGTTCACTTTGAGCACGGCGGGTCTGACGCCGTGCGGGTATACCATTTTGCTCCAGGCTTGGGACCGAGCACTGGTCAGCGACTCGTGCAGCGGTCACTATAACGAGTTAGGGGTAGGCTTCTGCTTGCGTGCAGAAGAAGAGTAACAAGGGGCCTTGGCCACAGAGTCACGCAGGTGATTCTGTGGCCATTCAAATTAACCGCATCGTGGTCAGAATAGGGCAACTACCGGTTAAGTTGACCACTTTCACCATCCCACCACAGCCACTTTCCTAAGACAAACACTGGCACACGAATGGCCTAATGCCTTGCGGGACAGAAGCTCCGCCCAAGACTTTTTTGACAAGACCAACCAAGTTTCCCAAGGTCAACTTCACGAGTCATGTTTCTAGACGGCAACTCTTTCATCTCCCGCGCTACCCGCCATTTATGGCCCGTCCCTACATTCGTGATTCCGTGCCTGCTCGGGCTCTGCTTCATAGTTTCCGAGCTCTTTGGAGCAAACCTCACTGGATTCATCCTGATCCTGTTTCTTACGCAAATAATCGTCAGCGCAATCGTCTGGAAAAATTGGAAAGGCACGCAAGAACAACTCGCCGGCGTTAGACACGAACTATCAAGCCTGCAAGGTATCGTCGACGTTTCGCGCGACGCCATCATCGGCGTCACGCCTGAAGGCATCATCATGAGCTGGAACCGCGGCGCGCGTGGTATCTACGGCTACACCTCGAAGGAAGCACTCGGCGCGCCGATCTCGATGTTGTTCGATCACCGGCGTGGCCAGGAAGCGACTGCTTTATTTGAGAAGGTTGCCGGCGGCGAGAACGTCACGCAACACGAGATGGTCCACCTCAAAAAGGGCCGCACACCGATCGACGTCTCGCTGACGATCTGTCCGATCGTGGAAGACAAAGTCATCACCGGCGCTTCGGTAGTTGCACGCGACATCACCGAACGCAAACGAGCGGCAGGCTCGCTGGCCCAACAGGCCGCCGCGATGAAAGCGTCGCTGGACGGCATGGCGATTATCGATCATTGCGGCGCTTGTATTTACCTCAACGACGCTTACGCGAAGATTTTTGGTTACACCGATCCCGAACGAGTGATTGGTGCGAGCTGGGAGATGTTTTACTTCGAAGAGGAGTTAACGCGTCTCAAAGAACAGATCATGCCCGCAGTCTGGCGCGACGGTTCGTGGCGCGGCGAGGCGATGGGTTTGAAATTCAACGGCAACACATTGCCGTTGGAAATCTCGATCTCGAGTGTCGATGGTGGCGGTCTGGTGCAAGTCGTACGCGATATCACCGAACGCAAGAAGCTCGAAGAAACCCTGCGCAACAGCTCGCTTAAGGACGACCTGACCGGTTTATTCAATCGCCGCGGACTACTCAAACAAGCAGCGCCTTACTTCGACTTCGCGCGCCGCCAAAAAGAAAACCTGCTGCTGCTCTTCATCGACCTCGACGGCATGAAGCGGATCAACGACGAGTTTGGCCATAACGAAGGCGACAACGCTCTTATCAACACCGCCGCGATACTCAACGGCAGTTTCAGAAGCTCAGATATCATCGCGCGGCTCGGCGGCGACGAGTTTACCGTGCTCGTCACCGATCTGAACGCGAGTAAAGAAGACGCGATCGCCAGGCTCAACGAAAACTTGCGAGCTTACAACGCGAGCGAAACACGCGGTCATAAACTCGCTTTCAGTATCGGCGTCGCAACGCTCGAACCGGAACGCATGACGTGTTTCGAAGAGTTACTCGAACAAGCCGACCAGGCGATGTACGAGCAGAAACGCATGAAGCGACGCCGCGCCACGGAAACTAACAAACAGCCCGGCAACGCAGACGCGATCGAGTCGCCGCTCGCGACGAATTCAGTTCCCTTCGCGCCCTCGACAAACAAGAAAGCGTACGGCGGAACTTTCGACAATGCGGCGATCGGAATGGCAGTGGTTTCCGTCGATGGTAGTTGGTTACAGGTTAATGAAGCGCTGTGCAAACTGTTGGGTTACTCGGAACAGGAACTGCGCGCGACGAGCTTCCAGCACTTGACGCACCCGGACGATTTCCGGCACGTGCAGTCGTACATTCAGCGCGTGCTCGAAGGCTACATTCAAAGCCACGAGCAGGAGAAGCGCTACATACACGAGCACGGTCACACGGTTTGGGTGCAATGGCACGTGTCGCTGCTGAAGGATTCGGAAACCGGCGCGAAGCGGCTGTTCTTCCAGGTGCAGGACATCAGCGACCGCAAGAAGGCGGAAGAAAAGTTGACGCAGGACACGCTGACCGGCTTGCCGAATCGAGCGCGGTTCTACGACCTTTTGAAGCTGCGCGTCGCGCGCAAACAGTCAAACAAAGATCGGCGATGTGCGGTGTTGCTGCTCGACGTCGATCGCTTCAAGCTCGTTAACGACAGCCTCGGAAATGCAAGCGCCGATCAACTGCTGATACAGATCGCGCAACGCGTCAAGACCTGCATGCGACAAGGCGACGTGCTCGCGCGCGTCGGCGGCGACGAGTTCGCTGTGCTTCTCGATGATGTTTCCGGTGAAGAAGAGGCGTCGTCCGTAGCGACGCGCATTCAGCAGGCGCTCGCGATTTCGTTCAACCTGCTGGGCCAGGAAGTTTATACGACGATGAGCATCGGCATCGCGCTGGCTTCGGACGGCGAACACGCTTCAGAGATGCTGCGCGACGCGGAAACAGCGATGCACACCGCGAAGGCGCGCGGCAAAGCGCGTTATGAGATCTTTGGACACGACATGCACGGCGAAATAATGAGTCGTCTGAAGATGGAAATGGACTTGCGCCGTGCGTGTGAAAGAGACGAGCTCTTCGTCGACTATCAACCAATCGTGTCGCTCGAGAGTCGCACCTTGATCGGCTTCGAAGCGCTCGTACGCTGGCGCCATCCCGAGTTTGGGCTCGTGCCGCCGCAGGATTTCATTCCGGTGGCGGAAGAGACGGGCCAGATTCTGACGATCGGCCAGAGAGTGCTCGAATTAGCGTGCCGGCAGGCGCGTGAGTGGCAGGAGACTTTTCCCGCTTCGCCGCCGCTCTTCGTCAGCGTCAACTTGTCCGTCAAGCAATTCAATCAGCCGGAGCTGGTGGAGAACATCGCCAATCTACTCGCGGAGTCGCAACTGCCGCCGCGTTGTTTGAAACTCGAAATCACCGAGTCAGTGTTTAGCGACAACATCGAGGCGGCCGTTGGACTGTTGACGCAACTGCGGGAGCTCGGTGTGCAGTTGAGCATCGACGATTTCGGCACTGGATATTCGAGCCTGAGTTATTTGCAGCGTTTCCCTATCGATACTTTGAAGATTGATCGCTCGTTCGTCACGCAGATGATGGAGAATGAAGAGAACCTCGCGATCGTCCGCACGATCGTCGCGCTGGCGCAGAACCTTGGCATGGACGTCGTCGCGGAGGGAGTGGAGACGGAAGAGCAGTTGAAACTCTTGCGCAAGCTCGAATGTGAAAACGGGCAGGGATATCTCTTCTCGACGCCACTGGGCGGACAGCAACTCGATGAGTTCATCGCGAGCTGCAATCTTGAGTCAGTAAATGAGTATGTAGCTGCGTAAGCTAAACCTGGTACAGGTCGCGGCCGGCGTTCTCGACGATCAACGTGTCCGGATCGGAGCGCAGCGCTTCGTAATCGAATGAGCCGTGATCGAGATAACCTAAATTGACGCGCCTGCACGTCTCCTCATCCAAACCACTCGCCATCGTGATCTTGTAACGAGGAATGACCTTGCCTTCGGCATCGAGCCTGCCTGCGTAAGCAACATGGGCCAGGTGAGCCGCAATGCAGAGGTTCTCGCGCAGCTCCTGCGAAACCCCTAACATGTCACGCACGCTTTCAAGCGGCGCGTAACCGTACTTCTCAATCAACGCGCCGTGCGTCTCGGAGAGTTTTGTCAGGTGTGGCGCGTAGATGATCAGCTCGCCACCTTCTTCGATGATCGCGCCGAGCTTGTAACTCGCCTTTCCGCCAACCCATAGTTCATCGTAATGCGGATCGAGCAAGGCGATTGCCTTTTTGTACTTCCTTCCCGTGTAACGGATGTGAACCTGGCGACTGACTTCAGCCGCGCGTCGAAAGGCCTCGCGAATATCTCCGGCGAAAAGCGCATAGGTAACTAGTTCGCCGTCAAGTTCTCTCGAAACGACTGTGTTCAACGAGATGATGCGAGGGATGATCAGCTCCGCTGCGGCTTCGATCAAACGTCGCGTGGGTGTGTCGACGCGGGCGATGATGTTTTCGATGCCGGCAAGCGCGCCGAGCCAGTGCGTGGTGTGCGTCAGCTCGGGCCCGGCAACGCCGGGGAAAAAATACTTTGCGCCGCCCGCAAAGCCTGCGACTTCGTGCGGCACCGTCGCGCCAAACACGAGCACCGTGTCGTAAACCCCGGGCGCGAGTAATTTGTTGATACTCACTGGAACGGCTTGCTCGATCAAACCACCGGTTAAGTCATGCACTGTTTCAGCGCTCAACTCGCCGAGAGTTATCAGCTCGTCGGGTTCGTCCCAACGGTGATCGTAAAGATGGCCCGAGAAGTTTGTAGATCCGATCTTCGAAAGCTTTTGGGATTCGGACATGCGCGGGTGAGTGCCCTGGGCCACCAGCACGTCGAATGAAGCCACGCCACGTTTGGCGAGAAACTCACTGGCTGCCGGAAAGAGTAAGTGAGTGTTATCATCGCGAGTCTTATCGGGAATGATCGCAAGCACACGCTCACCGGGTCGGACTACATCGAGTGCTTGATGGACGATTGCAGTTAGAGTGGAAGGATCAAGACCATGGGCGGAACTCTCACCCACCACACTCGATGTCAGCAACTCGGTTGACATGAAAAAATACAATCCACAGATTACACAGATTACTTTTAATCGATCTTTGTAATCTGTAGATTGACCTTTAAAGCGATACAGTCTGCTCAGCCCAGAACTGAAACTCGCGATGCTTGTGTATCTCGGCTTTGGCTTGTTCGCCGCCAGCGACACGGCAAATCTGTTCAAACACGCGCTGCCCAACCTCGTCGATCGTCTCCCTACCGTCGATCACGCCGCCGGCTGAAAGATCGAGATCATTGCTCATGCGCTCGAAGATGGGCGTGTTTGAAGCGAGCTTGATCACCGGCGCGATGGCGTTTCCGATCGTTGTGCCTCTGCCGGTCGTGAAGACGATCACCGTCGCTCCCGCCGCTACCAAACCCGGCGTTGACTCCTGATCGTAACCGGGTCCCTGCATCAAGTTCACCCCACGACTCTTCGCGGTCTCGGCATACTCCAACACTCCCTCAACGCGCGTCGTTCCAGCCTTCGCCACTGCTCCCAACGATTTGATCGTGATGTTCAGCAGTCCGCCGGCGATGTTTCCCGGACTCGGATTGTTGTTCAGCACCGCTCCAAACTTCGACGCATAATCCTTGTACCAATCCACCATGCGATAAACCGCGCGCCCGGTCTCGACGTCCTTCGCGCGATTCGCGAGCAGATGTTCCGCGCCACAGAACTCCGGCACTTCAGTAATCAACACAGTGCCGCCGGACCGCACCAGCAAATCCGCCGCGCGTCCGAGTGAGGGATTCGCGGAGATGCCCGAGAACCCATCCGAGCCGCCACATTTCACACCGAGAACCAACTCGCTAACAGAACACTCTTCGCGTGCAGTTTGATTCACTTCCGGCAACATCCGCTCGACTTCGCTCAAGCCCTTTTGAATCGCCGCCTGCGTGCCGCCGACTTCCTGGATACCAATCTTCGCCACCGGCTTATCGAACGACCTCTCTCGCTTGAGTAAATATTTTTCCACCTGGGCGAGATTAGTTTTCTCACAGCCAAGATCGATCAAGATCACGCCGCCGACGTTTGGATGGTCCGCATAGTTCGAGAGCGTGCGCAGCATCACGTCGATCGTGGAACCCTCCTGGCAGCCGCAACCCTTGTTGTGCGGAATCGCAACGACGCCGTCTACGTTCGGATATTTCAAACGGTCGTAGGTGGTGAACTCCGCGATCATCGAGATCTGCAACGCTTCGTGACTCGCGCACATGCTCGTCGGCACGATCAGCACGAAGTTTCGCGTGCCCACGCGACCATCGCGGCGGCGATAACCCATGAAGGTCTTGCGCTCGGCTTCGGGAATGTAGTCAGGCGCGGGCGTGTGCAGCGTCTCGGGCAAATCTCTTATGATCGGCACGTCGTTGGTCATGTTTGCGTGCGTGATCTGCTCGCCGCTGCGAATGCCGAGCGAGGTCCCGATCGGCTGGCCAAACTGGCGCACGAACTCTCCCGCGGGAATGTCGCGAGTCGCAAAACGATGACCCGGTGGCACCGCGCCCAGCAGGATTACGATCTCGCCGTTTGGCAGTAAGACTTCAAGATCGGCGAACGTCGCCGTTTTGACCACGGCAACGTTGTCGTTGTGGTCAACAATGATTGCGTAATCGCTAATTGCAGCCGCTCTGGGGATTTCTATGCTGGACATTCCTAAGTGGTATTACCAATTTCGCGTATGAGCGATGACTTTAACACGTGGCTAACAAAACAAACAAGCACGATTTCAGCACGGGCCATATGCTTGC
>Ga0126307_10001706_pt1 | contig 14587 bp, 15 predicted proteins | sample Plot28_FD_89955 | JGI IMG/M metagenome (GOLD analysis project Ga0126307, IMG submission 89955) | Serpentine soil microbial communities from UC McLaughlin Reserve, CA, USA - Plot28 | ecosystem: Environmental > Terrestrial > Soil > Grasslands | place: USA: UC McLaughlin Reserve, Lake County...
ACGCGTCTCACCCGTGCCCGAAGCTTTTCGTTCGCCGGGACGACATCGATCATCAGTCCTGCGTACGTCTTGCCGAGCCGGATCATCGAGACGGTAGAGAGCATGTTCAGCACGAGCTTCTGCGCCGTGCCCGCCTTCAGACGCGTCGAGCCCGCCAGGACCTCGGCGCCGACGACGACGCAGATCTCGCGCTCGCACGCCTCGGCGAGCTCCGAGCCGGCGCAACAGACGAGGCAGGCGGTAAACGCTCCGGCGCGAGCCGCTGCGCGCGCGGCGCCGACGGCGTAAGGCGTTCGGCCGCTGGCGCTGACGACGATGACTGCGTCGCTGCTGCCGGCGTCGACGGCGACGACATCCCGCGCTCCCGCGTCGGCATCGTCTTCGGCGGCCTCGCGCTCAAACGGGGTAGGGGCCGTGCTCCCTGCAAGGACCGCGATGACGCGGCCGGGGGCGACGGAAAAGGTCGCCTCGCACTCCGCGGCGTCGAGCTCGGCGAGCCGTCCCGACGAGCCCGCGCCGACGTAGATCAGGCGGCCGCCGCCACGCACACGCTCGACGACCGCGTCGATCACGGCAGTGATGTCCGGCAGTGACGCGGCAACGGCCCCGGCGACCGTCGCGTCCTCTCGATTCATCAACCGCGCCAGCTCGTCGGTCGAGAGGACGTCGAGCTCCGAGCTCTCGGCTCGGCGGGCCTCGGTGATGAGATCGTCACCGATCATGGCGGGAGTCTAGGCGGCGCGAAGTGACTGGTCAATACCATTCCAGGCCCGCCTTCGCCGCATTGGTCTTGTCAGACGGCGGGTTGGGCTATACCATCGCCGCGTGGCCGGGATCGAGCTGCGACACGTGACGAAGCAGTTCGGGGGCGGCGTGGTCGCGGTGGACGACGTCGAGCTCGAGATCGAGGACGGTGAGTTCATGGTCCTCGTCGGCCCATCCGGCTGCGGGAAGTCGACGCTGCTGCGCATGATCGCGGGGCTCGAACAGACGACTGTGGGCCGCGTGCTGATCGGCGGCCGCGACGTCACCGAGCTCGCGCCGCGGCAGCGCGACGTTGCGATGGTCTTCCAGTCGTACGCGCTCTACCCGCACATGACCGTGCGTGAGAACCTCGGCTACGGGCTCAAGGTCCGGCGGACGCCGAAGCAGGATGCGCGGCGCCGAGTGGAGGAGGTCGCGGGGCTGCTGGGCCTGTCCGATCTGCTCGAGCGGAAGCCGTCTGCCCTCTCGGGCGGCCAGCGGCAGCGCGTGGCGATGGGCCGCGCGATCGTCCGCGAACCGAAGGCGTTTCTGATGGACGAACCGCTTTCGAACCTCGACGCCAAGCTCCGCGTCGGCATGCGCGCATCGCTCGCGCAGCTGCACGAGCGACTCGGCGTCACGACCACCTACGTTACTCATGACCAGGTCGAGGCGATGACGCTCGGGCAGCGCGTGGCGGTGATGCGGGACGGGAAGGTGCTGCAGGTCGACGCCCCGCAGCGCCTCTACCGCTCTCCGCGAAACCTGTTCGTCGCGGCCTTCATCGGCTCCCCCGGGATGAATCTCGTCGAGGCCACGATCGACGACGGCGCGATCGTCTTCGGTCAGTTCCGCGTGCCGCTGGCGCGCGAGAACCCTCCTCACCGCGTCGGACGCGTCGTGCTCGGCATCCGGCCCGAAGCGTTCGCCGACGCGGCCCTCGCGCACTCGGGACGGCCGACGATCGATGTCGACGTTCGCGTCATCGAGGAGCTGGGGTCCGACGCACACGTGCTCTTCCCGGTCGAGGCGCCGCCGATCACCGCGGAATCCCTGGAAACGGCGGCAGAAGCGTCCTTGCTGCTCTCCGGCGCGCAGTCGATGTTCACGGCGCGCGTCGAGCCGGGCACGACCGCGGCGGCTGGCTCCCGCGTGACACTTGCGGTCGACCCGGCGCGGTTCCATTTCTTCGATCCGGTCACCGGCGAGAGCGTCGCGACGCCTGATCGCGCGCCCGAGCCGGTTCCCGCGTACGCGACATGACGAAGCAGCGCGAGGCGCGCGATCGCATCGTCGAGCTGATCGAGCGTCTCGGGGTCGGCGACGCGATCCCGTCCGAGCGGCAGCTCAGCTCCGACCTCGGGATGTCTCGCTTGACCGTCAGGGCCGCGCTCGACGACCTCGTCCGCGAAGGGCACCTGGTGCGCAAGCGCGGGGCTGGCACCTTCGTGAGCGAGCCGAAGATCGCGCAGGAATTGACGATGACGTCGTTCACCGACGACATGCAGCACCGGGGAATGGTCCCGGGAAGCCGGACGCTCGAGCTCAACGTCGTCAGTGCGGGTGCGCGGCTCGGCAGGCTGCTGCACGTATCGCCGGCGGAGCCGGTCGTCGTCGCGAAGCGCTTACGGCTTGCAGATCACGAAACGATGGCGATCGAGGACCTTCATGTCCGCGAGTCGCTCGTTCCCGGGCTGACCGGGAAAGACCTCGAAGAGCGTTCCTTCTACGAGCTCCTTCGCCACAGGTTCGGGATTGCGCCCGTGAGCGGGATGCAGGCGGTCGAGCCGACGGTGACGAACGACGCGGAGTCCGAGCTGCTCGGCGTGCCGCTGCACTCGCCGGCATTCCTCTTCGAGCGAATCACGAAGGCGGCGAGTGGGGACGTGGTCGAGTATGTGCGCTCGATCTATCGCGGCGACCGCTATCGGCTCGTCAGCGAGCTCGGCGGGCTCAACGGATCGAAGGGCTCCCTCGACCCGACCGCCTATCAGGCCGTGCTCCGTCCGTTCGGGGATATTGGTCTTGACAAATGGGTCGCGGATGTGCCAAGGTCGCACCCGTGACCGAGTGGTCTAAGCCAATTCGGGTCGGCCAAATCCCCGCAACGGTCGCGCAAAAGGACGGGGACGGAAGTGCAGGCCGTCCGCTTTCTGTTTGGAGGAGCTCGATGCACGGACGCACCATCTTGGCTGCAGCCGTTGTGGCTGCATTGACGTTGGCGGCCTCGACGGCTGCGGCCGCCGTCAAGACCCCCAGCGGCCAAACGGCAGGCAGCATCACCGTCTGGCTTCAGGTCGACGCGCAGACGGGTTGGCCGGATGCCGTCGCGGCCGCGAATAGGCAGTTCGAGCAGGCCCACCCCGGCGTCGACGTGAAGGTTCAGTACCAGAACTGGGGCGACCACCTGCAGAAGTTCGACGCAACGCTCGCGGGAGGGAGCGGTCCGGACGTCATCGAGATGGGGAACACCGAGATGACGAAGTACATGGCCGCCGGCGCCTTCGCCGACCTCACGTCGCGCAAGTCCGGGTTCGCCAACTCGAAGTCCTGGCTGAAGGGCCTCGCGGCGGCGGGCACCTTTGGCGGGAAGCTCTACGGCGTCCCCTACTACGCCGGCTCGCGCGTGGTGACATACCGCAAGGACCTGTTCACGAAGGCCGGCATCAGGAAGGCGCCGAACAGCCTTGCGCAGTTCCGCTTCTACGCGCAGCGGATCGGCAAGAAGAACACCTCGAAGGCGTTCTCGCCGGTCTACATCGCGGGCACGGACTGGTACTTCGCGATGAGCTTCGTCTACGACTACGGCGGACAGATCGCAACGACCTCGAAGGGCAAGTGGATCGGGACGCTCGACTCGCCGCGGGCGCGCACCGGACTGCTCGCATACAAGAACTTCTTCCTCGCGACGTCGCGTGCCAGCAAGACCACCGACGAGACCCGGCCGAACCCGTACGACGTGTACGCCCGCGGGCAGGCGGCCTCGATGATCGGCCCGAGCTGGTTCAGCTGCTGCGTCGGCGACAAGTACAAGCGATCGACCGCGCAGTTCGTGATGCCGAGCCACCAGAAGGGGAAGCCGATGCCGGGCTTCCTCGGCGGCTCGAACCTCGCCGTCCCCGTCACGAGCTCCGACAAGGCGCTCGGGGCCGAGTGGATCAAGGCATTCACGGATACGGCTTCGCAGCGCACCTTCCAGGCGAAGGGCAACATCCCGAACGCGACGAACCTGCTCGGAAGCAGCGTCAACGAGCGCGCCGCGCTCCGCAGCTGGTTCGTGCCGACCGCAAAGCACTGGGTCGACGTCGAGAACGGCAACATCCTGCGGAACATGCTCGCGCAGATCCTCACCGGCCGGCTCACGATCAAGCAGGCGGCCAGCTCCGCGAGCGACAACATCGCGTCCGTCCTCAACAGGCCGTAGCGCTGCACGAAGAACAGTGACCGCCGCGGAGACCTCGATCCTCGAGTCTCCGCGGCGGCGCCGCTTCAGCGTCGGCCGGCTGGCTCGCGGGTCAGTCCCGTACTGGCTGGTCTTGCCGGTGCTCCTCGCGATCGGCGCGATTCTCGGGTATCCGCTCTACAGCCTCGTTCGGCTCTCGTTCCAGCACTACGGCCTCTTCGAGCTGATCCAGCACAAGGGGCAGCCGGTCGGCTTGGACAACTACCGCTCGGTCCTGCACGATCGCGTGTTCTGGGACACGCTCACGCGGACCGCCGTGTTTACGGTGGCGAACGTCGCACTGACGATCGGGCTCGGGACGTTGCTCGCGCTCCTGCTGGTCCGCGTCAGCCTCGTCATTCGACTGCTGCTCACGTCGGGGCTCGTGCTCGCGTGGTCGATGCCGACTGTGGTCGCGGTTCAGGTCTGGTACTGGATGACGAACTACGAGAACGGCGTCCTGAACTACGTCCTCACCCAGCTCCACGTCGGCGACTTCTTCCATCACGACTGGTATGCGACGACGTTCTCCCAGCTGTCGCTCGTGACGGCGCTCGTCGTCTGGGGCGCCCTGCCGTTCGTCGCGATCACGCTCTACGCGGCCCTGTCGCAGGTGCCGCGCGAGCTCGTCGAGGCGGCGGAGATCGACGGCGCCCGCGGCTGGCGCGTGTTTCGGGATGTCACGCTTCCGATCCTCAAGCCGGTCCTCCTGATCCTCACGAGCCTCTCGATCATCTGGGACTTCGGCGTCTTCACGCAGCCGTTCCTCCTGATCGGGCAGTCGCACATCCATCCGTCGAACTACCTGATGGGCGTCTACCTGTTCGAGGAGGGCTACTTCAAGAGCGATTTCGGCCGCGGCGCAGCGATCTCGCTCCTGATGCTCGTGATCGTGGCGGCGCTGAGCGTCTTCTACGTGCGCAAGATGGTCAAGCTCGGAGACGCTGCGTGACGCGGGGTCGCATCACACGGACGATCCTGAACGTCGTCGCGCTGGGCGTGTTCGTGGTCGTGGTGTTCCCGGTGTTCTGGATGATCTCGACCGCTTTCAAGTCCGACGACGAGATCGTCGCGCTGAAGCCGACGTGGCTTCCGAGCAATCCGACGTTCTCGCACTTCTCCGACGCGATCGACCGCCCGTACTTCTGGGCCGATGTCAAGAACAGCCTGATCATCGTCGGTGCGACGGTGACGATCTCGATGGTGCTGGCGTTTCTCGCCGCGATCGCGCTTGCCAAGTACGGGTTCAGCGGCCGGAAGCTGTTCATCGTGCTCGTGATCGGAATCCAGATGCTTCCCCAGGCCGGGCTGATCATCCCGCTCTACGTCGTTCTCGCCCGCTACCACCAGGTGAACGCGCTCTCGGGGGTGATCCTCACCTACATGACGTTCGTGCTCCCGTTCGCGATCTGGACGCTGCGTGGGTTCCTGATCGGCATTCCGGCCGACCTCGAGGAGGCGGCGATGGTGGACGGCTCGACGCGCCTGGGCGCATTCGTCCGCATCCTGCTGCCGCTGATCGCGCCCGGTCTCGTCGCTACGTCCGTGTTCGCCTTTGTGACGACGTGGAACGAGTACATCTTCGCGCGCGTCCTGCTGAACGACCAGTCGAAGCAGACGATCACCGTCTGGCTCTCGTACTTCCTGGGCACGAGCCGCAACACCGACTGGGGCGCGCTGATGGCCGCGTCGACGCTCACCGCCGTTCCCGTGATCATCTTCTTCCTGCTCGTGCAGCGAAAGATCGTCTTCGGCCTCACGGCCGGCGCCGTGAAGGCGTGATCCGCGCCGGAGACGGCCCGCCGCGGTTCGAGTGGCGCGGTGTGATGCTCGACGTGGCGCGTCATTTCTTCGGGCCGCGCGACGTCGAGCGCTTCGTCGACCTGATCGCTCGGTACCGGTTCAACGGCCTGCATCTTCACCTGACCGACGACCAGGGCTGGCGTATCGAGATCACGTCGTGGCCACGTCTCGCTGACGTCGGCGGCCGCACGGCCGTCGGCGGCGGCGCGGGCGGCTTCTACACGCAGCAGGAGTACGTCGACCTGTGCGGGTACGCCGCTGAGCGCGGCGTAACGGTCGTCCCGGAGCTCGACATGCCGAGCCACGTCAACGCGGCGCTGGTCGCGTATCCCGAGCTGGCGCCGCCAGGCGTGACGCCCGAGCCTTACACCGGTACGGACGTAGGCTTCAGCACGCTCGACACGGAGAGCGAAACCGTGCGGCGGTTCACCGCCGACGTTATCCGCGAGATAGCGGCGCTGACGCCCGGGCCGTACCTCCACTTCGGCGGGGACGAAGCAAACGTGACGCCGAAGGAGGAATACAGACGCTTCGTCACCCGCGTCTGCGAATTGGTGCAGGCGCAGGGAAAGACGCCGATCGGGTGGGAGGAGATCGCCACGGCGCCTCTGCCTCCGGGGACGATCGTCCAGCATTGGAAGGACGCGGGGCTCGCGCGCGAGGCGCTCCGGCAACGCGCTCGCCTGATCATGTCGCCTGCGCGGCGCGCCTACCTCGACCAGAAGTACGACGCGTCAACGCGCCTCGGGACGACGTGGGCCGGCTACGTCAGCGTCCGCGACGCGTACGAATGGGATCCCCCGGCTCTCGTCGACGGCGCGACGGACGAGGACGTCCTCGGCGTCGAGGCCGCTCTCTGGTCTGAAACCCTCGAGACGCTCACGGACGTCGAGGAGATGGCGTTTCCCCGGCTGCTCGCGATCGCCGAGGTCGCGTGGTCGGGGGCGGGCCGCGACTGGGACGACCTGCGGACGCGAATCGCGGCCGAGGGCAGCGAGCTCGACCGGCTGGGAGTGAGCTTCTTCCGCTCGCCCGAGATCGCCTGGCTCTGAGCCGCGTCGAAGGGGAGAGGATGGGCCGTTCGCAGGCCCCGGGGGCGGCGCGGGGCCAGCGCCCGCGCCTGGCGGCACTAGGCCGCGTGCCGTTCGAGGCGCTCCTCGGCGCGAGCCCGAGCGATGATCCGCTCGCGGTCGCCCCAGCGGAGCTGCGCCTTCTGCTGCCGGTAATCGGCCCAGAGGCGCTCGAGCTGTTCGTCCAGCTCGTGTAGCTCGTCCTTCACGGACGAGTCGAGACCGTCTGACAGGCGATGCCACAGCTCCGTCCGGCGCTCGCTCAGGTCGTCGATCTCGCGATGGATTGCTTCCAGGTCCTTCATGCCACCTCCAACGCTTGCGTCTGCCATGTCATTCCCGGTCTGAAACCGGCGCCGGAGAATTAGTCCCAGGGGCCGAGGAAGTACCAGATCACGACCGCCGCGCCGACGATGCCGGCCGCTGCGGCAATGAGCTCGAGGCTGCTCACCCGTAGCCGAGCTCGTCCAGCCGCCCCTCGTCGATCCCGAAGTAGTGGGCGAGCTCGTGCAGGACGGTGACGCGAATCTCGTGCTCGAGCTCATCCGGATCGTCGAACGTCTCGACGAGCGCCACGCGGTAGATCGTGACCTTCGCCGGTAGATACGGCTCCTGCTCGAACAACCCGAAGAGATCCGGGTCCTCAGGGTGCTCCTCCTCGATGACGACGGCGACGTTCTCGAGCGCTCCGGCGATCTCGGCAGGCAGGCCGTCGAGCGCGCGCCGGACATGGTCCTCGAACGGGGGCACTACCAGGTCGCCTGCGGTCGTCGGGTCGCAAAGAGCTTCACGGCGAGCAGCCCGAACGCGAACCCGCCGACGTGGGCGAAGAAGGCAACGCCGCCGCCTGAGTCGGGCTGAAGGACGCCGAAGCCGCCGAGCGCGAGCTGGAAGAGGAACCAGACCCCGAGAAAGTAGATCGCCCGGATCTCGCGCAGGACGAAGAAGAACCCGAGCACGATCGCGGTCAAGACTCCGGCGCGCGGGTACAGCACGAAGTACGCGCCGAGCACGCCTGCGATCGCTCCGCTCGCGCCGACATTCGGAATCGACGCCTCCTGCGCGTCGCCCCAATGCAGCGTCACGAACGTCTGCAACGTCGTCGCGGCGAGGCCGGCGGCCAGATAGAAGAGGAGGAACCTCAAGCGACCCATGGCGTCCTCGACGTTGTTGCCGAAGATCCAGAGGAAGAGCATGTTCCCCGCGAGGTGCACGACGCCGCCGTGCAGGAACATCGACGTGAACGCCATCTGCCACAGCGGTACGTGGCCGGCGGCCTCGCCGACACACGGGCCTTCGATGTCGCAGGGGTAGTAGCCCCAATCGACGACGTGCGCGTCGAGGCCCGGCGCGCGCATCTCCCAGAGATAGACGAGCACGTTGGCCGCGATCAACCCGACCGTGACGGCAGGGAACCGCCGCGTCGGAATGTTGTCTCGGATCGGGAACAGCGGTGCCTACAAATCGCTAGCGGACGACGAGCGCCAGCAGCGCCTTCTGCGCGTGCAGCCGGTTCTCCGCCTGGTCGAAGACCGCCGACTGCGGCCCGTAGACGACGTCCTCCGTGATCTCCTCGCCGTAGTGGGCGGGGAGGCAGTGGAGGACGAGCGCGTCAGGGGCTGCCGCGCGCAGTGTCCCGCTGTCGATCCCGAAGCCGCGCAGATCCCGGACCCGCCGTTCGTTCTCCTCCTCCTGGCCCATCGAGGTCCAGACATCGGTGTAGACGACGTCCGCGCCGTCGGTCGCCTCGGCAGGATCGGCGACGAGCTGGACCGAGCCGCCCGACTCCGCGGCGGCTGATCTCGCCCGGTCGACGGCACGCGTGGCCGGCCCGTAGCCGGTGGGCGTGGCGGCGACGAAACGCATGCCGAACGTCGCCGCGCCGACCATGAGCGACGCACACACGTTGTTCCCGTCGCCGAGGTAGACGAGCTTCAAACCCTTGAGGGCGCCGCGCCGCTCCCGGATCGTCATCAGGTCGGCGAGCACCTGACACGGGTGGGCGGCATCCGTGAGGCCGTTGATGACGGGGATGGACGCGTGCTCCGCCAGCGCGTCGACGTCCTCCTGCGCGAATGTCCGAACGACGATCGCGTCGAGATAGCGCGAGAGGACGTTCGCCGTGTCCCGCACCGTTTCGCCGCGGCCGAGCTGCAGGTCGTTCGCCGACAGGTAGAGGCCGATCCCGCCGAGCTGCCAGATGCCGACTTCGAACGAGACGCGCGTGCGGGTCGACGGCTTGTGGAAGATCATCCCGAGCGTCCGGCCGGGGAGCAGGCGGTGCTCGATACCGCCCTGCTGCGTCCGCTTCAACTCGTCACCGAGATCGAGAACGGTCTTCAGGTCGCTGCGGCTCCAGTCGGCGATCGAGGTGAAGCTCCTGCCCTTCAAGGCCTCTCCGACGGCGACCGCCACAGCGCGAAGATCCTAGTCCCGCTCGCATCTCATTTGGACTTGACAGAAGGACGCTGAGGTTTTATCCTGCCGTAAGCATCAAGTACCACGCGAAGGAGGTCAGACCTATGGCAACTCTGGTTCGTTGGACGCCGTACACCGAGCTCGCAAGCCTCCAGAACGAGATGAGCCGCCTGATGAACGGCCTGCTCGAGGGCAACGGCCGCGAGACGCAGAGCTGGGTGCCGGCCGTCGACGTCTGGGAGACGGAGAACGACATCGTGTACGCGTTCGACCTGCCCGGGATCCCCGAGGACAAGGTCTCGGTCGAGTTCGAGGACGGCTCGCTGACGGTGAGCGCCGAGCGGGAGCGCACGCAGGAGCACTCGGACGAGCGGTTCTACCGCTTCGAGCGCCGGTTCGGCTCGTTCTCCCGCACGATCGGCCTGCCGCAGGGCGTCGACGAGGGCTCGATCAACGCCGACTACAAGGAGGGCGTGCTCGAGGTCCACGTGCGGAAGCCGGAGCAGTCGAAGCCGCGCCGGATTCAGGTCGGCGGCGGCTCGGCCGCGACGATCGAGGGCGAGGCAAAGCAGAAGTAACGTCCTCTCCCGGACGACCGACAGACGGGAGCGGCTCCGGCCGCTCCCGCTGCTGTTGCGCCAAGGGCAGCGACGGAGTCGGCCGACGAGTCAGACGAGCGTAGGGGCGGCCGACGCGAGCAGACCATGCTCGCGGAGCACGTCCTCGAGCGTCGGGTCGCCTAGCTCCTGCAGGCGGTAGGTCACCCGCAGCGCGGGCCTGTCGAGCTCGATGAGCCGCCGGAGGTCGATGGGCGTCCCGACGAGCACGAGCTCGGCGTTGGAACGGGCGATCGTCTCGCGTAGCTCCTCGACCTGCGCCCGCCCGTAGCCCATCGCCGGCAGGAGCTCGCCGACGTGGGGGTAGGCGCGGAACGTCTCGGCGATCGTCCCGACCGCGAACGGCCGGGGGTCGACGAGCTCGGCCGCGCCGTGCTGCTTCGCGGCGAGGACTGCTGCGCCGAAGGCCATCTCGCCGTGCGTCAGCGTCGGCCCGTCCTCGATTGCGAGCACGCGCTTGCCGCGGATTTGCTCCGCGTCGTCGACGTGGAACGGAGACGCGGCCAGCACGACCTTGGCGTCGTGCGTGTGCTCGTGGATCGAGTCGAGCACTGCGTCCACCGCTTCCTGCGAGGAGCTGTCGACCTTGTTGATTACGCAGACGTCCGCCATGCGCAGGTTCGTCTCGCCAGGGTGGTACCGCAGCTCGTGGCCGGGACGGTGCGGGTCGAGCACGACGATGTGGACGTCGGGTTTCACGAACGGCGTGTCGTTGTTGCCGCCGTCCCACACGAGCACATCGGCCTCCTGCTGCGCGGCCGAGAGGATGGCCGCGTAGTCGATCCCGGCGAAGACGAGGTTGCCCTCGGCGAGGTGGGGCTCGTACTCCTCGCGCTCCTCGATCGTCGCCTCCGCGGCGTCCAGATCCTCGTACCGCTCGAACCGCTGCACCGCCTGCTTCTCCAGGTCGCCGTACGGCATCGGGTGGCGTAGAACCGCAACGCGCTTTCCCGCCTGGCGGAGCACCTCGGCGACCCGGCGCGTCGTCTGGCTCTTGCCGGCGCCTGTGCGGACGGCGCACACCGCGACCGTCGGCTTCGCTGCGGGCAGCATCGTCTCGCGTGGCGAGATCAGCCGGAACGACGCGCCGGCGGCGAGTGCGCGCGAGGCGACGTGCATCACGTGCTCGTGGGTGACGTCGGAGTACGCGAACACCACCTCGTCCGCCTCGTGCGCTCGGACCGCCTCGACGAGCGCGCTCTCCGGCAGGATCGGAATCCCGCCCGGGTAGAGCGGACCCGCGAGCCGTGGCGGGTAGACGCGCCCCTCGATGTTCGGGATCTGCGTCGCCGTGAAGGCCAGTACCTCCACCTCCGGGCGATCGCGGCAGAGGACGTTGAAGTTGTGGAAGTCGCGTCCGGCGGCGCCGGCGATGAGTACGCGCTTCCTCGCCATCGGCGCAAGCTTAAGCGGGAACACAGGACGTACTGCGTCCCGAACCCGCGGTCGACACTAGAGTCGCGCCATGTCTCGCTTCCCCGCGGCGGTCAACGAGCAGATCGCGCGCGAGTTCGCAGCCTCTCAGCAGTACGTCGCGATCGCGGTCTACTACGACGGAGAGACCCTCCGCCAGCTCGCGCGCCACTTCTACCGGCAGGCGCTCGAGGAGCGGAACCACGCGATGATGTTGGTGCAGTACCTGCTCGATGCCGGCAGTGACGTCGTCGTGCCGGGCGTCGAGGCGCCGCAGACGACGTTCGGCGACGCGGTCGAGCCCGTTCGCCTGGCGCTCGAGCAGGAGCAGCGGGTGACGGAGCAAATCGCCGAGCTCGCGCAGATCGCGCGCAGCGAGAACGACCTCGTCGGCGAGCAGTTCCTGCAGTGGTTCCTGCAGGAGCAGCGCGAGGAGGTCGCGAGCATGTCGGCGCTGCTGTCGGTGGTCGAGCGCGCGGCGGCGTCGAACCTGCTGCTGGCAGAGGAGTATCTCGCGCGGACGACCGTGACGGGCGAAGAGCCGACGAACGCTCCGCCCGCCGCGGGCGGCGCGCTGTAGCCCGCTAGACCAGTGCGAGAGATTCGCGGACGCGCTCCGCGACCGACTCCAGCTCGAGCGTCGAGCCGGTGATGTCCTTCAGAAAGTCCTCGGCCGGCCACCGCTGGCCCTCACCCCAGAGCTCCTTCAGGAGCGCGCCCGCCTCGCGCTGCGCGAACCACGTCCGCCCGAACTGCACCCGCAGGTGGTCCCGGAGCTGCGCCTCGAACGCCCACGAGCGTAGGTACGACGAGACGTAGAAGGACGCGTCGATGTCGCTGAGGTAGTCGGTCGGGCTCGGGTTGATCTTCAGCGCGTCGCCGAGGATCTCGATGTAGCGGGGCTGCATGCTCGTCACGTCGTCGGTCGCGTGGAACTCGAGCTCGTACAGGAGCTTCGCCGAGTAGCGGCGCACGAAGAAGAGGAGGTTGGCTGCGCCCTCGGCGGAGAACTCCTCCGGCCGGCCGACGTCGAGGCGGCGCGTCAGCCATGCGGGTTCGTCGACGAGGTGCTCCAGCAGCATCGCCCAGCCTTCGGTGACGGCGTTGTCGCCGAGCCGCCGCTCCTCGACGGGCAGCTCCTCACGTGTATGCGCAAAGTGCTCCGTGTGCCCGGCCTCGTGGAACAAGCCGCGCCAGTCGTCGGGCCCGCCGATCGGCTGGATCACCAGCATCACCTTGCCCGGCACTTCGATCGGCGAGCAGAACGCGCGCGGTGTCTTGTTCGGTCGCTGCTCTACGTCGAGATGCACGTTCTCCTGCGCGTACAGGTCGACTCCGAGGTCACGCAGCGTTGCGTCGAGCGCGGGCAGCATCCGGTCGCCGGGGAAGAACGGATCCCACTCGGTCGCGCGGAAGACGCGGGCGACGTCCCACCGCTCCGCCTCCGCGAGCCCGACGCCGGTCCGCGCACGGAACAGCCGGTCGGCGGCGTCCTCGTACAGCGCCTCGGTCGAGTCGAGGAACGCCCTGCACTGCTCCGCGAGGTCCGCCAGTCGGTAGCCGAACTTCTCGGTGTACAGGTCGCGGTAGCTGGCCGCGCCGAGGTCGCGGGCTGCCGCGTGTGTCGTCTCGTGCGAGGCGAGGAGGATCGGGCTGAGGTGCTCCTCGGTCAGCTCGTTTCTCAGCCGCTCGAGCTGTTCGCGCTTCGACCGGTCGGGGGTGTTCGCGATCGTCGGTCGCAGCATTCGGAACGGCAACTCCCCGCCGTCGACCGTCACGGTCAGCTTCGCCTCGGTCGTCGCCGCGTCCTGCTCGTACGTCCGGGTGAGGCTGCCGAGGTAGCCCTCACAAGCGAAGCGCCAGAGCTCGGTCGAGCGGAAGCTCCCGTCCACGGCGGCGCCGATCGCCTGCGCCTGCTCGAGCGTCGTGATGTCTTCGTACTCGCGGTAGATCGACTCGAGATCGAGCTCGGTCTTGAGGCCCGCGAAGTGGTCGTAGTACTCCTGGTCGAGGTCGGCGATGAACCCGTCGACGCGCTCGCGGTAGTGCTCGAGGTCTCGCTCGGTGGGTGGGGTCGCCATCGCGCCGTAGGATACGGACGTGCGCGAGATTCGTGTCCGGACCGAGCGGCGCACGCAGCTCATCGACATCACGGAGGACGTTCGGGCGGCGCTCGACGGCGCCGACGCGTCGGCTGTCCTCGTCTTCGTTCCGCACACGACCGCCGGTGTGACCATCAACGAGCACGCGGACCCGGCTGTCGCGCGAGACTTCGAGGCCGCCCTGGAGCGGATGGTCGGCGACGACTGGGGCTGGAAGCACATCGAGGCGGGGGAGGAGAACGCGCCCTCGCACATCCGCGCGTCGCTGATGAGCCCGCAGGTCCTCGTCCCGGTGAGGCAAGGCCGTCTCGCGCTCGGGACGTGGCAGGGGATCTTCTTCTGCGAGTTCGACGGCCCGCGCGAGCGGACCGTCCTGCTCACGCCGCTCGCCTGAACTCTTACGTGCGTCTTAGGCGCGGCTGGTGCAATAGCCGTGACCGGAAAGGAGCGGACCATGGACTCACGGATCAAGCACCGCCTCGCGATCGGGCTCGGCGCCGTGCTCGTGCTTGGCGGCGCGGGCGCCGCGGTCGCGGCGACCCAGCGCAACTCGCCGCAGGAAGAGACGCAGGCGATCATCGACGACGCTGCAAAGCAGCTCGGCGTCCCGTCGACGGATCTCACCAACGCGCTCAAGAAGGCGCTCGCCAATCGCGTCGACGCCGCCGTCGCCGACGGTCGCCTGACGCAGGAGCAGGCCGACCGGATCAAGGAGCACATCCAGTCAGGCGCGCTACCGCTGTTCTTCGGGGCGCCGCATCGCGGCGGGATCATTCCGGGCCTCGGCCCCGCCATACATCACGGGCTGGACGCCGCGGCGTCGTATCTCGGCCTGAGCGAGGAGCAACTCCTCGACGAGCTCGAGTCGGGGAAGACGCTCGCCCAGATCGCGGAGGCGCACGGCAAGCCGGTAAGCGGCCTCGTCGACGCCCTCGTCGCCGACTTCAAGACGCACCTCGACGCGGCGGTGAAGGCCGG
>Ga0126307_10001707_pt1 | contig 14585 bp, 22 predicted proteins | sample Plot28_FD_89955 | JGI IMG/M metagenome (GOLD analysis project Ga0126307, IMG submission 89955) | Serpentine soil microbial communities from UC McLaughlin Reserve, CA, USA - Plot28 | ecosystem: Environmental > Terrestrial > Soil > Grasslands | place: USA: UC McLaughlin Reserve, Lake County...
CATCTTCGTTCGCGTCTCGTTGATCGGGATCGAGATCCTCACGATCGACGCGCGGATCGTGATCGCAAGCGTGGACACCTACCTGCGGTTCGCCGAGGCCGTCAACCGGCTCGACCTGATGCAAACCGAGACTCAGGGCCTTCCCGAGTTGATGGAGGGCATCACCGAGGGCGGGGCGTCGAGCAAGACCAAGGGCGCGCTGCAGGGCGCCCGCGAGGCGCTGTTCGGCGGCGACGACGAGGAGGATGAGGAAGAGAAGTCGTCGTCACGTCGGCGCAGCAGCAGCAGCTCGACGCGCCGCAAGCGCCAGTCGAGCGGCAGTTAGGCCGCGGCAGGGATGGCTCGCGCATCCGCGCAGCGTGCGAAGTACGTATATGGAGTGATCCGGACCTCGGGTCGCTCAAAGCCCAAGGTCAAGGGGATCGATGGTAGGCCGCTGGCGGTCGTGAAGAGCAACGGTTCGCTCGGTGCCCTTGTCAGCGACGTTCCCGAGGGGCCGCTGGAGGCAGGCCGCGACGAGCTCTTGACTCACTCGCGCGTCCTCGAGAAGGCGCTCGAACAGGGCACGGTCCTGCCGATGCGCTTCGGCGTCATCATGCCGGACGAGTCGACGGTCCGCGACGAGCTCCTCGAGGCCCACCGCCCGGAGCTGGAGGAGCAGCTCGACCAAATGGAGGACAAGGTCGAGCTCAACCTGAAGGGCCTCTATGACGAGGCATCGGTGCTGCGCGAGGTGCTGGCCGAGAACCCGGAGGCGGCGCAGCTCCGGGAGCTAGTACAGAGCAAGCCCGAGGACGCGGCCTACTTCGACCGAATTCGGCTGGGGGAGCTGATCGCCGAGGCGCTGACGGCAAAGCGCGAAGCCGATGAGCAGTGGATCCTCGATCGGCTCGCCCCGCACGCCGTTGCGGTGGAGCCGGGGAACCTGGTCCACGAGCACATGATGGTGAACGCTTCGTTTCTGGTCGAGCGCAAGCGGCTGCCAAAGTTCGACGAGGCGCTCGAGAAGATCGCGGCGGAGCAGCATCCGCGCATCAGCTTCAAGCTCACGGGACCGCTGCCGCCGCACAGCTTCGTCGAACTCTCGCTGGAGACGTAGCGATGGGACTCTTCAAGGAGCTCGCGCTGCTGCCGCTCGCTCCCGTGCGTGGCACCATGTGGGTTGCCGAGCAGATCGCCGAGGAGGCGGACCGGCAGCTTTATGACGAGGACAACATCAAGCGAGAGCTGATGCAGCTCGAGATCGATTACGACAAGGGCGAGATCGGAGACGAGGAGCGTGAGCGGATGGAACGAGAGCTCTTTGACCGGCTCACGGTCGCGCGCATGCGCGCGGCGCAGGAGGCGGAGGAGGCCATGGCCTCAACCGCCGAAGACCCAATCGAGTACGAGGGGGTAGAGCGTGGCTGAGTCAAAGTCGAACAGCTCGAGCCGCAAGGGCTCGCAGAAGCGCAGTGGCTCGCAGAAGCGCAGTGGCTCGCAGAAGCGCAGTGGCTCGCAGAAGCGCAGTTCGTCCAGTTCGTCCAGTTCGTCCCGCGGCGGCTCCCGCAGTGACCGTCCGATGCGCGAGATGGTCGCCGAGGCCGTTGGGCAGCTCCAGGAGTTGATCGGACGCCCGGTCGAGTCGGTGACTGGGATGGAGAAGGACGGCAGCAAGTGGACGGTGAGGATCGAGGTGCTCGAGCTCGAGCGGATCCCGAACACCACCGACGTGCTCGGGATCTATGAGGTGACGCTCGACAAGAACGGAGACCTGATCGGCGCGCAGCGGACCCGTCGCTACTACCGCTCAGAGGCGAGTGAGGACTGATGGCGAGCCGAGATACCACGCTCTCCAACCGGCGCCAGCCGGGCGCTACACGCCAGGACGTTCAGCGCACCGGTGGACCGGCCCCCGCGAACCTCGCCGACATCCTCGAGCGGGTGCTCGACAAGGGCATCGTGATCGCCGGCGACATCCAGATCAACCTGCTCGACATCGAGCTGCTCACGATCAAGCTGCGGCTGCTGGTCGCCTCGGTGGAGCGCGCGCAGGAGATGGGCATCAACTGGTGGGAGTCTGATCCGTCGCTGTCCGCCGGCGCGAAGGAGCTCGAGGAGGAGAACCGCGACCTTCGCGAGCGGCTCGATCGGCTGGAGCGGCTGGCGGGCCTGCCGGCGCCACAGGAGGGCGAGGAGGTCGTACACGAGGAGCGGCACGAGGAGATTGTCGAGGAGGGCGACGTGCGCGAGGAGACCCACGTCGAGACGCGACGCGAGGAGACCGGCGGGGGCGGTACCCAGCGTCGTTCGAAGGGCGGCGGGAGCGGGGCCGGTGGCTGATCGCGACGCGGCGCTCGAGTCTCTGCGCGCCGCAATCGAGCAGTTCGGCACCGAACGGGCGCCCGAGGTCGTCGCGCAGGCGCGCGCCGAGGCGGTTGCCAGGGCGACGACGATGCTCGCCGACTCGATGACCCGCGCGCTGCTCGAGGGAGCCCGCTCGCACCTGAACCCTTCGACCGCCCAGGAACCGCGGGCGCCGGCACTCGCTGAGAAGCGGGCCACCCAGGAACCGCCGGCGCCGGCGCATGATGAGAAGCGGGCCCCCGACCGCGACGAGCTCGCCCACTACGTCTACGGCGTCGTATGGGCGGACAGCGATCCCGTCCCGGCTGACGTAGACGGCGTCTCGGCCGGGCACGAGGTGTTCGCGATCGAGCACGCGGGCCTGAGTGCGGTGGCGAGCCTCGTGGCGCTCTCCGAGTTCGGCGAGGACGAGCTTCACGACAACCTCAACGACGTCGCCTGGCTCGAGCAAACGGCGCGCGCCCATGAGGCGGTACTCGATGCGCTCCTCGGCTCGGCCACCGTCGTCCCGCTTCGCCTCTGCACGATCTATCGCGGCGAGGAGCAGGTGCGCGAGGTGCTCGATCGTGAACGCGCCGTGTTCGAGGATGCGCTCCGGCGCCTGGAGGGAAAGACCGAATGGGGCGTGAAGCTGATCGCCGAGCCGGGCGCGCTGGAACGCGCGGTGTCCGGAGAGGGCTCGGAGGCCGGCGGCGACGCCTCGCCGGGTGTCGAGTACATGCGGAGGCGAAGCCGCGAGGCGCGCGCCCGCGAGGACGCCGACCGGATCGCGGAGGAGTGGGCGGACCGGGTGCATGAGCGGGCGTCGGCCCACGCTGCCGAGGCGCTTCTCAACCCGCTCCAGAACCCGGAGGTCAGCGGGCACGAGGGGAGCATGCTCCTGAACGGCGTCTACCTCGTGGACGACGACGACGCCGAGGCCCTTCGAGCCGAGGTTGCGGCCCTCGCCGCGGAGTTCCAGGAGCTCAGCGCATCCGTGGAGCTGACCGGACCGTGGCCCCCGTACAACTTCGTCAAGGGTTCGATCGAGGCGGCCCGGTGACTGCACCCCGCGGGCCTCGCCGCGACGCACAGCGCGAGGCGGCCGCTCGCCGGCGCGAGGCCGCTGCGCGTAGGCGCGAGCGGACGCTCGAGAGCTCGCGGGCGAGACGTGAGGCCGGCCGCCAGCGCCGGGAGACGAACCGCGAACGCGCCCGCATGGCGCGGGAGGTGTCGCTGGTCGACCTGGTCGACCGTCTGCTCGACGGCGGCGTCGTCATCCACGGTGACATCACGCTCGCGGTCGCCGATGTCGACCTGCTCTACGTCGGCCTGCGGGCCTTGGTCGCGTCGGTCGAGACGATGGAGCGCGAGCTCGGCGTCTCGATGAGCGCGCGAGGCCCGGCGCTCGAGTCCTCCGCGCTCTGAGGGGAAATGATCTACCTCTATGCGATCACCGACGCAGCCGACGAGCCGGACGTTCCGGGTCTCGAGGGGGCGCCGCTCCACACGATCCGCGATGGCCGACTCGCCGTAGTCGCGAGCGAGCATGACGGCCTGCGGCTGCGCGCCGCCGAGGAGGAGCTGTGGGCGCACGAGACAGTGGTCGAGGCGCTGATGGAGGCCGGGGCGGTACTGCCGGTGCGGATGGGAAGCGTGGTCGAGAACCCCGACGCGGTCCTCGCGCTGCTGCGCGAGCGCGGCCGCGACTTCAGCAAGGCGCTCGACGAGGTCCGAGGCGCGGTCGAGATTGCGGTGCGGGCCGCGGTTGATCCGGAGCCCGCGCCGCGAGCCACGAGCGGACCCGACGCCGGCCCGGGAGCCGCGTACATGCTTGATCGCCTCGACCGCAAGCAGCGCGTTGAGGAGGCCGGTGCGCGCATCCACGCATCGCTCGAGCCACTCGCACGCGACCACACCCCAATCGCCAGCTCGCATGAGCGGATGGCACTGCGGACCGCCTACCTCGTCGACCGCGAGCTGGTGGATGACTTCGCGGAGACTGCCGAGCGGGTTGGTGACGAGCTCGACGGCGTGACCGTCGCGTGCACCGGCCCCTGGCCTCCGTACAGCTTCGCCGCGGGGGTCAATTGATGTCAGAGCGCCTCGGGTCAACCGCGCGGCGCGGTGCCCGCGACCGCCTGCTCGCAGGCGACTCGGACCTCGAGCTGTTCGGCAGCGAGCTCGACCGCCTCGGGTCGGCGCTCGACCGGCGCGTGAACGCCGACCGCGAGAGCCTTGAGAAGGGGCTGGCGCAACTCGTCCTCACACTCGTCGAGCTGCTTCGCGAGCTAATGGAGCGCCAGGCGCTGCGTCGGATCGAGGGCGGCTCGCTGTCGGCGGAGGAGGTCGAGCGGTTGGGCGAGACGTTCATGCTGCTCGAGCGCCGCATGGAGGAGCTAAAGGATGCGTTCGGGCTCGAGGACGAGGACCTCAACCTCGACCTCGGACCGCTGGGAAAATTGTTGTAGCCAGGAAAGAGGAGGATGCGACATGGATGGAGAGGAACTGCGCCAGCACTATATGGACGCGCTGATGGACCGGATCACGTCGGTGCGCTACCCGAGCAAGGAGCTGCTTGATCGGGCTGAGAACCTCGCGTATACGCGGGAGCATGCCGAGCGGCTCGTTGCGTACCTGATCGGATCGGTGCAGGGGGTGCAGTACCCCAGCCACCAGATCCTGGACCGGATCGAGCGGATCCTGTTCGGGATCGCCGGTCGTTAGCCGACTTAACCGGAGTGCCGCGCGCCGACCCGCGATCGTGCGAGTTCCGACGCGCGCTTCGATCGCGCCCGCGCCCGCTCCGCCTTGCGGCGCGTCGCAGCGACGCTGCGCTTGCGCAGGACCGCGGCGACCTTTGCCCGCCGTCGTCCGCGCGAGGCAGCGAGCGATTGCTTACGACGGGCGCTGCCGACACGGGTTCGTGCCAGCGAGCGGCGCTCGGTAAGCGACCTCTTCGCGCGCTCCCGGGCGTTTGCGGCGCGCTGGCGGTGCCGCTCGATCCTGCTCTCGCCTTCGTGGTTCGGCGCCTCGTTGCGCAACCCGGTGGCCATGCCAAAACTCCTGCAAAGAACCGTTTACCCGAAATCGGCGTAGGGTACGCCTGAGGTGTAACTGCGAGGGGAAGGAGCCGGGGATGCCCCGGGCGAGCACGGCGAACCGGAAGCGAACATCGGGCCGGCGGCGAGCTACGCAGAGCTCACAGGGCGGCTCGAGCTCGTCGTCAAGGCGCAGGGCCGGGAGCACGAAAAGCGCGAAGACGAGCGCGAAGCGGGCCAAGACGACCTCGACCAAGACGACCTCGAGGGGGTCGAAGACGAGTTCCAAGAGGCGCAGCTCGTCAAGCCCGTCGACATCGTCGCGCAAGCGCTCCAGCTCGCCGACCAAGTCCAACGCGAGCGGCGGCTCCGCTGCGAGCACGCGGGACCGCCGCGGCGGTTCGCGCGCGACCCCCAACGCCACCGCAAACGCACGACAGCCGGCGCCGGGGGACGCAGCGGGTAACGCGCTAGCCGCTCGTGCGGCCGCGGCCGCCGGCGCAAGGGCCGCAGGTCGCGCGGTCGCGAGCGCGAAGACCCCTGTGATCGTCGGGGGCACGACCGCGGCAGCGCTTGCCGGGGGTTACCTGATCCGCAAGCGCAACCGCCGTTCCACGGTCCGTGGCCGTGCGCAGTTCCCGCTCCCGCTCCGCGACGGCAAGCTCGACGTCGGCGCGATTGCCGCCGCCGCGCGCAAGGCCGGCGAGGTCGGACAGCAGCTGGGCGACATCGGCGCCGCGATCGAGCGAACGCAGAAACACAAGAAGTGACATGCTGGGTGACCGCGTGCAGGTGACTGACCTGGCGCGCGCACATACCCCTGCAGCCGTACCGTTCCGTTTGTAGGGCGGATGCCGGGGTACGGCGTTTGTGCACGCACGGACTGCAGAGGAGGAGTCAAGATGGCGCAAGCAAGCAAGCGTTCGACGTCGAGCTCGACCCGCAAGTCGTCGACGTCGAAGTCGAAGTCGAACGGGTCCGGGTCCTCGTCGAGATCGAGAAAGACGTCGAGCCGCGCGAAGTCCGCGGGCTCGAGTCGCGCGAAGTCGGCCGGCTCGTCGACGGCGAGCCGAACCAAGCGCGCCGGAGCGTCAGCTAACGGCGCCTCGGCTGCGGCGCCGGCAACCGCCGCGAAGGACGCGGCCGTCGCCGGTACGAAGGCAGCGGGCAAGGCGGTGTCGACCGCTGCGTCGAAGGCGAAGACGCCGCTCATGGTGGGCGGCGCGGCGATCGCGGGGGTCGCGGGAGTCGTCGGGGGCGCGGCGATTCGCAACAAGATCCAGAGCAACCGCGCCGGACCGGTGCGCAAGCGCCTCAACGGCTTCCACATGCCGAACATGCCGAAGCCGGGCAAGGCGATCGACGTCGACAAGATGCGCAAGAGCGTCGACTTCGACAAGATGCGCAAGAGCGTCGACTTCGACAAGGTCGCGTCGACGGCCCAGCGCGTTGGTTCCTACGGGCGCCAGGTCGGCGAGGTCGCGGGCGCGGTAGAGCGCGCGAGCAAGGCCGCCAAGCAGGGGAAGTGATCATGGGCGAACGGATCGACGAAACGAAGGGGCGCGCGAAGAAGGCCACCGGCGAGGCGACCGGCAACAAGGGTCTCAAGGACCGGGGCCGTATCGACAAGGCAAGCGCGAAGGTGAAGCGCGGCGTTGGCGGTGCTGCGAAGCGGCTCCGCGGCACGACCAAGAAGTAGCGTCCTAGCGTCGTCTAGATACCTGTACCTGCGACATTGAGCGCCCCGCCCGTTCGGGCGGGGCGCTCTGTCGTCGTCCGACAGGACGCCTCAGGCGTAGCGGCGGCTCATGAGGAACATCACGATCGCCGCGATGCCGAGCACGAAGATGATCGGGTGGATGATCGCCCCGCCGGCGATCGCGATCACCAAGAGCACGATTCCGAGAATCAACCAAAGCATCAGTTCTCCTCCTTCCTCCCGTTTAGGTACCCCGCGCGCATGGGCACATTCGTCGGCGTGCGGGTCCAATCCGCCTACTGGACGACTCTGACGCGGCGACTCGGATCGCCGGCGGCACGGCCAGCGCCGACGATCCCGAGCTGCTCGACCAGGTAGAGGAAGGCGCGCGCGTAGGGCGACTGCTCGGTGCGCGATCGGACCTGCGCCCAATCGATCTGCTCGCGCAGTGCCCTGGCGAGCTGGAGCGAGCCCTCAAGGTCGAGCGAGTGCTCGCCGAGGGCGAGAAGCTTCGTCGCGAGGACGTCCTCGACCGCCATCACCGCGACCTCCATCGCGGCCACGCTTCGCCGCGGGCCGCGGGAGATCACCTCGTCGGTGATCGTCATCCCCATCGGGTGGTGGATGAGATCGACCAGCACGTCGCCGTCCCAGGCCTTGAGCAGCCACTCCTCGGTCGGGTGCTCGGGTCGCATCCCGACGTCGACCAGCGCCTCGAGCGCCCGTTCAGCGTCTTCGGGCTTGACCATGAAGTCGAGGTCGTTGCGCGTCTCTGGGCCGCCGTGGGCCCAGATCGCGAGGCTGCCGCCGAGCAGGAACGGCACCTCCGCGCGATCGAACGCCGCCACCGACTTCTTGAACGTCTGCTCGATTGCGGCAAACGGATGGTCACCGTCTCCCATGCGATTCAGCTACCCCGGGGGATGCTTTTGAAGCGATCGCGCCGGGTAGGTCGATGGGCATGCGAAGCGATCTCCCCGAGATGACGGCAGTCGCGAGCCGCTCCGAGCCGCGGCCGATCCGAGTCGCGGCCGTCGCCGACATCCACTGCCACGCGGACCGCCCGAACCCGACGGTCGAGGCGCTGGCGCGGATCGATCCCGATGAGGCCGACCTGCTGCTGCTCGCCGGCGACCTGACGACGATGGGACAGCCGGCGGAGGCGGAGGTCCTCGCCCGCGCCTGCGGCGAGCTCGCGATCCCGGTCTACGCGGTGCTCGGCAACCACGATTGGCACGCCGATCTGGCCGGCGAAGTGACCGCGGTCCTCGAGGAGGGCGGTATCCATGTGCTCGAGCGCTCGTGGGCGATCGAGGAGATCGCCGGAATCGACGTCGGCATCGTCGGCACCAAAGGCTTCATCGGGGGATTCCCCGGATCACACCTCCCGGACTTCGGCGAGCCTCTGCTGCGCCAGGTCTACGCCGAGACGACCCGCGATGTCGAGGCGATCGAGCGCGGCCTTCACGAGGTTGCCGTTTGCCCGGTCCGGATCGTCGTCATGCACTACTCGCCGATCACCGAGACGCTCGAGGGCGAGCGGCAGGGAATCTGGGCGTTCCTCGGCACGGACCGCCTCGCGGCTCCGCTGAGCGCGCACGATCCCGACCTCGTCGTACACGGGCACGCGCATTGCGGCCGGTTCACCGGAAGGGTCGGCGAGGTCGACGTGTTCAACGTCTCCGTGCCGGTGATCGGCCGCCACTACTGGCTCTTCGAGCTCGAGCCGGCAAGCGCCGCCGGCACCTCGATCAGGTGACGTTCGACTCCCCGTCGTAGTAATCGACGCCGCTCGAGCGCCGCACGATCAGGTTGTCGGCCTTGTTGCCGGTCCAGACGGCGATCTTGTCGCTGTCCGGATAGACGGTCGCGGCCGGGTGCACGACGGTCGAGGACATCAGGACCCGCAGCGTCTCGGAGCCGTCGTTGCGGACCTGGTGCGCGCCGTCCGATCCCGGCTTGAAGCAGACGACGTCCAAGGGCTGAAGCTCCTCGGAGCCCTCCGGATGGCGGACGGTCGCCGTGCCCTCGAGCACGATCAGCCACTCCTCCTCCGCGTACTCATAGTGGTACGGACAGAGGGCCTCGCCCGGCGCCATCTCATAGACGCTCGCTCCCATCTGCTCGGCGCCGATCAGCGGCCCGAAGCGGAACATGCCCGCTCTGAACCCGGGCGGGTCGTCGGCGTCGTAGTCGAACTGCGGATCCTTGATGTTGACCTTCTTCATCGGCCGATTATCCGCGCTCATCGAGGTCGAGCACCCAGTGGTTCACGCGCAGCGTTCGGCCTGTGTAGACGACGTCGCGCTCGCCCAGCTTCCGGAAGCCGAACTTGCGGCAGAGCGCGTTCGACGCCGGGTTGGTCACTCCCGGGAACGCGTGGACCGAGCCGAAGCGCCCATCGGCGCGCGCCCGCTCGAGGAGGATCGCGAGCGCGCGGCTCGCGATCCCCTTGCCCTGGTGACGCGCCAGGACCGTCCAGCCGACCTCGTAGATCCGGTCATCGACGTGGTCCGCCGGCCAAATTCCGATCGTCCCGACCGCCGCGCCACCGGGCTCTGGCACGATCTTGAACCACCAGTCGGGAAGCTCAAGCTGGTTCGCACGCCGCTCGTGGGTCGCCGCGATCTCCTCCGCGTTGTGGGCGCCGCCGAGCTCCCGCATCACCTCCGGGTCGGACTCGAGCTCCTCCGTGAGCGCGCGGTCGGCCTCGGTCTCGGCGTAGGGGACGAGCTCCACGGCGCTAGGCGGCGAGCGCCGGCTCGCGGCCGGCGGCGGCAGCGCATGCGCGCGCGTAGGCGGCGGGCGTCTGCCCGATCTGCGAGCGGAAGTCGCGGATGAAATGGGGCTGGTCGAAGTAGCCGAGCTCGGCGGCGAGTGCGGCGTGGTCGTCGGCCTCGCCGGCGGCGATCCGCTCCGCAGCCTCGTGCATGCGGTAGCGCTTCAGGACCCACTTCGGGCCGACGCCGACGTAGTCGCGAAAGAGGCGCTGAAGGGTCCGCGGCGAAACCGCGTGGCGCTCGGCGAGCTCGGCGACCGTGGTGCCGGGCGCTGCGATCAGCATCTCGCGGACGACCGCGCATACGAGTCGGTAGCGCGCGTCAGGAGCCGGCAGGCGCGCGGCGAGGAACTCCTCGACGGCCTCGATGTGGCGTTCGGGGTTGCCGGCGACCGCGGCGAGCCGGTGTTCGAGCCTCGCGCCGGCGGGGCCGAAGAGCGTCGCGAGCGAGATCGCACGGCCGTTCAGCTCGCTCACCGGTCGGCCGACGAAGCCGGCGAAGCCGCCCGGTCTGAACTTCGTCCCGATCGCGACGCCCGTCCCCTTGATCCGGTGCGGCGACCGGGCCACCGGGATGCCCCAGACCGCGATCAGCCCCGGTTCGCCGACCAGGTTGATGCAGGGGTGGGGGAGGATCTCCTGCGTGAACGATCCGCGATCGCCCAGGGGGTCCCAGCTCACGATCCAGTGACGCTCGACGTGATCCGCGAGTTTCTCGCTCGGCGTCAAGCAGCGGAGCTCGAAGTGCGCGCGCCCGCGTTCCGGTTCGAGGATCCCGTGGGTGCTCGCCGTCGCCTCCTGCACGTCGTCGCATTCTTCCAATACGACTGCGGTCGCCGCCGGGTACCTTCGCGGTCATGAGCGAAGTAATGAGATACGGAAAGGTGACGGCAGCGGAGGGGAAGGGGGAGGAGCTTGCCGAGCGGCTCCTTGCCGCCGCGGAGGCGCTCGAGAACGACCCCGGCTGCCTCCTCTACCTGGTGAACGGGCAGGCGGACAGCCCCGACGTCGTGTGGGTGACCGAGCTTTGGCGAAGCCAGGAGGACCTGGAGGCGTCCATCGAGCGGATCCCCCCCGAGCAGGCGGCCGCGGTCAATGAGCTGGCGGTCGAGTGGGAGATGGTCGAGCTCGAGCCGCTCGGTGGCAAGGGACCGCTGGGAGCGAGCGAGGCCGACTCGCCGTTCACATTGCGCAAGCTCACCGACGCCGAGGACATGGCGGCCAAGTTCGGGTACGGCGCGGTGGGGCAGGCGCGCTTTGTGAACGAAGACCTGGAGACACGGACGACCGGCCTCAGCCACCACCGCCTGCGCCCGGACGCACGGCAGGCGTTCGGCCACCGGCACCAGGCCGCGGAGGAGGTCTACGTCGTGATCTCCGGCTCCGGCCGGGCGAACCTCGACGGTGAGATAGTCGAGCTCGCCGAGCTGGACGGGCTGCGGATCGCGCCCGGAGTGACGCGCGCGCTCGAGGCCGGTCCGCAGGGACTCGAGGTGCTCGCCTTCGGGCCCAGGCACAAGGGCGACGCCGAGATGGTCCCGGGCTGGTGGGAGGAGTGAGCCGCTAGCGGCCGAGGAAGCCGACGAGCCCGCGCGCGCAGCGCTCCGGCTGCTCGTCGTAGACGAAGTGCCCGGCGCCCTTGGTCGCCACCAGGCGGGAGCCCGGTATCTCGTAGGCAACCTGATCCTGCCGTGGATCAAGACGTACACAGCCGTCTACGCCGGTTCGATTCGGAGGCGCCTTCGGCTCTCGTCCTGGTGTTATGCGTACTGCGCGCGATGGCGCGTGCCACCCCCACTGCTCGCCTATGCTCGCGTCGTGGCGGCCACTCCGAGCCCGATCATCCCGGAGCTGCCGATCATCCGCGCTCGTGGGGAGGGCGAGCAGCGCGCGACGTCCTTCGAGCTCTTCTTCGACCTCGTCTACGTCTTCGCTGTCACGCAGCTGTCGCACCATCTGCTTGCGGACATCAGCTGGACTGGCGCGGCCGAGACGGCGTTCATGCTCGTCGCCCTGTACTGGGCCTGGAACTACACGACGTGGATGACCAACTGGTTCGACCCGGATACGGCGCCGGTCCGGCTCGTGCTCGTCTTCGTGATGGGCGCAAGTCTTCTGATGGCGGTCGCCATCCCGGAGGGATTCGGCGAGCACGCGCTGCTGTTCGCTTGTGCCTATTCGGGTCTGCAGATCGGGCGCAACGCTTTCGTTGTCGCGGCCACGCCGCGCGGCCTGTTCAACCAGAACTTCCGCCAGATCCTGGCCTGGAGCGTCCTCTCGGCGCCGCTGTGGGTCGCCGGCGGCATCGTGGACACCGAGGCGTGGCGCTGGATTCTGTGGCTGGGTGCGCTTGGACTCGACCTCGCGGCGCCGCTGGTGACGTATTGGCTTCCGGGCGTGGGCGCCACGGCCATGAGCCAGTGGCAGATCGAGGGCGCCCATTTCGGCGAGCGCTTCCAGCTGTTCGTGATCATCGCGCTCGGAGAAAGCATCGTTCTCGCAGGGGCCACTGCGTCGGATACGGGGTTGAGCCTCGAGGTCGTCGCCGCGCTCCTGCTCGCCTTGCTCTCCTCGACGGCGCTCTGGTGGCTGTACTTCGGCCAGGTCGCCGGCAGGGTCTTGGAGCGGATCCGCGCGGCCACCGCCGAGGAGCGGGGCCAGATCGGCCGCGACATCTACACCTACTTACACCTCCCAATCGTTGCGGGGATCGTCCTCGTCGCGGTCGGCGACGAGCTCGTGATCGCGCACCCGACGGACGTTCTGCACGACTCGGGAGCGCTGGTCGCCCTCGGCGGCCCAGCCCTCTTCCTCGCGGGTCTGATGGCCTGCGCCGCGAGGATCGGCCAGACGCAGAGCGTGCCGCGAGCCGTAGTGGTCATCGCGCTCCTCGCCGCCGTGCCGCTCGCGGCGGGCGCCGACGGGCTGGTCGCGTCGGGAATGCTCACCGCGCTCCTGGCCGCGCTCGTAGTCGCCGAGCAGCTGCGCGGCGCGCCGTGACGAGTGGGGCGGCTGACTCGCTAACCGGCGGGCCGCAACCGGACCTCCACCCGTCCCTCGGTCTCGCGAACCTCGTAAGCCGGCTGCGCGGCGGTCGCGGGGCCGCGCCGGAGCGCACCGTCGGCGAGCGCGAAGCGCGAGCCGTGACAGGCGCACTCAACCTCCTCGCCGTCGATCTCGCCGGAAGCCAGCGAGCAGCCGCGGTGCGAGCAGCGGTCGTGGATCGCATGGATCGCGTCGCCCCGGCGCACGACCATCACCGGCGTGTCGTCGGCGATTACGCGAACCGGCCGGCCCTCGTCGAGCTGTGAGCTGTCGACGACCGCGGTCCAGTCGTCCGGCCCCGCGTCGAATGCCGTCTGGTCTGCGCCGACGCCTTTGGCGAGCGACAGGTGACCCCCGAGGTAGCCGCCCACTCCGAGAACGGCGGCACCGGCGGCGCCGAGCAGCTTCCCGCGCCCTCGTGCTCCGCGACGCCGGGCGACGAGGGATCCCGCGTACAGCGACGCCGCGAGCAGGTTACCCGCGGCGTGTACGACGCCGACGCGACGCACCGTGTCGTCTGCAGGCTCGGTATCCGCCCAGTCGTTGACGCCCGCAGCGGCCGTCGGCGCGTACGCGGCGAGGCCGACACCGATCAGCCGCTCAGCCCCGTCGCCGTCCTCTCCGAGAAGGTCGAGCAGAGAGGCGCCCATGAACGATCCGATGACGACGTCAGTGAGCATCGGGTGAAGCGCGTGGCCGAGCCAGGTTCCGCTGAGCCCGTCCTTGATCGGCCCGCGCGGGATCGCATCGCGAACGAACCGACCGATGCGCTTCCCGACGTCATCCAGCGCCGACGCGCGCTCGAGCTGCTCGACCAGAGGTTCGAGTGGCGTCAGTTGGCGCTGCGGCGTCTCCGGCGCGCTCATGGGGAGCGCGTACCCGAGGCGCGCGAGAGCTAACTGCTGCTCAGGAAGGCGACGAGCTCGCGCGCGCAGCGCTCGGGCTGCTCGTCGTAGATGAAGTGCCCGGCGCCCTCGATCGCCACGAGGCGGGAGCGCGGGATCTCGCGCTCGAAGCGCTGCGCAGCCTTGAGGGGCGCGAAGCGATCGTCTGCTCCCCAGAGGATCAGCGTCGGGACCCCGAGCTCGCCGAGCTTGCCCTGCCACGGCTCGAGCTTCTCGAAGTCCATCGAGCGGTAGAAGTCGAGCGTCGCCTTGCGGCCGGGGCCGTCCTCGAAGGGCTGCCAGTACGAGGCGATCCTCGCCTCGTCGAAGGCGCCGGGAGACGCCGCATCGAGCACCGCCGCAAAGCCGTCGCGGTCGAGCGCCGCGACCAGCTCCTCGCCCAGCTCGCTTCGCATCGCCTTGCCCATGTCGTGCCACTTGCCATCGGCGAAGAATCCGGTATCGCTGATCACGAGTGCGTCGACGTGGGCGGGGTGATCGCATGCCCAGGCGAGGCCGACGAAGCCGCCCCAGTCATGGACGACGAGCGCCACGCGGTCGAGCTCAAGCCCGTCGATGAACCGGCTGAACGCCTCCAGGTTCGCCTCGAACGTGGTCGGCGCATCCGGCCCCGACTCGCCCAGACCGAACAAGTCGGGAGCCAGCGCGCGCCGCCCGGCGCGCGCGAGCTCGGCCATCACCGGCTCCCACATCAGCGAGCTCTCCGGGAAGCCGTGGACGAACACAACCGGCGCCCCGTTCGCGTCGCCATCCGGCAGCGCCTCGCGGTACGGCAGCACCGCCGGCCCCCG
>Ga0126307_10001709_pt1 | contig 14584 bp, 14 predicted proteins | sample Plot28_FD_89955 | JGI IMG/M metagenome (GOLD analysis project Ga0126307, IMG submission 89955) | Serpentine soil microbial communities from UC McLaughlin Reserve, CA, USA - Plot28 | ecosystem: Environmental > Terrestrial > Soil > Grasslands | place: USA: UC McLaughlin Reserve, Lake County...
CCCGAAGTGGATACAGGCCATGCAGCGCCACGGCTACAAGGGCGCCTTCGAGCTCTCGGCCACCGTCGACTACCTCTTCGGCTACGACGCCACCGCCGGCGTCGTCGAAGACTGGATGTACAGGGACGTAACCAGGAAGTACGTCCTCGACGAGAGAATAAGAGACTTCATGCGGCAGTCCAACCCCTGGGCCTTGCGCGCCATCTCCGAACGGCTGCTGGAGGCGGCGCAACGCGGCCTGTGGTCCGAGCCCGAGGAGGAGGACCTCGAAGCGCTCAAGCGCGCGTACCTGGAGAACGAGGGGATACTCGAGGAAGGCATCTCGTGAGCGCGTACCCGCATCCCTACCCGTTCTCCGCCATCGTCGGCCAGGAAGATCTGAAGCTGGCCTTGCTCGTGAACGCGATCTCCCCGGAGGTCGGTGGCGTGCTCGTGCGTGGGGAGAAGGGGACGGCGAAGTCCACCGCGGTGCGGGCGCTGGCGGGGCTAATGCCCCGGATCGAGGCCGTCTCCGGTTGTCCATATTCCTGCGATCCGGGAGCTCCAAATCCGGAATGCCCGGCAGGACCGCACCCGCCCGATGCGGCCACCGAGACGAGGCCGGTGCGGCTCGTGGAGCTGCCTGTGGGGGCGAGCACGGACCGGCTCGCCGGGACGCTGGACATCGAGAGAGCGCTCTCGGAGGGGAGGAAGGCTTTCGAGCCTGGGTTGCTCGCGGCGGCGCACAGAGGCATCCTGTACGTGGACGAGGTGAACCTGCTCTCGGACCACCTGGTAGATCTGCTCCTCGACGTGGCCGCTATGGGCGTGAACCACGTCGAGCGCGAGGGCGTGAGCGTGCGCCACCCTTCGCGCTTTATCCTGGTCGGCACGATGAACCCGGAGGAGGGCGAGCTCCGCCCGCAGCTCCTCGACCGCTTCGGCATCGCCGTCGAGGTCTCCGGCAGTCCCGACCCCGCCGACCGCGTGGAGGTCGTACGTCGTCGCCTGCGCTACGAGGCCGCTCCTGAGGAGTTCACCGGAGCGTGGTCTGCAGCGGATGAGGATCTCGCCTCTTCCGTACAATCTGCCCGTACGCGGCTCCCTGAGGTGAGTCTTGACGAAGACATCCTGCTCAGGATCTCGACCCTCTGCGCGGAGCTCGGTGTTGACGGCCTCCGCGGCGACCTGGTTACAGCGAAGACCGCCCGTACGCTGGCCGCCTGGGACGCCAGAGACGAGGTGCTCCTCGACGACGTGAAGCGGGCCGCCGTGCTCGCCCTCTCGCACCGTCGCAGACGAGGACCATTCGAGCAACCTGGCATAGACCCCGAAGAACTCGATAACGCCCTCTCCGATGATCCCGACCCACCAGACGGCCCGGACGGCGGTACGGCCCCGCCCCCTGCGCTCGGGGATGATGGCGAGGTTCGTAGTAGCGTGCAGAATTCCGAACCGTCCGAAGTGCGAACAGGAGCAGGAGAAAAGAGCCACACGTCGTCGGAGCCGTTCAGGCCCGTACGGCTCGAAGCCCCCGAGAAAGGCAGGGGCGGGCCCCTCGGGCGGCGGAGCCGCATCGTGGGCGAGTCGGGACATCCGGTCGGGGATAGGGTGCCAGGAGGTTATCCGAAGGACGTGGCGCTTGGGGCTACGATCAGGGCGGCCGCGCCGCACCAGAGGGCACGGGGTCGAAAGGGGCCGGGGATCGAGGTTAGTCCCCACGATTTGCGTCAGAACGTCAGGGAAGGAAGGGAAGGAAACCTGATCCTCTTCCTCGTCGACGCGAGCGGCTCTATGGCGGCCCGCAAGCGCATGTCCGCTGTGAAAGGCGCCGTCCTTTCCCTGTTGAACGACGCCTATCAGCGTCGCGACAAGGTAGCCTTGATCTCCTTCCGTGGCGAAGAGGCCAGGGTACTCCTGCCCCCGACATCGAGCGTGGAACTGGCCGCCTCGCGCCTCGAAGACCTCCCAACCGGCGGCCGTACGCCCATCGCGGCCGGCATCGAGAAGGCCGCCGAAGTGCTAGAGAGGGAGAGACTGCGTGACAGGGAGCGCCGGCCTCTGCTCGTCCTCCTGACCGACGGGAGGGCGACCACGGGACCCGACCCGCATCCGGGGGCTGCGCGACTGCGCTCCTTCGGGGCGACTTCGTTCGTGGTCGACACCGAGGAAGGGTACGTCCGGCTCGGGATGGCGGGCGAGCTGGCAGGGGCGATGGGGGCGCGGTGCCTGCGCCTGGAGGAACTGCGGGCCGATTCGCTCGTGGAGCTCATCGAGAGGAGAAGGGTGGCGTGAGCGAGACGCGGGAGACGAGGGAACCGAGAGAGCAGCGGCTGAGGAAGAGGTCGAACAGGGAGAGGCCTCTCCTCATCGTCAACACGGGCCACGGCAAGGGTAAATCCACGGCCTCCTTCGGGGTCATGCTCAGGGGCTGGGCACGCGGCTACCGAATCGGGGTCTACCAGTTCGTCAAGAGCGGCAAATGGAACGTCGGCGAACAGAAGGCCGCCGAGGCCCTGGGCAACATCGACTGGTTCAAACAGGGCGACGGGTGGACGTGGACCGTAAAGGACCTGGAGCACTCCGCCGACCTCGCCCGCGAGGGCTGGGAGGAGGTCAAGCGGCGCCTCGCCGACGAGACCTACGACATGCTGCTCCTCGACGAGTTTACCTACCCGATGAAGTTCGGCTGGGTGGATACAAAAGAGGTCGTTGACGTGCTCCAGAACCGTCCCGGCTTCCAGCACGTTATCATCACGGGCCGCGACGCCCCGCAGGAACTGGTGGAGATCTCCGACCTCGTAAGCGAGGTAAACAAGATCAAACACCCCTTCGACGAGGGCTACAGGGGCCAGAAAGGCATCGAGTGGTAGACACCCCTCGCATAGTAGTCGCTGGTACCCACTCGGGGGTCGGCAAGACAACCGTGGCCTCGGGACTCATGGCCGCGCTCTCCTCACAGGGCTTTCGGGTCGCCCCCTTCAAGGTCGGCCCGGACTTCATAGATCCCTCGTACCACACCCTCGCCGCAGGCCGTCCGGGACGCAACCTCGACGCCTTCCTCTCCGGCTCAGACCTCATCGGCCCGCTCTTCGCCCACGGCGCGCAGGGCGCCGACATAGCCGTAATAGAGGGCGTCATGGGCCTCTTCGACGGCAAGAGCGGAGGCGGGGATCTCGCCTCCACAGCACACGTCGCCAGGCTGCTCGAAGCGCCCGTAGTCCTCGTCATCGACGCCAGGGCGATGGCCCGCTCCGTGGCCGCGATGGTCCACGGCTACTCGACCTTCGACCCGGAGTTGGAGATCGCGGGCGTCGTCCTCAACCGCGTCGGCTCCCAGACCCACGAGAAGATGCTCCGCGAGGCCATAAAGCCCCTCGGCATTCCCGTCCTCGGCGTCGTGCGCCGCGACGATGGCATACAGACGCCGGACAGGCACCTCGGTCTAGTTCCCGTCGTCGAACGCCGGGAAGAGGCCGCTCGCTCGCTCGATGCTCTCGGAAATGTGGTCTCCCGCTCTCTAAACCTCGACAATATAGTAAGGCTTGCCCGTTCCACCGGATCTCTAGAAGCCGAGCCCTGGAGTCCGAAATCTCAGGATCTGGATCTGTCCTGGGGCGTGAGAATAACGGTCGCAACTGGACCATCGTTCAGCTTCCTGTATCGCGAGAACCTGGAGCTGCTCAAGGGCGCGGGCGCTGAGGTCGTCACCTTCGACCCGACTTCAGACGAGGACCTACCCGTCGGAACGGATGCTCTCTACCTCGGTGGCGGGTTCCCCGAGACTTACGCGGCGGCGCTGTCCGCGAACGGGCGGATGCGTGAGAGCGTCAGGACCTTCGCCGAGAGCGGGCGTCCCGTCGTCGCCGAGTGCGGCGGCCTGCTTTACCTGGTGCGAGAGCTGGGCGGGCATCCGATGTGCGGCGTCTTCGAGGCCACGGCGAGGATGACGGACCGGCTCACCCTCGGTTACAGGGAAGCCAGGGCGCTGGTGGACTCGCCGCTGGCGAGCGTGGGCGCTGAGGTGCGCGGACACGAGTTCCACTACTCGGTCGTCGAGCCCCGAGCCGGTGAGCGGCCGGCCTGGGACCTGGCCGGTCGTGGCCAGGAGGGTTTCGTGGCCGGTGGCGTGCACGCGAGCTACCTGCACACCCACTGGGCGGCGACACCGGAGTTGCCGCGCAGGCTCGTGCGGGTAGCGCGGACCGTGACTGTGGTCGGGGTATGAGAGGGCGACTCGTCGGGGCGGGGGTAGGGCCCGGAGACCCTGAGCTGCTTACCCTCAAGGGCCTGCGCGTGTTGCGGGAGGCCGACGAAGTCTTCGTGCCCGTAGCCGACACCGGCGAGGTCGGGCGGGCGGAGACGACGGTGCGGGAGTATCTGGACGAAGGACGCATCAGACGCCTCCTCTTCGCCCTCTCGGACGACAGAGAGGCCAGGGAGCGTAACTGGACCAACGCCGCACAGGAGGTCTCGGAGCACCTGAGAAGCGGCAAGACGTGCGCCTTCGCCACCCTCGGAGACCCAAACCTCTATTCGACCTTCACCTACCTGGCACGTGCCGTTCGAGAGATCGAACCTGACATAGAGGTAGAGACCGTGCCGGGGATCACGGCGTTGCAGGACCTGGCTTCGCGTAGTGGGACGGTGCTACTCGAAGCCGACGAGCGGCTCGCGCTGTTGCCTTTCACGGCCGGCGAGGAGCCTTTGAGGGAGGCGCTCGCCGGGTTCGAGACGGTGGTCTGCTACAAGGGTGGAGGCCGGCTTGGGGAGGTGCTCCGGGTCGCGGAGGAGGGTGGACGGCTCGAAGGCGCCGTGTACGGGGCGAGGCTTGGGATCGAGGGCGAACAAGTCGTGCCTGCGCAGGAGATGGTGGGGCGAGAAGGGACCTACCTGTCCGCCGTGATCTTTACCGAGAGGAGCACGGAGTTTGGGTAAGGTTTGGTTTATCGGGGCGGGACCTGGCGCGCCTGACCTCCTGACGGTCAGGGGGGCCAGGCTCATCGGGGAGGCCGACGTGGTGGTCTGGGCTAGAAGCCTCGTCCAAGAGGGCGTCCTCGAATACGCCAGCCCAGGCGCCCAGATCGTCGAGTCGACGACGATACCGCTAGAGGGCGTGCGCGGACTTTACGGGCGGGCTGTCGAGGAGGACCTGAAAGTAGCCAGGGTCCATTCAGGCGACCCCAGCCTGTACGGGGCCGTGATGGAGCAGATCGAGGTTTGCGACGAACTGGGCCTCGATTGGGAGATAGTGCCTGGGGTCTCTTCCCTGGGCGCCGCGGCGACGGCCATCGGGCGCGAGCTGACCGTGCCCGAGATCTCACAGTCCGTGATCCTGACGCGCCGCGCGAGCCGCACCCCGATGCCTGAGGGCGAGGACATAAGGAGCTTCGCTAGGCACGGGACGACCATGGCGATCTTCCTCTCCGCTGCCAAACCACGCGCCCTGCAGGAGGAACTCCTGGAAGGCGGCTACGCTCCCGAGACTCCTTGCGCCGTGGTCTACAGGGCGAGCTGGCCCGACGAAGAGGTCATCGAGTGCCGTCTCGAAGACCTCGCCGACAGGGTGCGGGAGGCCGGCTTCACCAGGCAGGCGCTCATCCTGGTCGGCCCTGGTCTCGGGGCCGGCGGGACGCGCTCTCATCTCTACAGCCCCGCGTTCTCGCACATGTTCCGTCGGGCGAAGCCTGCGGAGAAGGGGGCAGATGCCGCCACGTAAGATCCGCGAGCCTTCCATGCCTCCGAGCATGGAGAGGGTCAAGGGCCAGAAGCTCAGGACAGGCTGGACCACAGGTACCTGCGCCGCCGCTGCTGCCAAGGCAGCGGCCCGCGCGCTTGCGAGCGGCGAACCGCAGGCCCGCGTCGACGTAAAGCTGCCAGGGAAAGGCCGGCAGCGGCGCGTCGCGTTCGACCTGGAGCGGTGTGATCTGGGATCTTCATGGGCCGAGGCCGTCGTCATCAAGGACGCCGGAGACGACCCCGACGTCACCGACGGCGCCCATCTCACGGCCCGTGTCTCGTGGCGGGAGGAGCCGGGGCTCGAACTGGAGCGGGGCGATGGCGTCGGCCTCGTCACCAGACCGGGGCTCGGACTCCCCGTCGGTGGGCCGGCCATAAACGCCGTGCCACGGCGTATGATCTCTTACTCCGTAGAGGAAGTCCTCGACCTGCAGGAACGCGGCGTCCGAGTCGTCATAAGCGTCCCAGGCGGCGAAAGGATGGCCGAGAAGACGACCAACGCCCGCCTCGGGATCGTCGGCGGCATCTCCATCCTGGGCACCACGGGCATCGTGCGTCCCTTCTCGACTGCAGCCTGGGCCGCGAGCGTCGTTCAAGCTATAGGCGTCATGGGCGCGCAGGGCCACAAGACCTTCGTCCTCTCGACCGGAGGCCTCACCGAGAAGGCCGCGATGCGCCTCCTGCCCGACCTTGAAGAGGTGGACTTCATAGAAGTCGGGGACTTCACCGGGCAGGCTATAAAGAAGGCCGTGGAGAACGGCCTGGAGCGCTGCTTCTTCGTCGGGATGGTGGGTAAGATCTCCAAGCTCGCTGCCGGGGTCATGATGACCCACTGGACCCGCTCGAAAGTGGACAACGATCTGCTGGCGCAGATAACGATGGAAGCCGGCGGCTCGACCGACCTGGTCGAAGAGGTCAAAGAGGCCAATACGGCCCGTCACGCCTACGAGCTCTGGCGGTCGGCGCACCTCGACAGTGCCGCCGGCCTCCTCTGCAAACAGGCCGCGGAGAACCTCGCCGAGTATGCTGAAGGTAAACTCGAGGTTCACGTCATCCTCGTCGACTTCGACACCCTCGAACCCGCCGGAGCCAGTCCCGGCGCACTGGCGCTGACGGCATGGGGCTCCGCGTGAGCCGGGGCCGCATAACCGTGGTTGGCCTCGACGGAAGGCCGCTCGACGAGGAGATCGAACGTCTGCTCGGGGACGCGGCGCTTGTCGCCGGCGGCAGACGGCACTTCGACATGATCGGCTTAGACCGCGACAGTGCCGTGGTGTTGGAGGACGACCTTTCGGAGGCACTCGCGCGGATCGAGGGTTCCGAAGGTCCCGTGGTGGTGCTCGCTTCTGGAGACCCCGGTTTCTTCGGCATCGTGCGCCTGCTCATCGGGCGGTTCGGGAGGGAGAACCTGCGTATCTTGCCTGGCCTCTCCTCGGTCGCGCTGGCTTTCGCCCGCGCCGGGCTCTCGTGGGATGGTGCGGTTACCGTCAGCGCCCACGGCCGCGACCCCCGCCGCGCCGTCAACGTCTGCCGCGCCCATCCGAAGGTCGCCGTCCTCACCTCCCCCGACTTCGGACCTGCCGAACTCGCGGAAGCGCTGGGCGGGATGGACCGCACATTTATGGTCGCCGAGAAGCTCGGCGAGATGGGTGAGCGGGTCTTTCAGGGCGACGCCGGCACGGTCGCTGGCATGGAGTGGGAAGACCCTAACGTGGTGCTCGTGCTCGACGAAGCGAGGATGCCGGGATCCAAAGGTTGGATCTCCTCGGGCATCCAGAGTCAGGGGCGTTGGGCGCTCCCCGAAGAAGAGTTCGAGCATCGGTCCGGCATGATCTCCAAATCGGCGACCCGCGCCTTCGCGCTCTCACGCCTCGGTCCGGGACTCGGGGACCTGATCTGGGACGTCGGGGCCGGCAGCGGCTCCGTAGCCATCGAGTGCGCCCGTCTCGGCGCCGCCGCCATCGCCGTCGAACGCGACCCCGAGAGTTGCGTCCGTATCCGCCGCAACGCCGAACATCATAATGTCCGGTTGCAGATCGTCGAAGCCGCGGCCCCGGAGGCCCTGCGGGACCTCCCAGAGCCTGACGCCGTCTTCGTCGGCGGAACCGGCGGCGAGTTCGAGGAGATCATCAAGCACTCCGCCGTCAGGGCGCGCCGGGCGGTCGTGCTGACCCTCGTCACCCTCGAACGGGTCGTTCCTGCGGCGCAGCTCCTCGAAGATTGCGGCCTCGAGGTAGAGACCACCTTCCTGCAGGCGTCTAGAATGAAGGGCGTCGGCGGGCTGCACCGCCTCGCGTCCGAGAGCGCCGTCTTCGTCGTCTCGGGAAGCCGACCTTGATCGGGCTCATAGCAGCCACCGCGAACGGCCGCCGCAACGCCGCACACCTCGCCGGCGCCTGGCCCGATGCACGCCTCTACGAGGGCAAGGCGAAAGAAGCTCTAAACATGGCCTGGAACGAGTGCGACGGTATCGTGCTCTTCCTCGCCACCGGCGCAGCAGTTCGCCTCATCGCCCCGCTACTCGAACGCAAGAACCAGGATCCCGGTATAGTCACCGTCGATGATGCGTGCAGCTTCGCCGTCGCCCTCTGCGGTGGGCACGATGGCGGGGCGAACGCCCTCGCCACGCGGGTCGTGGAGGCGCTTGGCGCGGCCCCAGTCATCACCACCGCAAGCGACTCCGTCGGTATCCCCGCCCTCGACTCTCTTGGTGAGAAGCTCGGTCTCCGGTTGGAAGAAGGCTCGGACCTGGCTTCCGTCGGCGCCGCGCTCGTCTCCGGCGAGAAGGTCAGCCTCCTCACAGACATGCGTTGGCCGCTCGGACCGCTACCCGAGAACGTCGTCCGGACGGACGAATGGGAGGCGCCCCTGATCCTCATCTCCGACCGGCTCGTAAAGACGCCTCGTCCTGCTATCGTCTACCGTCCGCCTTCGCTCGTCGCCGGCGTCGGTTGCAGCAGGGGAGCGGACGCGGACGAGATATTCGACCTGCTCCGCTGCTCCCTGGCGGAGGCTGGATTGACACAGAAGTGCGTCGCCGTCCTCGCCAGCATCGACGTGAAACGCGACGAAGCGGGATTGCTGAAAGCAGCGGAGGAGCTGGACGTTAAGATCCACTTCCATCCGGCCGAAGCACTTCGTGCGGTAGAAACGCCCAACCCGTCGGAGGTCGTTCGAGAGGCGGTCGGGACGTCGAGTGTTGCCGAGGCGGCGGTGATCTCCTCCGGCGCGGAGTTGGTACTCGAGAAGCGAAAGTCCGCGAACGCCACGGTCGCTATCGGGCGGCTGCCGGTGCGGGGACGGCTGGCCCTGGTTAGCCTGGGGCCTGGGGTGGACGCTCTGGTTCCACCGCTCGCCCGTGAGGCGCTCGCGGCTTCGGAGCTCGTCGTCGGGCTGGACCAGTACGTGGACCGCATCAGGCACCTGCTACGGCCCGGCACGCGGGTGCTCACGCCTCCGCTCGGCAGTGAGATGGAGCGCGCGGAGCTCGCGCTCGCCGAGGCCCGCACGGGCGGTAGCGCGGCGCTGGTGTCGAGCGGTGACGTTGGTGTGTACGCGATGGCATCTCCGGTGCTCGAGCTCGCGGGCGAGGACGTGGACGTTGTGGTCGTCCCTGGAATTACAGCGGCGCAGGCGGCGGCTTCGTTGCTCGGCTCGCCACTAGGGCACGACCATTGTTCGATCAGTCTCTCCGATTTGCTGACGCCGTGGGGGGTGATAGAGTCCAGGGTCATGGCGGCGGCCGAAGGGGACTTCGTGGTCTCGCTTTACAACCCGCGCTCGAAGAACCGCGACTGGCAACTCGGAAAGGTGAAGGAGATCCTGCTCAGGTATCGTCCACCCGATACGCCTGTCGGTCTTGTAAAGGACGCCTACCGCCCGACACAGCAGGTCATCCTCACCGACCTTGCTTCTATGCGTCCGGAGGACGTGGACATGCTGACCATCGTCCTCGTTGGAAGCTCCCAGACCAGGGTCGTGGCCGGCCGCATGGTCACCCCGAGGGGATGCCTACAGTGAGGTCCATCTTCGCCGTGACGGACGCCTGCGCGGGCTGTGGCGCCTGCTTGAAGACCTGTCCGGAGAAGGCAATCCACCCCGCTTCCGGAGACCACGATGCGCCGCTCATCGTCCTCGAGGACCGCTGTTCGGGATGCGCCGAGTGCGCCGAGGTCTGTCCGGTATCGGCGTGCGTCGAGGTACTGCTGGAGGCCGAATGAGGCGCGTCCATCCCATAGAGTCCGAGAGCTACCGTATCCTGCGCGGGATGGTGGATCTCTCGCATTTAGGATCCCTCTCCCGCGCCGTCGCGGAACGAGTCATCTACGCCGCGGCGGATCTGGACTACGCCGAGAGCCTGGTCCTCGACGAGGCGGCCCTGGAGCGTGGGATCTCAGCTTTGCGACGAGACGCACCCATCGTCACCGACGTGGGCATGGTGGCGGCCGGGATCACAGGCCGCCAGACGCGGTGCCTCGTGTCCGACCCCCGCACCCGCACGCTATCAGAACAGCTCGGCATTACGCGTTCGGCGGCCGGCTTCAGGCTCGCCGCGGGGGAGACCGGCAAAAGGGCCGTCTGGGTCGTCGGGAACGCGCCGACGGCGCTCTTCGAGTTGCTCGAACTCGACGTCGCTCCTGAGCTCGTGATAGGGCTTCCCGTCGGTTTCGTCGGGGCCGCAGAATCGAAGGACGCGCTCCTGCACAGCGGCCTGCCCGCGGTTGCCAACCGGGGACCCAAAGGCGGTTCCGCGGTCGCCGCAGCGGCGTTGAACGCCTTGATCTACTACGAGGAGAAATGACGTGAGACAAACAGTGAGTATCGAAAGAAATGGAGCCTACGAAAACGGAGATGTCCCTGCGCTTCTGATCGTAGGCCACGGCAGCCGCGACCCGCGCGGGGCACGTGAGTTCCACGACCTGGTCGGCCTCGTGCGCCGAAGAAACCCGTCCCTGAAAGTCGAGGGAGGCTTTATCGAGCTCTCTCGCCCGCCGATCTCGGAGTGCGTGGACCGGCTCGCTGAGAGCGGGGTGCAAAGCGTCGCGGCCGTCCCGCTGATGCTCCTGACCGCCGGCCACGCCAAGGACGACATCCCCGCGACCCTGGTGCGCGAGAAGATGGACCACCCGGGGATGAGCTTCGGCTACGGTCGCGCCCTCGGCATAAGGCCTGAGCTTCTCGAGCTGATGGAAGAGAGGATCTCTGCCGCCGTCCCCGAAAAAGAAAAAGAGGTGACAGCCGTCCTCATAGTCGGGCGCGGCTCCTCCGACCCCGACGCCAACTCGGACCTCTGCAAGATAGCCCGCCTGTTCTACGAGGGTCGCCCTTACCCTGTAGTCGAGAGCGCCTACGTCAGCATGACCCCGCCCGATGTTGCGGAAGGGCTGGACCGCTGCCGCAGGCTCGGCGCGAAGCGGGTAGTGGTCTTCTCCTACTTCCTGTTTACCGGCGTCCTCGAGGGGCGTATTCGCGGGCAAAGCGAAGCGTTCGCTAGGGCGAACCCCAGCGTCGAGGTGCGCTACGCCGGGTACTTCGGGCCGGACGATAGAATAGCTGACCTTGTGGTCGAGCGTTACACAGAGGCCGTGGAAGGTGATATCCGCATGAACTGCGACGTGTGTATCCATCGCGTCGCCCTCCCTGGCTTCGAGGAGAAGGTCGGTGCCCCGGCCACGCCCCACCATCACCCTGACGAGCCAGGGCACCACCGGCACGGCCACCATCACTAGCCGTGGCCCTCGAAGACCGCGTGGTGGAGCTCTCGGCGGAGATACCTCCGCCCGACGAGGCCGCCGCCGAAAGAGCGCGAAACCGGCACCTCGGGCTCACCAAACCGCCCGGTAGTCTGGGACGGCTGGAGGAGGTCGGTGCGCGGCTCGCGGGGATGGCCGGCGAGTGCCCGCCGCCCGTCCTGGAGAGCCCTGCCGTGGTCGTCTGCGCCGGAGACCACGGCGTCCTCGACCGCGGCGTCTCGCCCTGGCCGCGGGAGGTTACGGCGGCGATGGTGGGTAACTTCTGCAGAGGAGGGGCGGCGGTGAACGCCGTCGCGAAGACGGTGGGGGCGAGGGTGAGCGTCCTCGACGTCGGGGTCGCCGGGGAGTTGGAGAGGCACCCGCTGCTGCGGGCCGCGAAGGTGCGGCGCGGGACCGGCGATCTGAGTCGCGGGCCCGCGATGAGTCGCGAAGAGGCCGCACGGGCTGTGATGGCAGGGGCGGGAGTCGCGGAGGAACTCGTCGAGAGCGGGGGTGTGGACCTTCTCGTTACAGGCGACATGGGCATCGGGAACACCACGCCGGCGGCGGCCCTGATCTCCGCCTTCGCAGGACGCCCGCCCGATGAGACCACGGGCCACGGTACGGGCATCGACGAGCCGATCCTGAAGCTCAAGATCAATGTGGTAGAAGAGGCGCTGGAGCTGCACGCGCCAGATCCAGAAGACCCTCTCGGGGTTCTTGCGCAGATCGGTGGTCTGGAGCACGCTGCCATTGTCGGTGTGATCCTGACCGGCGCCGTCTACGGCCTCCCCGTCGTCCTCGACGGCGTAGTCTCGGACTCCGCCGCGCTCGTCGCCCGTGCTCTCGCTCCGCACTCGGCAGGATACGTCATCGCGGGCCATCGCTCCGCCGAGCCGGGAGCGCGCATCTCCCTCCGATCTCTTGACCTCTGTCCGCTCCTCGATCTGGACATGCGGCTTGGCGAGGGGACAGGAGGTCTGCTCGCCGTGCCGCTCGTGCAGGCGGCGGCCAGGACGCTCGCGGAGATGGCGACGCTCGAGGAGATAGGCATTGGTTGAGCCTCTGAACCGGGGTGCCATCGAGTCCCTGCAAAGCCCGCTCGCCCGCGTAGTCGAGGTACACGAGGCGCTGGGCTCGACCCAGGAACGGGCCCGCGAGCTGGCCCATGCCGGAACACCGCACGGGACGCTGGTCTTGGCAGAGGTCCAGACCGGCGGACGGGGCCGGCTCGGGCGGCCGTGGGGGTCTCCCAAGGGCGGGCTCTGGATGTCCCTCGTGCTGCGGCCCGGGTTCCGTGCGAGCCTCGCCTCTCGTATCACCCAGACGGCCGCGGTCGGGGTCGCGAAGGCGCTCTGGGAGCTCGGGGTAGAGGCCAGCATCAAATGGCCCAACGACCTGCTCGCAAACGGGAAGAAGATCTGCGGCATCCTCGCCGAATCGAGCGCGGGGCACGACACGGATTCGGCGAAGGAAAGGCGCCTCGACTATGTCATCCTGGGGGTGGGCATGAACGCCAACCTCGACCCGGAGGACCTCGGCATTCGGGACCGCGAGGTCACCACCATCCGTTCCGAACTGAGCCATGACGTGGACTTGCTGGACCTGCTACGCGCCCTGCTCGCAAACCTCGAAGTCGAGATGGGCAGGATCCGGGACTTCGGGGCCGTCCTCGAAGAGTGGCGAAAGCTGAACTGCACCCTGGGAGAGAAGGTGCGCGTCCGGCGTCTTGGCGAGTCCATCGAAGGCAGGGCCGTGGACCTGACCAGTGAGGGCGCCCTGCTGCTTGCGACGCTGCGGGGAACCGTGCGGGTTTTCGAGGGTGAGATCGAACACCTTGCGCTGGGAGAAAAGGCTTAGGACCCTTCTCGGAAAGGCTCTAGAGATGTAACAGGACGTCCGTGGCTCAGGTCGTCCAGCGCCGCCGCTTGACGAGCTAACATTACCGGATCGCGAAACGAAAGCGGGGCGACCAGAGGACCGAACTGTACGCGACTGGTATGGTCGGCCAGGTATGCGAGCGAAACGATACACTCCAGCGAGGCTCAGGAACCTGAACACGGGTGCCAAGGACGCCGTGAGCCAAACCTGCGAGAACAGGCGCCCGAACCAGTCGGACGGCACCTGAGCAACGACGCGGTAGGGACTCCCAGGGAGCGCCAAAGCGGCGCAAAGGGTGTGCGCGAGACAGGCCGGGAACCACGGCTCCCGGCCTGTCTGATCTGGCCCGTGGAATCTAGGCAGTAGGTAGCTCTTCATCTTCTTCATCCTCTTCGAGGACCGCAACCGAGGTGGCCCTGAAGACCAGGATTTTGCCCCTCTCGGGGAAGTCCACGATCTCCACGTCCCCGGTGACGGCGATCTGATCCCCTATGAGCTCGTCGGCATCCTGTATGGCGGACATGTCTATCTCCGTCTCCAGAACGTAGCCTGTGTGCTCCTCTCCGGCTTCCGTACTCGCGCGCTTGAGCTGTCCTTCGAAGTAGGCCATGGCAGATCCCCTTTCTGAACGTCAGGTAGGGATATAGTACCTGTATTCCCGATCGCGGACCGAGGTCCTTAGCAGCATTTCAGCGGGCCAGCAATGCAGCATCTTTGCTCTTTGGTTTCGCACCCGAGAAGGCGGCAAAGAGAGCCAGGTGCCCTTGCCGATGTTGCGCGTGATGGCGGTGCTGATGCGTCCGGTGAACCCGACGCTGGCGCGGCAGATCCAGGTCGGCGTCGTTATTAATGCGCACGATATGTCCTTCGACCGGTCGGACACCGATCGTCCTATCCTTCGATCCCGCTTACTGGCCTGGCAGAGGTAGTGGGGCGGGACTACGCTGGTTGAGCGCCATGGGAAGGCGGTCTATCTGGTGTTGGGAGAGCGAGCTTCAAAGACACTATATAATGTGCTCCAGTGACGGCAGCTTGCTATTCTATCGCTCGTAGGATTTAATGCACCGCTGGACAGGTGCCTCCACCCTGGATCCGGCAGCGTTGAGAGGGAGATAAGTGGGATGAGTGCAACGTTGATGTATGTAGGCATCGGAGCCGTACTGGCTACGGGCGTGGCGATCCTCACTATGGCCGTCCTTTTCTTGCAGACGGCGCGCCGCTACGTCGACCTGACCGAGAGGCGCCTGGAGCTC
>Ga0126307_10001710_pt1 | contig 14582 bp, 20 predicted proteins | sample Plot28_FD_89955 | JGI IMG/M metagenome (GOLD analysis project Ga0126307, IMG submission 89955) | Serpentine soil microbial communities from UC McLaughlin Reserve, CA, USA - Plot28 | ecosystem: Environmental > Terrestrial > Soil > Grasslands | place: USA: UC McLaughlin Reserve, Lake County...
CCGTTCTGCGGTGCGAGCGCCGATGCGCTCGTCCTCCTGGCCGAGGCCGGCAGGGCCGGCGGCGACGGCCCGTGGGCCGCGCTGCGCGCGGGCGGCGCCTGGCTCGAGCCGCTCGCCGGCGACGAGCGTGAGCGGCTGACCCGGTTCGCCGCTCTGGCGGAGCGCGAGCGCGTGCTGGCGGAGCGGCTGCCGATCGAGGCGCTGCTCGAGCGCGCGATCGTCGCCACGGGCTACGACCTCGCCGTGCTCGCGCGCGCCGGCGGCGAGCGCCGCCTGGCCAACCTGCGCAAGCTCATGCGCCTCGCGCGCGAGTACGAGGCGACGGAGGGGCGCGACCTGCGCGGCTTCGTCGCCTTCGCCGCCACGCAGGACCTCGCGCAGGCGCGCGAGGGCGAGGCGGCGCTCGAGTCCGAGGGGCTCGACGCGGTGCGCCTCATGACCATCCACCGCGCGAAGGGCCTTGAGTTCCCGGTCGTCTGCGTCGCCGACCTCGGCCGGCAGGCCGGCGGCGCCCGCAGCCGGCTCCTCACCGGGCGCGACGGCCGCGTGGGCCTGCGGCTGGCGCCCGTCGGCGGCGGCGACGCGGTGCCCGCGCTCGCGTACGAGGAGCTCGCCGCCGAGGAGGACGCCGCCGAGGCGCAGGAGGAGCGGCGGCTGCTCTACGTGGCCATGACGCGCGCGCGGGAGCTGCTCGTGCTGTCCGGCGCCACGGACGCCGGGCGCTGGCCCGAGCCGCGGGCGGGCGGCCCGCCGATCGACTGGATCGTCCGCGCGCTCACGCCCGAGCCGGCGGCCGCGTTCGCCGCCGAGCGGCCCGACCGCGTGCTCGAGCGCTCGTGGGACGGCCGACCCGCGCGGCTCCGCTGCGCGCTCAACGCGCCGGCGACGCTCGACGTGGTGCTCCCGCGCGTCGCTCTCGCCCCCGCGCCGGCACGCACCGCCGCGCATCCCGGCACCGCGCTCGCGGCGCCGCCCCAGCTCGCGCCCGAGCCGCTGGCCCACCCGCGCCCGGCGCCCCAGCGCCTGTCGTACACCGCGCTCGGCCAGTACGCGCGCTGCGGCTACCGGTTCTACCTTCAGCGCGTCCTGGGACTCGCGCCCGTCGCGCGGCCGCCCGACGCCGCACCGGACGGCGACGCGCGCGACGCCGGCATGCCCGCGCTCGCGGCCACGACCCGCGGCAGCATCGTGCACCGCCTCCTCGAGGACCTCGACTTCGCGCGGCCGCAGACGCCGGGGCGCGACGCGGCCATAGCCGTGGCCGGCGAGTTCGGGGCCGAGCTCGCCGCCGAGGACGTCGCCGACGCGCTCGCGCTCGTCGAGGGCTTCGCCGCCTCGCCGCTGCGGGCGCGGCTCGCGCGGGCCCCGCGCACGCGGCGCGAGGCGCCGTTCGCGTTCGCGCTCGACCCCGCGGGCGGCGGCCCGCTCGTCACCGGCTTCCTCGACGTCCTGGCCGAGGAGCGCGACGGCGGCGTGCTGATCGTCGACTACAAGAGCGATCGGCTGGACGGCGCCGAGCCACAGGAGCTCGTCGAGCGCGACTACGCCGCGCAGCGCACCGTGTACGCGCTCGCCGCGCTCCACGGCGGCGCGCCCGCGGTCGAGGTCGCGTACTGCTTCCTCGAGCGCCCGGACGACCCCGTCAGCGCCCGCTTCACCCCCGCCGACGCGCCTGCGCTGGCCGAGCGCCTGCTCGGCCTCGCGCGCGGCATCCTCGAGGAGCGCTATCCCGTCACGGACACGCCGCACCGGGAGCTGTGCGCCGACTGCCCCGGCCGCCCGGCCCTGTGCTCACACCCGGAGGAGCTCACGCTGCGTCACGCCTCCGCCGGCTCCTTGGCCGGCAGCGGCGGGCCGTCGTAGGCCGGCGAGAGCTCCGGGGTGCGCCGCAGGTCGATGACCGCGTTGAGCTCCGCGCCGAACAGCAGCACGAGGTTGGTGAGCCACAGCCAGACCAGGAGCACGACCGCGCTCGCGAACGCGCCGTACGTCGCGTTGTACGACGAGAAGTTCGACACGTAGACGAAGAACGCGAACGAGGCCACGAGCCAGGCGAGCACGCCGAACACGGCGCCCGGCGTGATCCACTGGAAGCGCCGGATCTCCACGTTGGGCGCGGCGTAGTAGACGATCGCGTAGATCAGCATCGCGCACGCCACGGCCGCCGGCCAGCGCGCGACCCGCCACACGCCGGCTGCGGTGTCGCCGAGGCCGATCAGCCCGAGCACGTCGCCCGCCAGCCCGCCGCCCAGGAAGACGAGCACGAACGTGATGAGCACGAGCATGACCAGCACCGCCGTCCATGCGATGTCGTGCAGCTTGCGCTTGACCAGCGCGCGGCCCTCCTCGACGCGCCACACCTGGTTGAGCGCGGCCCCGACCGCGCCGAACGCGCCCGCCGCGCCGTACAGCGCCGTCGCCGTGCCGATGACGAGCGCGGTGATCGCCGTCGAGCGCTCGCCCTGAGCCTCCTCGAGCGCGCCTACCACCGCGTCCACCGTGTCACCCGGCGCGCCGGCGTCGCGCAGGTAGGAGGCCGCGTCGCCGATCAGTCCCTGCTGGCCGAAGACGCCGAGCAGCGCGACGCCGATGAGCACGGCCGGGAACAGCGAGAGCAGCGAGTAGTACGTCAGCGCGGCGGCGCGCTGCGTCATCTCGTCGCGCTGGAAGCGCGCGAACGCCCGCTTGAAGTCGCCCGGCTCGGCGACCGGACCAGGGCGGCCGTCACGGACGGCCGCCGCCGCGTCCGGTCCGGCGGTCAGAGCCTTCGGCCTCCGAAGCGGCTGCCGAAGCCGTAGCCGCCGGTCGGGATCCCGGCCAGGAGCACGAGGATGGCCGCGATGATGGCGACGATCGCCGGCAGGCCGAGGGCGAGGCACAGGGCGTACACGAGGGCCGCCACGAGAATGGCGATGAGGATGCCGATCATGCCTGCAGCCTTCCCCGCGCCAAGCCGGGTGAACCGTCGTGAACGCCGCCGTTCAGCGCTGCCGCGGGAGCAACGCGTGGCCGTCGAGCACGGCCACCGCCACGTCGACGACGCGGCGGTTCGCGGCGCGGGCCTGCTCGCGCAGGCGCTCGAACGCCTCGCGCTCGTTAATGCCGTGGCGCTCCATCAGGATGCCCTTCGCGCGCTCGATCACCGACCGGCGCTCCAGCGCCGTCTCGAGCTGGTCGACCTTCTCGGCGAGCCGCTGCGCCTCGCGGTAGCGGCGCATCGCGACCTCGATGGCGCCCTGCACCTCGTCCGGCTGCGAGGACGCGATGTAGGCGGCGATGCCGCGCTCGGCGGCGCGCGCCACGAGGTCCACGTCGGTCTCGCCGCGCAGCTGCGCCAGAACGGGCCCGCGCGCGAACTCGATCGCCTCCGAGATCAGCGCCAAGGCGTGGTCGTCGTCGTGATCGGCGACGACGATCGTGAGGTCCGGGTCCTCGCGAGCGATGAGGTCGGCGGCCTCCTGTACGGACACCGCGTAGGGGGTCGTCTCGTGCCCCAGTCCCTCCAGTACGTCGCCGAGCCGGTGCAGCGCCTCCTTGTCCTCGTTGGCCAGCAGGACACGAAGTGGCTGCTCATTGACGGTGCCGACACTCGGCGTGGTCGTCACGCGGGCTCCGTCCTACAATGGACGATGTCACGGCCCAGACACCCGCCGTGACAAGCTCCGCGCCCCTGCACCCCGGCGCGACAACTGCAGCGATCGGGGACGTAGGGCGTGGAATCCATCGGTAGTCGGACCGAGCAGGAGCGCGTGGAGGGAGCATATCCCCCGCCGCAGCAGGACCGTGCGGCGCGCTCCCGTGAGGACCGGCGGCTGCTGGAGCGATACCACCGCGACGGCGACTCCGCCGCGCGCGAGGCGCTCGTCGAGCGCTTCCTCCCGCTGGCCCGTCAGCTGGCGCGCCGCTACCAGCGTGGCGGCGAGCAGCTCGACGACCTGGTGCAGGTCGCCTCGCTCGGCCTGTTGAAGGCGATCGACCGCTTCGACGCCTCGCGGGAGACCGCGTTCTCCTCGTTCGCGGTGCCGACGATCCTCGGCGAGCTCAAGCGCCATTTCCGCGACAAGGGCTGGTCGGTGCGCGTGCCGCGCGATCTCCAGGAGCTCGCCGTTCGCGTCGACCGCGTGTCGGACGAGCTCGGGCGCGACGTCGGCCGGGCGCCGACGCCCGCCGAGATCGCCGAGAGCATCGGGACCACGACGGAGGCCGTCATGGAGGCGCGCGAGGCGGCGGCCGCCTACCGCGCCGTCTCGCTCGACCGTCCCCGTGACGAGGACGACGACGCCGACACCGGCATGTCCGACCACGTCGGCGCCGAGGACCCGGGCTTCGGGCTCGCCGAGGACGCCGCGACCGTGGAGCGGCTCATGCGCGTGCTCACGGACCGCGAGCGCGAAGTGCTGCGGCTGCGCTTTGCCGAGGACCTCACGCAGTCGGAGATCGGCGCGCGCGTCGGGGTGTCGCAGATGCATGTGTCGCGCCTCATCCGGCAGGCGATCGCGCAGCTGCGCGACGCCGCCGACGAAGCGCGATAATCGCGCGCATGGAGCACTGGGACCTGCGCTCGCTGGACGTCGAGCCACGCAAGCCGACGATCCTGCACTCGGCGCGCGGCGAGGCGCGCTCGATCGCGATCAACCTGCCCGCCGGCGAGGAGCTCCAGGAGCACGAGGTCCACGAACGGGCGTACCTCGTGGTGGTTGACGGATCAGTCGAGGTGACGGACGGCGGCGAGAGCGTCGCGGGCGAGGCGGGATTCGCCGCGGTGTTCGATCCGCACGAGCGCCACACGGTGCGCGCGACGAGCGACGCGCGGCTGCTGCTGGTGCTGGCGCCATGGCCGGGAGACGGTCATCCCGGCGCGCGTGACTAGCGATGTAGAGTTCCGCGGTGGAACCGCTTCCAGGGCTGAGGAGAGGGAGGAAGGGAATGGCGGAGATCCAGTTCCAGGACATCACCAAGCGCTATCCGGACGGCTTCGAGGCCGTGAAGCACATGAACCTCGACATCCGCGACGGCGAGTTCATGATCCTCGTCGGCCCGTCGGGCTGCGGGAAGTCGACGGCGCTGCGCATGGTGGCCGGCCTGGAGGACATCTCCGAGGGCGACCTCATCATCGGTGGTGAGCGCGTCAACGACCTGCCGCCGCGCGACCGCGACATCGCGATGGTCTTCCAGAACTACGCGCTGTATCCGCACATGACGGTGCGCGACAACATGGGCTTCGCGCTGAAGCTCGCGAAGACCGACGCCGGGACGATCGACCAGAAGGTCCGCGAGGCGGCTCACATCCTCGACCTCGAGCAACACCTCGACCGCAAGCCGGCGAACCTCTCCGGCGGCCAGCGCCAGCGGGTCGCCATGGGGCGCGCGATCGTGCGCGATCCCAAGGTGTTCCTGATGGACGAGCCGCTGTCGAACCTCGACGCGAAGCTGCGCGTGCAGATGCGCACCGAGGTCTCGCGCATCCAGCGCAGGCTGGAGACGACGATGGTCTACGTCACGCACGACCAGACCGAGGCGATGACGCTCGGCGATCGCGTGGCCGTCATGCGCGCCGGCATCCTCCAGCAGGTCGACACGCCGGCGAACCTCTACGACAGCCCCGACAACCTGTTCGTGGCCGGCTTCATCGGCTCGCCGTCGATGAACTTCGTGCCCGGCAAGCTCGAGGGCGACTGCGTGCACCTGCCCTTCGGACGCATGGACATCCCGGACAAGCTGCGTCAGCGCATCCAGCGCGCCGAGGCGGGAAGCCGCGACGTGATCGTCGGCATCCGCCCGGAGCACTTCGAGGACGCGCAGTTCGAGGGCGACGTGCACCACCGGATGAAGTTCCGCGTGAAGGTCGACGTCGTCGAGTCGATGGGGTCGGAGATCTACGCGTACTTCAACGTGCAGAGCGAGGAGCTCGATTCCGCCGAGCTCCAGGAGCTGGCGGCGGACGCCGGCATGGAGGACCTGCCGTCGCACGGCGAGGGCCAGCAGGTCGTCGCCCGCCTGTCGTCCGAGAGCTCCGCCCGTCCGGGCGGCGAGGTCGAGCTGTCGCTCGACACGAGCCAGATCCACCTCTTCGAGGCGGATGGCGGCCGCAGCCTGACCTCGGCTCGGGAGAAGGCCGCCGCGTAGAGCACCGAGCCCGGCGTGGACGCCGGCGGACGATGGTTCACCACACGTGCGCTGAGCGCCGTAGTGAGGGCTACGTGAGCGTGGCGCCGTGATCGTGGTGCCGCCGGGCGGCGGCGAGGTGGTCGGCGACGCGCCGGACCGCCGCGTGGAGATCCTCTCCGACCACGACGCGCTGACCGTCACGTGGTCGCGCTTCGGCCCCGGCCGCGAGGGCGCCGACCTGCACGTCCACTACCACCACACGGACCTCTTCTACGTGCTGGAGGGCGAGCTGACGGTGCGGCTGGGCGTCGAGGACGAGCTCGTGAGCGCGCGCGCCGGCACGCTCGTGCGCATCCCGCCGCTGGTCGTCCACGGCTTCCGCAACGCGTCCGCCGCCGACGTGAAGTACCTCAACCTCCACGCGCCCGGCGCCGGCTTCGCCGACTACATGCGCAAGATCAGCGACTTCGACCAGTTCGACCCACCCGCCGACGGCGTGCGCCCGACCTCCGAGGTCGGCATCGGCCGGCCCGGCGAACTCGCGGACGGCCCGGAGCTGGCCGCCTCGGAGGTCGCCGCGCCGTTCGAGCGCGAGTCACAGGACGCGCTCCAGGCGGCCTACGTGCTCGACGGCGAGCGGGTCGGTACGTGGTTGCAGGCTCCGCCCGGGACACCGCTCGAGGTCGACGGCGACGGCCGTCTCCTGCTGCTGCGCGCGCCGGGCTGAGCGCTTCCTATCGCGGCCGTGATCCGGTAGAACGACCGTACGCAAGATCCAGGCCCGAGCCGATGAAGCGCCTCAGGCGGCAGTGGCGGACGCTGTCGTTCGAGGCGAAGATGGGCATCATCGTCATGCCGGTGGTCCTCGCGGTGCTGACGGGCCTGGTCATCCCGCAGATCGCCGAACGGGTGTCCCCGGAGACGACCGCCGACCGAAGCGGCGCCGTCAAGATCATCGACGTCCAGAGCGACGTCCCGCTCAGCGACTTCGCGGCCGAGCAGGCCTCCGCGCCGTTGCGCGTCGACGACTACGTGCTCGCCGCGGAACAGGAGCCGGAGGTCACACCCGAGGTCACGCCCGAGGTCACCCCGGAGGTCACGCCGGAGGTCACGCCCGAGGTCACCCCGGAGCTCACGCCTCCGGTCACGCCGGAGGTCAAGGGGAGTACTCCCAGCGGCTCCGGCGACACCGACCGCGACGGCGTCGCGGACGCGAGCGACCTCTGCCCGATGACGGCCGGCAACCTGCCCAACGGGTGTCGCGCGGTCTACCTGCGAACGGAGCCCTACGGCTGCTCCGAGGACGACATGGTCGCCGCCGTCGGAGCGGGCGACGACGGTCCGGGGCGCTGCGAGGAGCTGAGCGGCGTCGTCGGCGAGACCACGGACGACGATCCCGAGGCGGTCCGGCAACGGGCGGACGCCGTCGCCGGAGCGCTGCACGAGACGCGGACGCTCGACATGGGCGGCCGCTTGGAGCCGCTGGGCGTCGTGGTGGCCATCCAGGCGACGATCACCGGATTCGAGGGCGAGAAGGCGGAGGTGACTTGGTCCCTGCGCCACGCCGACGGCCGCCGGCTCCCGCACGAGTGGCTGCGCAACCGCGCGGTGCTCACGGTCACGGGCGAGGCCGAGCGCGACTCGGGCAGCGCGGAGTTCTGGGTGCCGCTGCCCAAGCGCCCGCGCGGCCCGTACTTCATCCGCATCGCCCTGAGCGACGACGAAGGCACGCCGCTCACGTTCGTCAAGACCAGTCGCGTCGACTGAGCGGGCGCAGGGCGTCCCCGACCGCCACGCGCCCCGGCCGCGCGACGAGCGCGCCGACCGCAAGGCGGGCGTCGCGCTCGCGAGCGATGGTCCGCAGCACGCCGAGGTCGCGCTCGATGCCGCCCGGCTGCGGGCGAACGGTCATCACGCAGCGCTCGATGCGCATGCCGACGTCGATCTCCGCGCCGCCGAGGCGGGCCCGCGAGCCGACGAGCGCGTCCTCGCCCCCGCCGTCGAGCACGACGTTGGAGCGGAAGCGCCGGCGGTCCCAGGCTCCCAGCGTCTCCATCGACACGAGCGACACGCGCCCGGGACGCACGGGGGTCGGACGGTACAAGGAGTAGCGTCCGGGCCACGCGGGAACGGGAATCGGAGGACACGAAAGAAACTGCGAAAGGAGCCCGATGCCCTGGGACGAGATCAAGCCCCGGCAGTTCGCCGCCTTCGAGAAGGAGCTCGACGGGATCTCCCGTCAGACGATGGAGGATCACTACAAGCTCTACGAGGGCTACTGCAAGAAGGTCAACGAGTGCCGGAAGATCCTCAACGAGTTCGACTACGGCGAGATCGAGGGCAACCAGGTCTACTCGCCGCTGCGCGCCGTCGCCGTGGACTACACGTTCGCGCTGCTCGGCTACAAGAACCACGACCTCTACTTCGGCCACCTCGGCGGCGAGGGCGGTGAGCCCAACGGGCGCTTCGCCGAGCTCGTCGACCAGGAGTTCAACGGGGTCGACAAGTGGTTCGACTCGCTGCGCAAGAGCGCCAAGGCCGCCCGCGGCTGGGTGATGGTCGGCTACGACCTCAACGACGGGTCGGTGTTCAACTACATCATGGACACCCAGAACCTGTGGGCCGTCTACAACATGGTCCCCGTGCTCGCGCTCGACGTCTACGAGCACGCCTATGCCCGCGACTACGGCGCCACGCCGGACGGCCGCGGCCAGTACGTCGAGGCCTTCCTGCGCAACGTCAACTGGGACCACGTCAACCGCCAGCTGGCGCAGGCGGAGGCCGCGAAGCAGGGCGCGGACTCGGTCGGCCGCGAGCCCACGCCCGCGGGCCAGTAGCAACGCGTCACGGCGCCCGCGGCGACGCGGGCGCCTACGAGCGCCTGAGGCCGCGGCGGCGCTGCGGCCTCAGCCGCTCGATCACCTCGTCGCTCCACTCGTGCGTACGCAGCACGCGGTAGCGCGCGGCGGCAACGCGCAGGTAGGCCTCGGTCTCGCTCTCCCCGCGCCCGATGAGCCCGCCCTCGCGCAGGAGCTCGACGACGGGCTGGTACTCCTCCGCGAACCACAGCCGCGCCACCTGCGCACGGTCGAGATAGCCGCCGCGCTCCTGCATGGCGCGGAAGCCCCACGCCTCCACGGCCTCGGCCAGGACGCCGAAGTCCCACGGGTCGCCGAGCCGGATGCGCGCGTTCATGGCCGGCGGCAGCGGCACGCGCTCGCGGAACAGCCGGTCGTGGTCCTTGAGCGGCAGGTCGACGGTCAACATCTCGACAGTGAGCGGCACGCGCGTCTGGACCTCGGTCACGTAGGCGTCGATGTCCTCGCGCCCGAGCGACTTGGCGACCGACACGCGGTGGTGGCCGTCGCGCACGAAGTAGAGGTCGCCGACCTTGTAGAGCGAGATCGGCGGGAACGCCTCGCCGCGCCGCTGAGCGGCGGCGATGCGCTCCCAGCGCGTCCGCAGCCGCGGGTTGGTGGGGCGGAAGCCGCGGTCGAAGTCGCCCGTGCGGTCGACGGTCCCGACGATCTCCGACAGCGGCACGCTCTGGAGCCCGAGGTCGGTCTGGCCGACCCGCCCCAGCGCGGCCACCACCTCCTCGAACGGCAGGATGAGCCGCACGTCGTCGGGCTCGCGGCGGAGGTGGCCGGCGACCTCCGAGAGCAGGCGCGCGCGGCGGGCGCGCGCGAAGTCCGAGTGCGAGTCAGGGCCCGGGAAGCCCGTGCTCACGCGCTGCTGACAGCCCCGCCGTTGAGCGCGTCGTCGACGGAGGCGACGAGCGTGAAGACCCCGTCGAGGCCGGTGATCCGGAAGGTCTTGACGATGGCGTCATTGTCGCAGACCACCGTCAGCGCGCCGCCGCGCAGCTTGAGCCGCCGGTGCGCCCCGATCAGCACTCCGAGGCTGGACGAGTCGATGAACGTCGTCGTCGAGAGGTCGACGATCACGTGCGACACGCCGGCGTCGATCTCGCCGGAGACGCACTGCTTGAACTCCGGCGCGGTGAACAGGTCGATCTCGCCCGAGACGGCGACGACGCTCGTCGCGTCGTCCACCTTGCGCTTGGAGATCTGGAACTCGATCGCCATCGCGTCAGGCGCGATCCGCGTAGGCGAGCCTGACGTGCAGGAACTCGGCGTCGCCCTCCGGTGAGACGTCCAGGTCGTCGGCGAGCTGCTCGATCACGTTGCCCACGCCGGGCACCGCGGCGTCGACGACCAGCGCGTCGCCGCCGCCCGGCCGCAGCGGCCCGACGCGCAGCGAGAGCGTCCGCGGCCCCGGGTGCAGCGCCACGTCGACCGTGTCGTTGAGCACGTGCGCGGGAGCGCGAGCGGCGATCAGGTCGGCGACGAGCACGGCGTCGTCCAGGCGGTCCAGCGGCAGGTCGGCGCGCGCGGCCAGCATGCCGACGACGCGGCGGAGGACGGGGCCGACCAGCGGGCCCGAAGCGATCGAGACGGAGGTGAGCGGCTCGTCCGACGGGCGGCCGCCGTCGTTCACGCGGCCTCCATGTGCCCGCCGCGCAGGAACGTCATGGCCAGGCGGCTGCCGGCACGTGGGGCGTGCTGGATCTCGAGGCGGTGCACGAGGGAGGCGATGAGCGGCAGGCCCAGTCCCGGGCCCGCGGTGTCCGGGCTCGGCTGGAGGCCGCGCCCGGCGTCGGAGACTATGACCTCGAGCTCGTCGCCGTCGTCAGGGCGGAGCACGATCTCGATCGGGCCGGCCTGCTCGCCGTCGTAGGCGTGCCGGACGACGTTGGTGCAGGCCTCGGTCACGGCGAGGCGCATGTCCTCGACCATCTCGGTCGGCAGCCGAAGGGCCTCGGCGAAGCCCGAGAGCACGTGCCGCACCACGGCCACGTTCTCCGGCCGGGCGGGGACGCTCAGCCGGACGTCCGTGTCCCTGGACTCGAGCGGCTCGATGCCCTCGACGTGCCGCGTTCGCACACGCGTCCTGTCGTTATCCATGATCGATCCAGCTTGCTGTACCCCGGGCGGTGGGGCCCGTAACGCCGTCGATTAGGATGCGGACGGGGATGAGGGAGGTCAGCGATCGCGCCGACTCGGCGAGCGTGGACGCGGGCGGCATCAGGCCGCCTCCGGCGTTCGCCGTGGTCGCAGGCGAGCCGCGCGACGGCGTGACGACCGTCGTGCTCGACGGCGAGATGGACCTAGCGTCGACTCACGAGCTGCGCGCCGCCGTGGACGGCGCGGAGGGCCGCGCGATCATCCTCGACCTCGAACGCGTCACCTTTGTCGACTCGGCGGTGCTCAAGGAGCTGCTGCGCGCCAGGGCGGAGCTGTGGGGGCGCCAGGTCAGGCTGGTCCTGGCCGCCCCGCCGCGGATGGTGACGCGGCTGCTGCACCTCACCCGCACGGCGGAGCTCTTCGAGACGGCGCGCACCGTCGCCGAGGCCGAGCAGCGGCTGGCCGGCTAGCTCGCCGCCCGCAGCGGCGGGCGCTCGGCGACCTTCTCCTGCGTGCTGGCCCGCGCGCACAGCCAGGAGAACCCGGCGTGCAGGAAGTCGCTGCCCGCGGAGGCGGCGAGGACGCCGACCACCGTCCGCCCCGGCGCCGGCGCGCGCAGGCGCAGCCCGACCAGGCCGAGCGCCGCCCACGCGCCGGTGCAGCGCGTGCACGACAGGAGCTCGCCGACGGCGTAGCGGAGCCGGCGGCCCTTCGGGCGCTTGCCGTCGGGCCGCTCCTCGACGAACGGCTGGCGGATCCAGGTCTCGACCTTCTCGTGGACGACCAGCTTCGACAGCGCGAACGACGCCGCCGCGATCACCGGCAGCTCGCCGCGCGGAAGCGGCTCGCACTCGCGGGCGTTGACCGCGGTGGCGCCGAGCAGCACGCCGTAGAGCGCGGACAGGGCGGCGTAGTCGACCGCCTCGGTCGGGGTCTCGTCGACGGGGCGCACCGGCTAGATCGGCCGCGGGTTGGGCTCGGGCGGCAGGGGGCTCGGGTCCGGGGTCGGCGTGGGCGGGGCCGGGTCGGGCGCCGGGCCCGGCGGCTCGGGACGCGGGATCGGGGTCATGGTGACCGCCTTACCCCGCGAGCCGCCGCCGGAAAAAGATCGGGGCGCCCGAGGGCGCCCCGATCGGTGAGGAGGAGGGTTGTCTTGCGCGCCGATCGGAAAGTTGGAGGGCAGTCCGCGACGCGACACGGTGGTTTTTTCCCGCTTCGGCAGGGCTGGAAACGAGAACGGCTTCGTCCTCGGACATCGCTAGCGACGTCCTGCGGACGACGTTACAGGGGCCTGGCGCCCTCGCCCTCGCCGGCCGGCTGCTCACCGCCGACAGGCGGGACGGAGTGCTCGGCGGCGTTGTGGCGCGCCGCGCGGCGCTCGGAGTCCGGGTCGCCGGCCGTCGTGCCCTCGCGCGTCTGGTCGCCGGCATGCTCCTTGGTGTCCCCGAGCGGGGTCTCCGAGTCTGGCGCGACGATCGCCATCTCGTCGCCGGGCGTGCCGCCCTCCTCGCTGTCCTGCGCGGCGCCCTCCTCCTGCCGCGTGCGCGTCGCGCGCATGACGCCGATGGTCACGCCGATGGTGACGACGAGGACCACGAGGATGATCACGATCGCGTACTCCATGCCGCTGACCTACCCGGTTTCGCCGCGAGTGCACCGGGCAAGCCAGACGCATGGCCGAGAATCTCAACGACAAGCGCATCGCGTTCCTCGCCGCCGACGGCGTGGAGCAGGTCGAGCTCACCGAGCCCTGGAAGGCGATCGAGCAGGCGGGGGGCAAGCCCGAGCTCATCTCCGTGGAGAGCGGCGAGATCCAGGCGTTCAACCACCTCGACAAGGCGGACACGTTCACCGTCGACCGCACGGCGGCCGAGGCCGATCCGCGGGAGTACGACGGCCTGGTGCTGCCGGGCGGCGTCGCGAACCCGGACTTCCTGCGCACCGACGAGGGCGCGGTCAACTTCGTGCGCGGCTTCTTCGAGGCCGCCAAGCCGGTGGGCGTGATCTGCCACGGGCCGTGGACGTTGGTCGAGGCCGGCGTCCTGGAGGGCCGGACCATCACGTCGTGGCCGTCGCTGAAGACCGACATCCGCAACGCCGGCGCCACCTGGGTCGACGAGCAGGTCCACGTCGACGAGGGCCTCGTCTCCTCGCGCAAGCCCGACGACCTGCCGGCCTTCTGCGCGAAGGTCGTCGAGGAGCTCGCCGAGGGCGAGCACGAGGGGCAGCGCCGCAGCGTCGGCGCCGCGACCACGTAGTGGCGCCCGCCGCGATCCTCGACATCGACGGCACGCTCGTCGACACCAACTACCACCACGCGATCGCGTGGTTCAGGGCGTTCCGCCAGCACGGGCTCACTCTCCCGCTCTGGCAGATCCACCGGCACATCGGCATGGGGGGCGACCAGCTGGTCGCCTCCCTCGCCGGGGAGGGGTTCGACGCCGAGCACGGCGAGGAGGTGCGCGCGGCCGAGAAGATCCTCTACATGCAGCTGATCGGCGAGGTCCAGCCGCTGGAGGGGGCGCGGCTGCTGCTCGAGACGCTCAAGGGCCGCGGCCACGCGCTGATCCTCGCCTCGTCCGCCAAGCCGCAGGAGGTCGCCCACTACCTCGACCTGCTGGATGCGCGCGAGCTGGCCGACGGCTGGACGGAGTCCTCCGACGTGGAGCAGACCAAGCCGGAGCCGGACCTGGTGCAGGCGGCGGTGGAGAAGGCCGGCGGCGGCGAGGCGGTGATGATCGGCGACTCGGTCTGGGACTGCGAGGCGGCCAAGCGCGCCGGCCTGAAGACGATCGGCGTCCTCACCGGCGGCTTCAGCGAGGACGAGCTGTGCGACGCCGGGGCGGCCACGGTATTCCGCTCCCTGCCCGAGCTGCGCGAGGGGCTCCACGACACGCCGCTGGGCTGAGCAACATCCTGCTATCGATAGGGTCCTCTCCCGGAGAGAGCCTGTCGATGACCGAAGCCAGTGCAGACTCGGATGGCGCCGGCCCGACTCGCGCCGAGGAGGACCGCCGGCTGCTCATCCGCTACCACCGCCACGGCGACCAGACGGCCCGCGAGGAACTGGTCGAGCGGCTGCTGCCGCTGGCCCGCCGGATGGCCCGCCGCTACCGGCGCTCCGACGAGCCGCTCGACGACCTCGTCCAAGTCGCGACGCTCGGGCTGATCAAGGCGATCGACCGCTTCGACCCGAACCGCGAGACGGCGTTCTCCTCCTACGCCGTGCCCACGATGCTCGGCGAGCTCAAGCGTTACTTCCGAGACAACGGCTGGGCGGTGCACGTGCCGCGCGGCATGCAGGAACGCGTGATGCAGGTCGACAACGCGGTGCGCGAGCTGTCGCGGCGCCTGGGACGGTCGCCGTCGGTGGCGGAGGTCGGGGCCACGCTCACCATGCAGCCCGAGCACGTGCTCGAGGCGATGGAGGCGTCGTCCGCCTACGACGCGGTGTCGCTGGAGTCCTACCGCTTCGGCGACGAGGGCGACGGCGAGACCTACGCCGAG
>Ga0126307_10001711_pt1 | contig 14570 bp, 13 predicted proteins | sample Plot28_FD_89955 | JGI IMG/M metagenome (GOLD analysis project Ga0126307, IMG submission 89955) | Serpentine soil microbial communities from UC McLaughlin Reserve, CA, USA - Plot28 | ecosystem: Environmental > Terrestrial > Soil > Grasslands | place: USA: UC McLaughlin Reserve, Lake County...
CGCCACCGCTTGGAGCTGGCCCCGGTGATGAACCAGTTCGATCCGGTGCCGCCGTTGTCCGCGTTGATGATGCCGTAGCGGTACAGCGCCTTGAAGATCACGCGCGATTGACTCCCGCGGGGGAAGCGATCGAGGTTGCTGGCGTAGTAGCGGTCGCTCAAGCGCATGCGCAACCCCATCGGCGGCAGGTCGCGCGCGCACTGGTCGGACGCGTAGTGGGTCGCCGGGTGGATGTAGGCCCGCCGCGTCTCGGCGAAGGTCGCCCTGATCGCATGCCGCACGTGCCCGTGCTTGACCTCGCGGTAGCGGACGAGACCCGGGAGGATCGGCAGGCCGGCTGCGTCGGCGGAGGTCCAACCGTCGTGGCGAAGCTTCGCCGAGTGCAGGTTGAACTCCGCCGTTGATGCCGCCTTCCAGCGATGACCGCGGCCAACCACGTAGCGGGCGCCGAACATCTCGAACAGGTCACAGCGGCCGCGCTGCACCACGAGCACGTGACGATCGGAGCCCTTCTCCACCGGGGCATCGCGTGGGATCGGGGCGCGACCGAAGTCGCTCTCGCCCGGATAGGCGGTGACCTTGACCTGGACGCGACGCTGATGACGGCCCACCTTCGTGTAGGGGATGCCGTAGCGGCCGTTTCCGCCGAAGTCCGGGTGAACCACCTGGTTGCCCCCGAGCCGGGTGATCCGCCTGATGTAGTCGCCCGAGCGCGGATCGACGGGTGCCTTGGAGACGTTCTGGTTCCAGGCGGTCTGATCCGAGGCGGACGGCGCGGTGGGGGACCCGTCGAAGGCCGGAAAGACAGGACATCCGCCGATCCGCGGCGGCTTCGCCGCGACGGCGGGGGATGCCGCGATGCCGAGCGCCAGCAGCGCGATCAACCCGGCTACCGGCCCGAGGGGTCCGCGAATCCCGCCAAGTCGCATAGCCTGATTATCGACGGCCGCTCCAGAATCCTTGATGTGGCGACAATCGTGGGCATGAGAGATCGGCTGGCCGCGTGGCTCGTGACCGGTCCGGTCGGCCGCCTCGTGGCCTTTGTCGCCGACCTGGCCGTCGCCTTGGCTCGCGGGGCGATCAATAAGGTTGTCCGTCGATGAAGACCGCTGTTACCGAGCTTGGCGACTCCCGTGTTCGAGTGGACGTGGGCATCGAGCCCGACACCATCGAGAAGAGGGTCGAGCGCGCCGCCCGGCAGCTCGCCGGTGACATGCGGGTGCCCGGCTTTCGCAAGGGCAAGGTGCCGGCGGACCTCGTGATCCAGCGGGTGGGCCGGGAGGCGGTGCTCGAGCAGGCGCTTCGTGACTCCCTCGCGGAGTGGTACGAGCGCGCATTGCTGGAGACGGGGATCACGCCGATCGGCGACCCGCAGCTGAACGTCGAGTCGCTGCCCGGCGCGGGGGAGGAGCTTGCGTTCTCGATCGAGGTCGCCGTGCGTCCGCCGGCGAAGCTCGGCGAGTACAAGGGCCTCGAGGTCGGCAAGGTGGAGCCGGATATCCCCGATGAGGCCGTCCAGGAGGAGCTCGACCGCCTGCGGGAGGGTTTCGCCGCACTCAACCCGGTCGAGCGTCCCGCGGCCCCGGGGGACATCGTGGTCATCGACTACGCGGGAACCGTCGACGGTGAGCCGTTCGAGGGATCGGAGGCAACCGACCTGACGGTTGAGGTGGGCAGCGAGAGCCTGCTGCCGGAGTTCGACGAGGCGCTGGCCGGCACGTCCGCAGGCGATCAGGTCACGGTCGAGATCCAGTTTCCCGACGACCACCGGCCCGAGAGCCTGGCGGGCAAGCAGGCGACGTTCGCCGTGACGGTCAAAGAGGTCCGGGAGAAGGAGCTTCCGGAGCTCGACGACGAGTTCGCCTCCGAGGCATCGGAATTCGACACGCTCGAGGAGCTGCGCGAGGAGATCCGCAGCCGCATCGCGGCGGCGCTCGAGCGCCGGGCGGACGACGATTTCCGCGCCGCCGCGGTGGACGCCGCGGCCGAGAACGCGAGGGTCGACCTTCCCAAGGAGCTCGTTCACGCTCGGGCCCACGACATGTGGGAGCGTCTGGAGCGTTCCCTCAGCGCCCGGGGAATCGACCCCCAGGCCTACGTGCAGATGCAGGGCAAGTCGCGAGAGGAGCTCGTCACCGATATGGAGGGCGAGGCCGAGCGTGCCCTGAAGCGCGAGGCGACCCTGGCGGCGGTCGCCGACGCCGAGGGAATCGAGGTGACCGACGAGGAGCTCCTCGGGGCGCTGGGCCCGGGTGAGGGAGACGAGGCCCCGGAGAAGCTCCTGGGCAGTCTGCGGGAGACGGGCCGTGATGCCCTCCTCCGCTCGGAGGTCCGCCTCCGCAAGGCCGCCGACGTGATCGCGGACTCGGCCAAGCCCATTCCAGCGGAGCAGGCCGCGGCGCGCGACAAGCTTTGGACTCCGGAGAAGGAGCAGGCTGAGTCCGAGGCCGCTGAGACCGGGCTCTGGACCCCCGGCTCCGACTAGGGACCTATCTAGGTGCGGCTCGGATCCAGCGGGTAGTAGTCGTTCTCGTCCGGAACGCCGTCCCGGTCGGCGTCGGGAAGTGGCATGCCCGGACAAGCCATGAGCGTGGTCGTCGGAGCCTCGGTCGCCAGCTCGCCCCGCATCAACTTCGCGCTCTCCGAATAGGCGAGCGCCGACGGATAGGGCCGGGCGGTCGTGGGGTCGGCGATCCCATACCAGTCCTCCGGGTTGTCGGTGCTCTCCTCCGGGCTGGTCCAGGTGTGGGGAAGGATGCCGTCGACGTTGCAGTTGGTGCGCGCGATGTTCGACGCCATCCGCGAGTAGGCGTCGGCGCGGTCACTCTCGCCGACCGGATAGGGGCCTCCCCGCGTCGCCCAGCCGATCTCATTGACCAGCATCGGGGTTGAATCCGCGATCCCGCCGTCGCGAAGCTGCGAGCGGAACCAGGCGAGGCGCCCGAGCTGCTGCAGTGCATCCGTCGGCGGGTAGACGTGGACTGCCGCCGCGTTCAGTGCCCGCGCCACCTGCGGCTCATAGGCAATGGCGCGAGCGAAGAAGTCGGCGATGCTGAGGACGTCGCCGTTGTTGCTGGTATTGGCGGCCGCCACCCCGCCCGTCATGACCTCGGCATTCGGATCCACCGCGCGGATCGCCGCCGCCGCATCGACGAACATCCTCGCGTAGTGCTCGGGTTGGGGCTTCGGGCACCAGCCCCCCTTTAGATTCGGCTCGTTCCAGATCTCGTAGCGGACTACCGGCTTGGCGGGCAGACTGGGATTCGCCTGCCAGAAGTCGCCTCCCCGGCCATAGCGTCGTGCGAATGCCTTGACCAGGTCGACATAGGGCGCAATCGACAACGGGGCCCGGCTTCGTGCCTTCGCGCATTGCAGGGTGGTCCAGAGGTTCTGTTGGGCATCCCAGAACGGTGTTTGGGTGATGGTCGGCTGGGCGCGCACCCCATTACGCGCCATCGCCGCGATCTGGTCGTCGATCGCGCCCCACCGGTAGGAATGTGTCCCGCCGGTCGGTGCGAGCGGCTCGATCGCGGCCCACGACACGTTGAAGCGGATGTCGCGGACGCCGAGTCCGACAATTGCCTTTAGCTGCAGCTCGCGGGCATATGGACCCAGGTCCTTGATCCGCTGGAAGTTGACGCCGTAGAAGTCGGCGGGGACGCGAACGCTCGAGGCATCACTCGGGCAGGCGCCAATCAATGCCGCGGCGGCGATGAGCAGGACGGCGAGACGGCTCCCGAACCGGCTCGACGTCTCGATTCCGGGCGACAAGGTCGGCGCACGCTAGCCGGGCGCTCAGGAGATGTCAACCGATATCCGTCGGGCGGGGGCGCCGGATCAAGGGATAGGATCGGCGCCCACACTCAAGGAAGGGAATCCGATGATCATCTACGGCGGCGGCGGTTGGAAGATCTGGCTCGCGGGCCTCGCGGTATCGCTCGGCATCTTTGCCGTCCTCTACTTCACGGTGATCAAGCCGACCACCGACACGGCCAACGACGCGATCAAGACCAGCCTGAAGCAGTCTCAACAGCAGCTGAACGAGGCTAAGGAAAACGCCCCTTCGGCGCAGGCGAAGCAGCAGCTGAGCGAGGCCGAGAGGCTGACCGCCTGCCTTCAGGAGGCGGGCATCGACACCAGCGCGGTTCAGGACTGCCAGGCCCAGTTCACGCCGTAGCCCGCTCGGCTAGCAGACGGCCAAGATCTGGGTTGGCGGAGCCGTCGCGAGCTGGCCGCTCATCAAACGCAGTCCGTACGAGAAGCGGCGAGCCGAGTCGTAGGGCTTCCCCGTGCTCGGGTTGGCGATGCCGTACCAGTCCTCGGGATTCTTGTTGCTCTGCTGCGGACTGATCCAGGTGTGGGGGAGGATGCCCCCCACGTTGCAGTTCGTGCGCGCGTAGTTGACCGTCATCTTGGCGAATGCCGCGGCGCGATCGGTCTCGGTGAGGGGAACCTTGCCGACGTGCGTGGCCCAGCCGATCTCGTTGACGATCATTGGGGTCCGGTTGGCGATCCGGCCATCGTGCAGCTGCGAGCGAAACCAGGCCAGCTTTTCGAGCTGCTTCTGGCCGTCCGTCGAGGGATAGATGTGCACGGCGGCGCCGCTCATGTACTCGTTGAGCTTCGGTCGGCGTGCGGTGGCTTTGCCGAAGAATTCGGCGACACCGAAGTACTGCTTGTGGTTCTTCACGTTCTTCGCCGAGGGAGGTGCCACCCCGCCGGTGTTCACCAGGGCGCCGGGGTCGACGCTGCGAACCGCCTGGGAACCCGCTACGAACATGTCCGCGTACAGCCACGGCTGCGGGCGCGGGCACCAGCCGCCCTTCAGGTTCGGCTCGTTCCAGATCTCGTAGCGGAGCACCGGGAGGTAGGGGAGGTTGGGATGCGCCGCCCAGAAGGCTCCACCCCGGCCGTAGCGGCTCGCGAATGTCCGCACGAACCGGACGTAGGGCTCGGTGGCGACTGGCGCGCGACTCGACGACTTCGCGCACTGGAAGTCGACCCAGCTTCCCTGCACCGCGTCCCAATCCGGGGTCTGCGTGAGCGTCGGCTGCGGACGGATGCCATGACGGGCCATCGCCGAGACCTCCTGGTCCGTCAGCCCCCAGCGATAGCTGTGCACGCCGTTCTTGGGCGCGAGCGGCTCGATCGCCGCCCACGACACGTTGAAGCGCACCTGGTTGACCCCGAGCGATGCGATGCTCGCGAGGTGCACGTCCTGCGCCGCGGGCCCGAGCTTGGCCATCCGCTGGAAGTTCACCCCGTAGTAGCCGATGGGCACCGGGATGCTGGACGCCTGGGCCGGCGCCGCCGTGAGCGCGAGAACCAGAGCCGCGAGGACGCCCAGGATTATCCGGTGGGTAGCGCGCCGCAAGGCCGCCGGACGGTAGCCAGGCCGAGGATGTCTGTCAACTGACAAAACAAACTTGCGGCGGTTTCACCGCCTGACCTGCCTCTGCGGCGACACAGTCGCCGCCCAACACACCTGCGGCGGCTGCGCCGCCGGGAAGCGGATGCCCGTTTTATAGACTCATCGCCTCGTGAGCCCCCTCGTTCCAATGGTTGTCGAGCAAACGTCGCGCGGCGAGCGCGCATTCGACATCTACTCGCGCCTGCTCAACGAGCGGATCATCTTTCTCGGCACGCCCGTCACCGAGGACATCGCGAACCTCGTCGTGGCACAGCTCATCCACCTGGAGTCGGAGGATCCCGACAAGGACGTCTCAATCTACGTCAACTCCCCGGGCGGGTCGGTGTACGCGGGGCTCGCGATCTACGACACGATGCAATACATCAAGCCGGACGTGCAGACGATCTGCGTCGGCGTCGCGATGAGCATGGGCGCCCTGCTCCTCGCCGGAGGGGCCAACGGCAAGCGAATGGCCACCCCGAACTCCAAGATCCTGATCCACCAGGTGACCGGCGGCTTCCAGGGCCAGGCGACGGACATCGAGATCCACGCCCGGGAGATCATCGACGTGCGCAGGCGGCTCGACGAGATCATCTCCAAGCACACCGGCCAGGAGCTGGAGAAGGTCGCCAAGGACACCGAGCGCGACTACTTCATGAGCGCGGAGGAGGCGAAGGAGTACAGCATCGTCGACCGCGTCATCGAGCACCACTAGGCGCTCCACTCGGGCATCGGGGTTCGAAGCGGGGGCTCTTGACTGGCCGCAACGGTCGTGTAGCCTCGCGCCGTGGCGGTGACCAGGGAAGGCAGGGCACCGAGGACGGCGCTGGTGGCAGGGGTCGCGGGCGCGGTCGTTCTTGCCCTCGCGCAGTTCGCTCCCCTGGCGTCGGCGGCCACGATCGAGGTGACGCCCGGGCCCAACGCCATCAACAAGGCCATCGATAAGGCGCACAACGGCGACCTGCTCCGGATCCACGATGGGACCTACCGGGGTGCCGTCATCGTCGACAAGCGGCTGACGCTTCGCGGGGTGGGCGGGCGGCCGCTACTCGACGCTCGCTGCAATAACCGGTTGGCGACCAGGATCACGCACGCGGGTGTGACGCTGGATCACCTGAAGGTTGTCGGCGCCGCCGAGAACCCCTCAGGGCCTTTTCCCTCCGAGGTGGACTTCGAGTTCGTGGCTACCGGCACCGTGCACGACGTCATCGTCCGCGACATCTGTGGAGCCGAGGGCGCCGAGTACGGGATCAACGTCTTCGACAGCGGTCCGATCGAGGTGAGCCAGAATCTGGCGACCGGCGGGTTCAGCGACGCCGGCATCTACATCGGTGGCATCACAGATACCGGGGGCAGCCCGCTGCGGGTCGTGCGCAACGCCTCGTACGGGAACCACCAGGGGATCATCATCGAGAACTCCGGCCTCGACGCTCGCATCCAGGTCGCCCACAACAGCGTGCACCACAACACGATCCCCGGCGAAGCCCACCCGGACACGGGAATCTTCATCAACAACAGCGATCGCGTGCGGCTCAGGGACAACAGCGTGAGGAACAACGGCCACTTCGGAGTGAACATCAGTCCGACGTCGGATCACAACTTCCTGTTCGACAACACGATCACCGGCAACGCGATCGACCTGAACAACGAGGGCTCCGCCAACTGCGGCTCGGGCAACACGATCGGGACAAGGAGCGGTAACCCGCTCATCCCCTGCCCCTGAGCTCAGCATGCAAGTCGTCGCGCGCTTGAAGGGACGGCCACCTCGGCCGAGTAAGAAGCAGGGTCGAGCCAAGGGCCCGCGTGTCGTAATCTGAGTCGAGGCGCCGGGCCGCGCCATCGAAAGGGGAGACCGCTTGGCACGCCCAACCGATTCGAACGAGCAGCTTCTCTGCAGCTTCTGCGGGAAGTCGCAGCGTCAGGTCAAGAAGCTCATCGCCGGGCCTGGCGTCTACATCTGCGACGAGTGCATCGATCTCTGCAACGAGATCATCGACGAGGAGCTCGCGGCGCCCCCCTCGTTCGAGCTCGAGAACCTCCCCAAGCCCAAGGAGATCCACGCGGTCCTAAACGAGTACGTCGTCGGGCAGGAGACGGCGAAGCGCGCGCTGTCGGTCGCGGTCTACAACCACTACAAGCGCGTTCAGATGTCGCAGTCAGACGACGAGGAGGTCGAGCTTCAGAAGTCGAACATCCTTCTGCTCGGCCCCACCGGCTGTGGCAAGACGCTGCTCGCCCAGACGCTCGCGCGCATCCTGAACGTCCCGTTCGCGATCGCCGACGCCACGGCGCTGACTGAGGCCGGCTACGTGGGGGAGGACGTCGAGAACATCCTCTTGAAGCTGATCCAGGCGGCCGACTTCGACGTGAAGAAGGCCGAGACCGGGATCATCTACATCGACGAGGTCGACAAGATCGCCCGCAAGGCGGACAACCCGTCGATCACGCGCGACGTGTCAGGCGAGGGCGTCCAGCAGGCGCTCCTGAAGATCCTCGAGGGAACCACCGCTTCGGTCCCCCCACAGGGCGGTCGCAAGCATCCCCACCAGGAGTTCCTGACGATCGACACGACCAACGTCCTGTTCATCTGCGGCGGCTCGTTCGCACAGCTCGACAAGGTGATCGAGCGGCGGATCGGCCACAAGGGCGTGGGATTCGGCGCCTCGGTCCTCACTCGCGACCAGCGCGACACCGGCGAGCTGTTCGAGAAGGTGCTCCCCGAGGACCTCATGGAATACGGCCTGATTCCCGAGTTCATCGGCCGCCTGCCCGTGGTGGCTGCCATCCATCAGCTGACCCGGGACGACCTCATCACGATCCTCACCGAGCCGAAGAACGCGCTGACCCGTCAGTTCGAGCGCTTCTTCCAGTTCGACGACATCGAGCTCGTCTTCGCGCCGGATTCGCTCGGCGCGATCGCCGACAAGGCGCTCGAGAGGGAGGTGGGCGCGCGTGGCCTGCGTTCCATCCTCGAGGAGACCCTGCTCGACGTCCAGTTCGAGCTCCCCTCGCGCCGCGACGTCCGCAAGTGCGTGGTCACCAAGGACACAATCCAGCGAGCGATCAAGCCGACCCTGGTTACCGAGGCCGCGCCTGACGAGCCGGGCGACGAGCTGGAGCAGCTCGAAGAGGAGTCGGCCTAGCAGCGAGGGCGGCCCCGTTCGGCCGCTCCGTCGGGATCGAGAGTCGATCTATTCGGCTATGGGCCGAATAACTCGCCTCTCGGCTATGCGGGGGCTGCGGCTTCGTCGCCGGTGAGGATGAGTCGCCTCATCGGATCACGGAGCCGGCGGATAGTCGACGTCGGCGCCGCGGTGCGCTCGCCAATTGAGTCCGCCGGAATAGCACTTGCCGAGCGAGTCGCTGTGTGTCTTCACCTGGGTATAGCCCTGCGACTTGCCATGACGCCTGACGACGCCCTACAGGTACGCCTCGCCGGAGCCGTTGGCGGTCTCGACATTCGCCTCGCCGAAGAACAGCTTCGCGTGCCGGCAAAGGCAAAGACAGAGAACCAGACGCTGCATCGACCCTCCTCGGTCAGGACCCGCAGACGACCCACAGTCCAAACGCCGCCGAGGAGGCCGCAACTAAACTCGCCGGGGATGTTTGTCGAGGAGCGTCTAGCGACGAGTCAGGCAGGTCAGGCGGCAAAGCCGCCGCATTAGCGTGGACGACGAGCGCCGAAAGCGGCTCGAGGACACCACTCGTTACGACCCCTCGGAGGTCGAGGGCAGGATCCTGGAGCGCTGGCTGGATGGGGGCTATTTCCATCCCGCCGCGGAGGGCAGCCCGGACGAGAACTTCTCGATCGCGATCCCGCCGCCCAACGTCACCGGCGCCCTTCACATGGGACACGCGCTCAATGGCACGGTGCAGGATTCCCTGACGCGCCTCAACCGGATGCGAGGCCGGAACACCCTCTGGGCTCTGGGTACTGACCACGCCGGAATCGCCACCCAGGCTGTGGTCGAGCGCGAGCTTCGCGAGGAGGGCATCTCGCGCCAAGACATCGGCCGCGAGGCATTCACCGAGCGGGTCTGGGAGTGGCGCCGCAAGTACGGCTCGACCATCATCGAGCAGCTCAAGCGGCTCGGGGCTTCATGCGACTACGAGGGCGAGCGGTTCACCCTGGATGAGGGCTACGTGCGGGCAGTGCAGCGGGTTTTCGTGGCCCTCCACGAGAAGGGGTACATCTACCGCGACAACTACATCGTCAACTGGGACCCCGGAACGCAATCGGCGATCTCCGACCTCGAGGTCGAGAACCGTGAGGTCGAGGACACCCTGTACTACATCGACTATCCCTTCGAGGGCTCCGACCGCGTCTTGACGGTCGCCACGGTCCGCCCCGAGACGATGCTCGCCGACACCGCCGTCGCGGTCAATCCGAAAGACGACCGATACCGGGATGTCGTCGGCGGACACTGCATCCTGCCGCTGGTTGGTCGCCGCCTTCCCATCATTGCCGACGACCACGTCGATACAGAGTTCGGGACCGGGGCCCTGAAGATCACGCCGGGGCACGATCCCAACGACTTCGAGATCGGACGTGCGCACCGCCTCGAGGAGATCGTGGTGATCGGCGAGGACGGCACGATGAACGCCGAGGCGGGGGAGCGCTTCGAGGGGCTGACGACCGACGATGCGAGGGCGGCCGTGGTCGCGGCCCTCCGCGAGGAGGGTCTGCTGCGCTCGGAGGAGCCCCACGCGCACTCGGTCCCCTACTCGCATCGCTCGGGCAGGCGCGTCGAGCCGCTGATCTCGCTTCAGTGGTTCTGCCGGATGGACGAGCTCGCCAAGCCGGCGATCGAGGCCGTCGAGCGCGGACGGGTGCGCTTCGTGCCGGAGCGGTGGGGCCGCGTCTATCTCGACTGGATGCTTGGCTTGCGTCCGTGGTGTGTCTCGCGCCAGCTGTGGTGGGGGCACCGGCTGCCGGTCTGGTATTGCGACGCGTGCGACGAGACGTACGTCGCGGAGACGCCGCCCGAGCGCTGCGGCTCCTGCGGCGGGGAGCTGCGCCAGGAGGAGGACGTCCTGGATACGTGGTTCAGCTCGGCGCTGTGGCCGTTCGCCGTCCTGGGGTGGCCCGACGACACCCCCGAGCTTCGGGCCTTCTATCCCACGGACGTCCTCGTCACCGCCCGAGACATCATCTTCCTCTGGGTCGCCCGGATGGTGATGATGGGACTCGAGTTCGCCGGGGACATCCCCTTCGATGACGTCTACATCACACCGGTGATCCAGGCGCCCGACGGGCGACGGATGTCGAAGAGCCTCGGCACCGGCATCGATCCGCTGGACGAGATCGAGGCCCACGGCGCCGACGGGGTCCGATTCGGCCTCCTGGCGATGTCATCGACCCAGGACGTCCGCTACAGCGCCGAGCGCATCCAGCAGGGCCAGGATCTCGCCAACAAGATGTGGAACGCCTCTCGCCTGATCCTGCTGAACGCGTCGCCGGGAACAACCGCCCGCCAGGAGCGAGCTCCTGTCGGGGCTCTGGGCGGGATGGGGTCGCCCCCGACTCGGGTCGAAGACCGGTGGATCGTTTCGCGGCTTCAGCGGGCGATCGCGTCCACGACGGCCAACCTGGATGACTATGACTTCGCCCACGCCGCACTCGGGCTCTACGACTACTTCTGGTCGGAGCTCTGCGACTGGTACCTCGAGATCGTGAAGCCGCGGCTCTACGACTCAGAGCCCGAGGCGACGGCGACGCTGCTGTGGGTGCTCGAGCGCACGCTTGCCCTGATCCACCCGATCATGCCCTTCGTGACCGAGGAGATCTACTCGTACCTGCGCGCCGAGCTTGGCGAGCAGGCGGCCGAGATGTTGGTCGTACACCCCATTCCAGAGGTCAGCTCCGACCTCGTCGACGAGGAGGCCGAGCGACAGGTCGAGAGCTGGATCGAGCTGACGCGCCGGGTCCGTCGCTGGCGCGACCTCGTGGGTGTCGCGGCGGCCAGTGTGCTTCCGGCGCGGGTCTCGGGCGCCATCGGGGCGCCTCCGCACGAGCTGGTGGGGCGACTCGCGCGGCTGTCCTTCGATGGTGCCGAAGGGGAGGCGCTCGCGACGTTCGGCCCCGTGGAGATACTCCCGTCCGAGGGGGTCGACGCCGAGCAGGTCCGTCAGCGGATCGCCGAGCGGCGAGACGCGCTGCGCGCCGAGGTCGAGCGCGCACAGGGCAAGCTGGCCAATGCCGGTTTCGTCGACAACGCCCCGCTCGACGTGGTGGAGGCGGAGCGCGCCAAGCTCGCGCAGTACCAGGCTGAGCTGGAAGAGCTCTCCTGACCTGGACCTACGAAGACGCGGAGCGCTATCTGCTCTCGCTCGAGCCCCTTGGGTGGCGGTTCGGCCTCGATCGGATCCGGCGGCTGGTCTCCATCCTGGGGATGCCCCAGCACCGGTTCGCGTCGATCCACGTCGTCGGCACGAACGGGAAGTCATCCGTGGCCGAGATGACCGCGGCGCTTCTCGAAGCTCACGGTAGGAGCGCGGGCGTCTACGTCTCCCCGCACACGGACCGGTGGTCGGAGCGCGTCAGGGTTGGGGGCGCGGAGATCGGGGGCGGAGAGTTCGGGGGCGCGGTGGAGCGCGTCGCGCAGTCCGTGGAGGTCGTCAACCGCTCCCTGGACGAGGGCGAGTCGGTGACCCAGTTCGAGGCCGCGACGGCGGCCGCCTTCGTCGCGCTGGCGCAGGCGGGGGTCGAGTTCGGCGTGATCGAGGCGGGGCTCGGCGGTCGCCTCGACGCGACCAACGTCCTGCCCTCGAGGGCGACCGTGCTCACCTCGATCGGCCTCGAGCACACCCAATGGCTGGGAGAGACCGAGGAGGAGATCGCGGGGGAGAAGCTGGCGGTCCTGCGCGATCACTCGACGCTGGTTCTGGGCGAGGTGAGCACCGGCGTACGCGGGCTCGCCGAGCGGACGGCGCGCGAGCGCAACGCGAGCTTCGTCGTGGCGGGCGAGCACGATCCGGACCTTGAGCTCGCGGTACCCGGTGCCTACGCGCGTCGCAACTTCGCCGTCGCGAGCGCCGCCGCCGCGGCGGTGCTCGGCCCGCTCGATCCCGATCGCGTCCACGCCGTGGCGACAGGGCTCGACCTACCCGGGCGGATGCAGCTGCTGGATGGAAACCCTCCGCTCGTCCTGGACGCTGCCCACAACCCTCCGGGCGCCGGCGCCCTCGCGGAGGCGCTCCCGGAGGCTCTCGGCGGGGTGCCGGTCGTCGCCTGTCTCGCGCTGCTGGCGGATAAGGATGCGGCTGGGGTCGTCGGTCAGCTCGCACCGCGCATCGACGTCGTCGTATGCACCGAGTTGCCCGCGGAGCGGCTCGCGCATGCGGGCCGGCCCGCGGCGCGATCCCTGGACGCCGAGCAGCTGGCCTCAGCCGCTAGAGAGGCCGGCCTCGCGGCTGAGGTCGTCCGCGAGCCGGTCGCCGCGGTGCGCCGGGCGGTCGAGGAGGCACGTGCCCGTTCCGGCGCCGTGCTTGTCAGCGGCTCGCATTACCTCCTCAGGTACGCTGTCGAGCGAAGTTCCCAGGCGCGACGACCAACCGGGTCGAGCGCAAGCGATTAGCGTCATGGATCGAGAGGCCCGCTCAGAGCTGTTGCAGATGATGGGCTTGGTTGCCGCCGTTGTGGCGATCGTGATCCTCGTCTTCTTCGGCCTCGGGTACCTCTTCGGGCGGCTGTTCCTGTAGCTGGGGCAGCGGGCCACGGACCGTTACCAGGGATTGAGCCGTAATTGACGAAGTAGACTCCTCGCTCCCGATCATGCGCCTTCAGCCATGCCCGTAGTCGCGCTCTTCGGCATCACGAACAGCGGTCTCAACCTGTTCGTGAACCTCGTCGTGCTCTTCCTCGTGGTCGTTTGGATCGCGCTGATCGCTTGGACCTTCCTCGACGCCCGCAGGCGAATCCGGGATCCGGTCCTTGTCGCGTGCGCGACGGGGGCGTCGCTGTTTCCGTTCGTGGGCTCGATCGTGTATTCGATACTGCGGCCGCCGGAGTTCCTCGATGATGCCCGCGAGCGAGAGCTCGAGATCCGGGCTTCGGAGCTACGGGTGAAGCAGCTCGAGGAGCAGTCGTGCCCCAATTGCGCCTATCCCATCGAGCGGACCTACCTGCGCTGCCCGAACTGCCGCGCACGGGTCAAGGACCCGTGCGAGAACTGCGAGAAGCCGATCGACCCCCGGTGGGTCGTCTGCCCGTACTGCGAGATGCCACAGCGTCGTGCACCCGAGCCACCGCGCCGGGTCCCGCGCGCGGAACGCGCCCGCGAGGAGCGTCCCCGCGAGGAGCGAGCGCCTCGGCCGGCAACGCGCTCGAAGCGTCCGGCGACGCGGCCTGCCGCTCGGACGCAGGCGGCATCACAAACCCGCCAGCGCCCCACGCGGTCGACCCGCTCCGGCCGGTCGACCGCGCAGGCTCCGGCCACCAAGCAGCGGAAGTCGCCACCGCGCGAAGGGTCGGGCCCTGGGCAGGGACGCGACGGCTCGCCTGAGGACAGGCCGCGCCCCGCTCCCGCGTCCTGAGCCACGTCGATAGATTCCCGCGCCGTGGCTGACGTCTCCAGAACCCTGGTCCTGGTGAAGCCCGACGCCTTCGAGCGCGGGCTCACGGGCGAGGTTCTCGCGCGGTTCGAGCGCAAGGGGCTTCGCATCGTGGGGCTGCGCCAGCTCAGCATCGACGAGGAATTCGCCGGCCGCCACTACGAGGAGCACACCGACAAGCCGTTCTTCGGCGAGCTCATCGAGTTCATCACGGGCGGCCCGCTGGTTGCGGCCGTTCTGGAGGGCCACGATGCCACCACCGCCGCCCGCCAGATCATCGGCGCGACCAATCCGCTCGAGGCCGCCCCCGGCTCGATCCGCGGCGAGTTCGCCCTCGAGGTGACGTTCAATCTCGTCCACGGATCCGACTCCCCGGAATCCGCCGAGCGCGAGATCCGGCTCTGGTTTCCCGAGCTCGATTGATCCTCGCCTCAGCGTCGCCTCGCCGGCGCGAGATCCTGAGCGCGCTCGGAATCTCCTTCGAAGTCGTGGTCCCGAACGTGGACGAGCTGACCGCGGGCGAGCCCGAGCACGCCGTCATCGAGAATGCCCGCCGCAAGGCGCGCGCGGTGCTCGAGCGCGTCGAGGCGCGCGAGCCGGTGCTCGC
>Ga0126307_10001712_pt1 | contig 14564 bp, 16 predicted proteins | sample Plot28_FD_89955 | JGI IMG/M metagenome (GOLD analysis project Ga0126307, IMG submission 89955) | Serpentine soil microbial communities from UC McLaughlin Reserve, CA, USA - Plot28 | ecosystem: Environmental > Terrestrial > Soil > Grasslands | place: USA: UC McLaughlin Reserve, Lake County...
AGTCGGTTTGTATTCGAGCATCCCTATCCGGCACCGTGCGAGTGAACTTCCGGGAATTTCCCTTCTAGGCACTTGGGTGAATAGTCCGGTGGTAGGAAGAGTTGACAACAACCCGTCCGAGGCGTATACAACAAGTGTAACAACAGCATAGCCGTGACGCCGAACTCCCGGGTGGCACCGGGGGCGGGGGACCCACACGGACCGCAAGGTCCTCGGGGTGAATCGCTCTTCTAGAAGAGCGTAGGGCTTAACTCTTTCGGCCCGAACCCGACAGCTAACCTCGTAGGCGAAATGAAAGAGGGCACTCCGAGCTAAGTGGTTCGGTCGCGGGACTTTGTGGTCGGGACTGGATCGGGCGGCTAGGAGCGGTCAGCCACAGTCGGGCTACGTCTCTGCGGCTCCTTCGGGAACTACTCCCGGAGAGGCCAGCGGATTGAGAGCCAGTGACTGCGTCCCCTCTAAGGGTGTAGAGGTGCGGTGCGGCACCGGCCTTCGTCGTTGCCGCACCCCAAGAGGAGGTGCGGTGACACGCTCATGAAACGCCGACAGAGCAAGGTCGAGGCCGCCATCAGCGACGACATGATGGCCTTCCAGCACGAGTTCGTGGGGCGAGGACCCGACCGGATACGCACGCGAATAGTAGAGGACCTGGTGGTGGTGCGCAGCTTCGGCGTGCTCACGCCCGCAGAGAAGCAACTCGCAAAGAGCTTCGAGGGGTGCAGGTTGATCAAGGCGATGCGCCAGCAGGTCCTCGAGGCGGGGCGCTCTCTCCTCGAAGGCATAGTCCAGAAGCACACGGGATCTGAGGTCATCTCTGTTCACTCGGACATCTCCACCAAGAGCGGGGAGTGGCTCGACGTCTTCGTGCTCGAAAGCAGCGTAGAGGAGGAATAACGATGACGAAGGTACACAATGTATTCGGACAGTTCTTCTTCGGTAGTAGCCCGAGTCGCGCGGAGCGGGAGGAAAAGGTCCTCCGGTACATCATCCACCGCATTAACGAGGACGCCGACCTCCAGGATGTGCTCCGAGAGCCCTACGTGCAACGCAACTGCTCCCAGGCCGAGATAGACGAGATCGAGAGCAATCCGGAGCTCGTGCACGCCTGCAGGGAGCATATGGAGCAGGTGTTCGGCTCAGGCGAGCTCGATCCCTGGCGGCGAAGCTAATCCGAACATGAGCGTTCGCCCCCACGACGCCGCGTCGAGCAAGCCCCTGTTCCTTGTTCGGGGGCTCTAGTGGCCGACACGACAGCAGCATCGAAGCGCCCCGACGACCGTTTGAAGCGCTGGTTGCTCGCGGAGGTCGTCGAGGACGTGCCGGGCCCGGAGGCGAAGGAGGGTAGATCCGAGCAGCACCCATGGTGGCAGGTGGTATGCCTGACCGGAGTGGACTACTTCTCGACGCTCGGCTACATACCAGGGATCGCGGCGCTCGCCGCCGGAGCGCTCTCGCCCGTAGCCACCCTGTTCATCGTCTTGCTGACCTTGTTTGGTGCCTTGCCGATGTACAGGCGGGTCGCCGGGGAGAGCCCGCATGGGCAGGGCTCGATCGCGATGCTGGAGAGGTTGCTCTCTTTCTGGAAGGGCAAGTTGCTTGTGCTGGTACTCTTGGGGTTCGTGGCTACCGCCTGGCTGGTCACTATTACTCTCTCCTCAGCGGACGCGGCGGTCCACGTCGCCGAGAACCCGCTGGTGCCAGGTTTCTTGCACGATCAGGAGGTTCTCATCACCCTGGTACTCTTGGCGACGCTGGGCGCCATCTTCCTCAAAGGCTTCAAGGAGGCCATCGGCATCGCGGTCTTCATCGTCGGAGTCTACCTGTTGCTGAACCTGGTCGTTGTGGCCGTAGGCTTTTACGAGATCGCCACACACCCCCATAGCGTCGTCGGGTGGCAAGACGCGCTGTTCACCGACTACGGCAACCCCCTGCTGATGATCGGGGTCTCGCTTCTGGTGTTTCCTCGGCTGGCGCTGGGACTTTCGGGGTTCGAGACCGGGGCGGGCATGATGCCGCTGGTGCGCGGCGAATCTGACGACGACCCGGAGCGTCCCGAAGGGCGCATCCGCAACACGCGCAAGATGCTCACCCTCGCCGCGATCACCATGAGCTTCTACCTGATCACCACCAGCTTCGTGACGACCGTGCTCATTCCCGCGGAGGAGTTCGAGCCGGGCGGCAGCGCCAACGGTAGGGCGCTGGCCTACGTGGCGCACCGGTACCTGGGCGACGCCTTCGGTACGGCCTACGACCTCTCCACGATCGCGATCCTGGCGTTCGCGGGCGCCTCCGCCCTGGCCGGGCTGCTCAACATCGTGCCTCGCTACCTGCCCCGCTACGGGATGGCCCCGGAGTGGGCCCGTGCCGTCCGCCCACTCGTGATCGTCTACATCGCCATCTCTATAATCGTGACCATCTTCTTCCGGGCCGACGTGGACGCCCAGGCAGGCGCCTACGCGACAGGCGTGTTGGCGATGATGACCTCGGCTGCCTTCGCGGTTACGCTCTCTGCGCAGCTCCGGGGCTGGAGGCTATGGACGCTAGTGTTCGGGCTGGTCACCGCCGTTTTCGTCTACGCCCTCGTCGCAAACGAGGTGCAGCGGCCCGACGGCCTCATAATCTCCTCGTTCTTTATAGCGGCGATCATCTTCACCTCGCTCGTCTCGCGCGTATACCGCTCCCTCGAGCTCAGGCAAGAACGGATAGAGCTCGACGAGACGGCCCAACGGTTCATAGACGAAGCTAGCCACAAAGGGGAGATCCACCTCGTCGCCAACCGACGCCAAGCGGGCGACGAGCGAGAATACACACTGAAGGAGGCGGAGCAGCGGGAGGACAACCACATACCCCAAGGCGTCCCCATCCTCTTCCTCGAGATAGACGTGGAAGACGCTTCGGAATTTGAGGACGTGCTGGCGGTTAGGGGAGTCAAGGTCGGCGACTACAAGGTGCTGCGCGCCGTGAGCTCTGTTGTGCCCAACGCCATCGCCGCCCTGCTGCTCCATTTGCGCGACACGACCGGCAGGTCGCCGCACTGTTACTTCGGGTGGACCGAGGGTAACCCGATCGTGTATCTGGTGCGCTTTCTTCTCTTCGGGGAGGGGGACACCGCCCCTGTCACCCACGAGGTCTTGAGAGAGGCGGAGCCAAACTCTGAGCTGCGCCCCGCCATCCACGTTGGCGGTCGATGAGGTGATGAGGTTAAAGCGCAGTGAGCCACAAGGAGCAGAACGTGGGCATATTCCCAAGCAGGATCCTGCTGGCTATCGGCGATTCCGACGAGGCTGATCTAGCCACTCGCAAGGCTGTGGACTTGGCCGAGAGTGCCGGCTCCGAGCTGCACTTGGTCTATGTTGGGAAGCTTCCCAAATTCTTGATGAAGGACGTCGACACAATCGGTTTCGATCGCACACTCTACGAGCAGATCGAGCGGGAGGCTCTGGAGATACTCTGGAATCTCACCTGTCGGGTGAAGGTAACTGGTGGGACGGTGGCCGGAGCCCATCTCAGGATAGGGGGTGTGGCCGAGGAGATTGTGCTATTGGCCAAGGATCTAAAAGCAGACCTTATCGTCATGGGCAACCGGGGACACAGTGGGGTAAGGCGGGTCATCGATGGGAGCATCTCCGAGTATGTTGTTCTTCACTCCCATTGTCCGGTCATGATCGTGCGGTTGGACAAGGGCGAGGAGCACCGAGGTTTCTGGCGCAGGGTGTTCTCTTCCGGCTCCGCAAACTCTGGGTAAGGCTCGAGGTCCGGGCCGGGACAATAACCGAGCCGATCACAGGGACTGGAAGTGATGCGATGGTAGATCGATTAAGAAGCAAACCAGGAAGGTGAGGAGCATGGAGGGAGCACACGACGACCGGCGCTACGAGGCGGGAGACACGGTCAAGCTCGAGATCGTGTTACACCACCGGGCCAACCTCAAGGAGGTGCGCGCGATCTTCACGCACACCAAAGTCAAGAGCGCACCACCACTGGTGGCGCGAGCTCAATCCAGCCCGATATCTAAACGGGACGCCGATGGCTCGACCATGAGCCGTCTGGACGCCGAGATCACGCTACCCCGGACAGTCACCCCTGGCGTCTACGAACTCGAACGGATCAGCTACGAAACAGCAGGAGGACAGCTAGGGCACTTAGAGAAAGACGAGGGCTTTCCGGGCGCTCCTCGGATAACTTTCGAAGTCATCGGTGAGCCCGCGGACACGCCAGGCGTAGTCGAGATCGTCTTTGCGGACAGCTAAGGAAGACGGAGAGGAACATCATGAGTCGTCACTTCGTGATAATCGGCCTCGGTCGGCTGGGGAACGCTATGCTTGAGACCCTGCTCTCCCTCGGCCACGAGGTGCTGGGCATAGACTCCGACGAGGACCTCGTCCAGAACCTCTCGGGGGAATTCCCCCATGCCCACCTGATCGCGGCGGATGCTACCAACCAATGGGTTCTGCACGACCTGAACGTGGGGCACTTCGACGCCGCGGCGGTCGTGATCGGGAAGAACATGGAGGCGAGCATCCTGGCTACGGCGAACCTGAAGGAGCTGGGCGTGCCTTACATCGTGGCGCGGGCGCTGGACAGGCTCCATGCCCGGGTCCTAGAGAGAGTCGGCGCAGACCGGATCATAGAACCTGAGAAGGACATGGGGGCGCAGCTGGCCCGCACGATGGCCTCGCCGACAGTCGTGGACTACGTGGACCTCGGTGGGGACGAGGCCCTAGCGGAGGCAAACGTTCCAAGGAAATGGGTGGGAAAGAGCCTGGCCGACCTTCATCTCTACCGCAAGAGCGGCCTTACCGTCTTGGCGCTTGAGCGCAAGGGATCCGGAGGCACCATCCCAAGCGGGGATACCGTCCTCCAGGAAGGGGATGTGCTGGTTATTGGGGGACCCAAGAAGAACCTGGACAAGTACCTGGCGAACTCCGACCTCCACCGGGCGTGATGATCCCAGGTCGAGGCGTTCGCGGCTATACTCCTGCGTCTTGGTTTGTTGCCCCATACTACGCCGCTACCGTCTCCCAAGCGTTACGACAACCGTTACGAGGCCGAGCGGAGAACGAACTTCCGAGAATTCACCTTCTAGGCACTTGGGTGAATACAGGGCTATTAGTATGCCTGCTGGCGCTGCGAGGCCCTGTCAGGGCGCAGCCACATAGAGACGTGCGCGGGTTGCATCGTCTCCCTCACCACCCCTAACAGATCGTCGTTCAACGCCTTCAGGTCGGTCTCGTCCCTGAGTGTGGCAGAGAAAGCCTCTAGCGTCTTTCTAGCGTCGTACTTCCTGCGGTAGAAGCGGCGGTCGATGAAGGACTGGATGCGCCACCTCAGGGGGTTGAAGAGCGTCGCTATCACGAGGGTAGAGACGACTATAGCTAGCTGGGGCTGCTCTGCTTGGCCTGTGAGAGTGCGGAAGATCGCCTGGGTTGTGGCCACGCCTCCGAAGTAAACGAGGATCAGTATCGTGGTCAGAGCGCCGTAGACGAGGGTGCGGTTGATGACGACATCTATGTCAAAGAGACGCGAGCGCAGTATCGCAATGCCGATGGAGATAGGGATAGACAGCATGAAGGCATCCATCAGCAGCAGGCTTAGCATCTTGCGGCTCACTTCTTCGGGCGGCAGAGAGTCCACCACTCCCACAGTGAAGATGGTCGTCAGGAAGCCCGCTACCGCCACGGCCACCCCGAAGACCACCCACTTGGTCTGCTGGCGTTCAACAGCGTCGGAAACACGCATGTATCGGTAGACCTGAGCTACCACGAAGCTTCCCCACAGGATCACGAGGGTCACATTGAAGAGTAGAGGCGGCCAGGTAAGCGGGCCGAAGGATGTGAAGAGCCACGTTCCCGAAAAAAGTACCCAGAGGAGTGCCAGCCAGCGAGTCCAGCGTGGTATGAAGCGCCCGCTAGGAAAGAGGTAGAAAAACAGCATCCACGCCATGTAGCCGACGTACGTCAGCGTGGCGACCAACGTCATCCCCAAAGTAGGGTACATCCCTCCGATTGCGCGCGGAGTTATGACAACCAGGTCGTTTAACGCTCCCCAAACGACCAGCATCGTGGCTACTAGCAACGCCATAGCATCGTCGGAGCGCAGCCAGAAGATGAGGATGCCGATCGTAGCGCAGACGGATATGAAAAGGGTATCGAGCCCGACATTATAGAAAGCGTAGGCACCTGCGGATAGCCCTATCTTCGCAAGAGCAGTGCGTGCCGCTTCGGTTGGGTGAGCCAACTGAGCATAGCGAGCGGGGACGGCGGCGACGAAGGTACCCATCGTAGCAACGGCCACCGCTATCCACGCTGCCCTAGCGAGTAGCAACCAGCGCCCGCGCAAGGAGCTAGCTGTCGGCGAGTTGCTTGAGCTCATCTCACTTACTCCTACACCCTGTCCCTTATCCCTTCCGTCACGACCCCACTCTAGCGTAAGAACGTCTCTCAAACGTTACGACAACCGTTACGAGCAGGCGCGGTGAGCGAACTTCCGAGAATTTCCCTTCTAGGCACTTGGGTGAATAACGTGGAGAAGAGGCTTAGGGAGGTGGGGATGCCTCGGTAGCTCGTAGACTCCTCCGTAGAAGGCGTCGGAAACGTAAGTAAAGGAGTGGCGCGTGATACGCGAGGTGATGTGGTCTGCGTGGGAGAAGCCGGGGCTGGGGCACTTGCGTCTGGCGGTACGTGAGAGTGGCGTCGTCGCCGATGGCTTAGTCCTGGGCCAGGCGGAAGGACGCCCGTTTCGCCTGGCCTACGACGTACGCTGCGACCCTTACTGGCGCGTGAGGTTCGTGCGCGTGGGTATCCCCGGCGAGCCGCCGAGGGTCGAACTGCTCTCTGACGGGGAGGGCAACTGGGCGGAGCCCGACGGGCAGGCCGTGGCGTACCTGGAGGGCTGCGAGTACGTAGACATCTCCGAGACGCCGTTCACTAACACTCTCCCCATCAGGAGGCTCGGCCTCGCACCTGGGGAATCCGCCGAGGTCGCAGTCGCCTACTTCGATGGCATTGAGTTGCAACCCTGGCCGGAGCCGCAGCGCTACACCTGCCTCGAAAAGGTCGGCGGTGGCGGGCTCTACCGCTTCGTAAGCCTGGACGGCGGGTTCACCGCCGACCTACCGGTGGACGCCGACGGCCTGGTCCTCGACTATCCGGAACTGTTCGAGAGGTCTTTTCCCTAGACGCGACTTCCGAGAACACCTACCTTCTACGCACTCGGGTGAATAAGGCGCTACTGGTCCGCTTGTTCGTCCTTGGGACATCCCGGTCGACGGCCTCATCCGGGTCAACGCTTTTGACCGTTGCTGTAGACGACGCGAAGGTCCCAGCTCTCACGAACAGGGACCTTCACGCCTACCTCAGAGAGTTTGAGGTTAGCGCCCCTCGACCAGGTCTGCGGCGAAGGGGTAGCGGTACTCCTCCCCCTTGCTCACCCTGTAGGCGGCGTACGCCATGTGCACGAAGGGTACCACGGAGACTATTGCCATAACCGGGATCAGCACGAAGCCGATCAGGACAACCAGCAGGAGCATCGTAACGGTCCAGCCGACCGCCAGGATCACGAGCCACCCTATCTGGTAGAACATCGACTGCAGGGCGTGGAAGGCCACCTTCTGGGAGCGATCCTTGTAGACCAGCCAGATGATCAGGGCCGCAACCGGCCCCAGTAAGCCGGTAACCAGGTTGAGGAACATGCTGAGGTGGGCGAGCACAGACCACGTCCTCTCGTCCTGGGCGCTCATCGCATGGCCTCCAACCACTCCATAGTTACGTTCATCGGTCTGCATAACTGCCTTCTTCCTTAACTTTCTGTTGTTGTCCGACTCGTCCTCCACGATGAGCCCGGGCGATGAGGCCCCGGCTCATCGGTAAGGTGTTCTTCTCTTACTTGCGCACGACGAGGGTGTGGGCGGCCATGTCTCCGAGGCGCTGGTTCTTGCCTGAGATCAGCACCGCTATGAAGGCCACCAGGTAGCTGAATAGCCCATCCACGATGCGTAGTAGCGTCCTTATGGCCGCACCACCAAGACCGGGAACCTGGCCGTTGTCCTCCCTAACCACCTTTATCCCGAGCACCATCTTGCCCACGGTCTGCCCAAAGTAGCCTTCCAAGAGTATGTAGTAAAGGACGACGATCACCCCGTAGAGCACACTCGGGAGAGCCGGCAGCGACCCACTCCAGTTTGCAGGCCCTACACTCGCAACGGTCCCGAAGAGCATGGCCATCACGGCGTACAAGACGCCGAACACCAGACCGTCCACGATGGTAGCCAGGATCCTCCGGCCTGTGACGTGGACGTCCTCTTGCATGCCCACAACCGGTGGTGCACCAGAGACGTGAGTAGCCATTTCCTTATTCCTCCTCCCAGCCTCGAAGGGCAAGGTTTTGCGGAGCTCTCGGGTAGCTGGCCCTAGTCTAGGAGTAGGGCAGGTAGCGGTCCTGCGCCTTCACGCGGCGTCCTTATTGCCACGTAACTGTTCTAGCCTACTCTCCTAATAAGGTCTGACACATCCCCCAAATGAGTGATCTTTGGAACCTTTCTTTGCTGTGCCCAGGAAGGTCCGAAAAACGATCCGTTCGGCAGTTGTGCAAGCCTTCGCGAGCAGAAACGCTTCGCCAGTAGATACGCGAGCCGATGCCCGCAACCGGGGCAAGAAAGGAGCCAGCATGCGCACGTCGCTATTGGTGATCGGGGCTGGGCCCTACGGCCTTGCCACCGCAGCCTATGCCCGGCGTGCGGGGATCGAACCGCTGGTAGTCGGCCAGCCGATGTCCTTCTGGCGCGAAAGCATGCCTGTTGGCATGTTCTTACGCTCGGGGGCCGACTGGCACCTAGACGCCGCTAGGGAACATACGCTGATGGCCTACCTGGAGGAGCAGGGTATCGACCCAGCGGACATCGATCCCATACCAGTTGGACTGTTCATCGAGTATGCGGAGTGGTTCCAGGAGAAGGCGGGCATTGGTGTGCTGCCAGACCTAGTCCAGGATCTCTCCAAGCCCAACGGAAGCTTCGAGGTCACGCTCCAGAGCGGCCGGCGCGTTAGTGCTGACACCGTCGTCGCCCCCCCGGCATAACTCACTTTACCGTCGTTCCGGAGTGGGTTGAGCAAAGCTTGTCCCCTGAGCGCTAGTCTCACACGTGTACCATGGTCCGGTTTGACGAGCTGCGGGGAAGGCGAGTTCTGATAGTCGGCGGTCGTCAGAGCGCGTTCGAGTGGGCGGCGCTGCTCGCAGACGGGGACGCCGAGGAGATCCACATCGTCCACCGCCACGACCCTCCGGCCTTCGCGCCGGCCGACTGGAGCTTCGTCGATGAGCTGATGGACCTCACCGCCAACCTTCCGGGCTGGTTCCGCAACCTTCCGGCCGAAGAGCGTGAGGCGATAGCCCGCAGGTTCTGGGCGGAGGGTCGGCTCAAGCTCGAACCCTGGCTCACCCCACGCCTGCAGAAGCCCTCCGTCCACCGCTGGCCGCGCGCGACCGTGAGGGGCTGTCGGGAGCTTCCGGGCGGCGAGATCGAGGCCGAGCTTTGTGATAGAACGCGACTCCTGGTGGACCATCTGATCCTGGCGACCGGTTACAAGGTCGACATGACGAGAGTTCCCTACCTGGCCGGGATCGTGGACGACCTAGACCTCGCCGACGGTTTCCCGGTGCTGGACGAGCACTTCCAGACCAGCTTGCCAGGCCTGTTCGTGACCGGGTTCCCGGCCACGCGGGACTTCGGACCCTTCTTCGGCTTCGTGCGCGGTTGCCCAGTGGCGGCCACGCTCACCCTAGCGGGGCTGACCGAGGCGTTGGATCGCATTTGAACACTCGGCATTGGCTGGCGCGAAAGGAAGGACTGAGGCTCCCCGGCCCGGTGGCCATGGCGGGAGCCAAACTCGCATCTCTTGTACACCAGTAGTACACCAACCCGCGCGAACGACGGCGAACAGTCACAACACACACTCTCCAAAGATACGTCGTTTCGCAGGTATTTCTGAACACCAGCGAACAACCACGGCGTTATGGATCTGCCTTCACACGGCAGAGGCCGCTGGTTCGATCCCAGCATCGCCCACTCGAGAAAGAAGTGCCTCACAGTTCTTCAGCATCCGCCGATCATGCAGCGTGGCGCATCTCTATCCAGCACCGCCACATGTGGTGTTGATTTCTATGCTTGTCACCACCCCGTGAACGCCTGCGAAGCGCCGTGAGGGTCCGGTTATGCAGGACCCGGCATGGAAAGTTCCGAGAATGTCTTTTCTAGGCAGTAGGGTGAATAACGTGAGATGTGAAGGTGGGGAACGTCAACCCAACCTCACGGCCACTAGGACCGCCTCTGCCAACTCACTCATCATAGAGCGGCCAGGTGCTAGACACGCTTGCTCAGCCTGGGGTACCCTGAGCGGGCTGTACGACAAGTCACGCTCAGAGGGGCAAGGAGGAGCAGCTATGTCACACCATTACTCGGGGCCTGATTTCGGCTTCCCGCATGGCGATGGTCGACTCGACTACTGCGACCTGTACGCCTTCCCTAAGCCGGAGGACTCAAGCAGCTCGATCATCATCATGGACGTGCATCCCTCCGTGGGCGTGAACCCGGAGGGGCCCACCACTACCGAGCCTTTCGCGCCGGAGGCGATATACGAGCTCAAGATCGATACCGACGGGGATCTGGTAGCGAATATCGCTTATCGGTTCCGATTCTCGCCGTCAGAGAACGGGGCGCAGAGTGCGACGGTGCGCCGTGTGGAGGGCGCCGACGCCGCCGGGATGGGCGACGGCGGAGAAGCCATCATCGAGGGTGCACCGGTGTCGACGGGCTCCGAAGCGCAGGTGACTCAGGCTGGCGACTATCGCTTCTTCGCGGGCTGGCGTAGCGACCCCTTCTTTTTCGACGTGGGGGGCGCCCAGAACGACTTCCAGTTCACGGGCAGCGACTTCTTCGCCGACAAGGACGTGTGCACCATCGTGCTGGAGCTTCCCAATAACGAGTTGGGAGCCACCGAGGTCAATCTTTGGCACCGAGCGCTGGTCCCTGCGGATGAGGCGGACTGGGTCCAGGTGGAGCGGGGGGCTCGAGCCCAGCAAGTCGTCTTCCTCGTCCCGAACGAGGAGAAGGAGGCGTACGTCGGCAGCGAGCCGGCGGATGACGCTCGCTTCGTGGACAGCATCGCCCACTCGCTGGAGCACACGGGCGGGTACGTGCCGGAGGAGGCCAAGCGGGTGGCCGGGACCATGCTACCGGATATCCTGCCCTACGACCCTACGCGCCCGGTTGCCTACCCGGACAACGGCCGCTTGCTCACCGACGATGTGGTTGATTTCTTTATCCCAATCCTCACGAACGGGAAGGTGACGGAGGACAAGGTGGGGCCACACAACGACTTCCTCCCCGAGTTCCCTTACCTCGGGCCGCCACATAAGGCGTGACGGCTTGGGGTGCAGGGCCTCAGAGGCTATCCTCGCGGCGCTGAGGGGACGTTCTATGCAGCATCGTGGATGCGAACTTCCGAAAACTCCCCTTCTAGGCACTTCGGTGAATAAGGGTAAGGGAGGGCCGGAGCTCCTGCGCCCGGCCTCGTACGTAGCGATTGCGGAGCTTACCTTCAAGACATTAGCACCACCTGCCTTACTGCTGTTTGAAGTTCTGCTAGCAGAAGGTAAACGAATGGTTACAAGTAAGTAACAAGCCCTTGCATGCACGGGAGAACCTGTTATTGTGGGTATGTGCAAACTACACATACCGCAGGACACAGCGGGACCGTCCGCCCAAGGAGACTAATGACCGACCGCGAGCGCTTTACTTCGGAATCTGGTACCGAACTCTTGCCCACGCCGCTTAGCGTGCTCTACAGCGTCGTGGAGGACGCCAATAGGTATAAGGGCTACCTCGAGGAGAATGCCCAAGTAATGTACGACCAAGAACTTGCCGACTTCTTAGTTGAGCTACGAGATGAAACTAGTAGGAGAGCTAAGCGAGCCGAGGAGCTGCTTGGCCACCGGTTGGCCGACGGCGGAGTTTATTAGCGTTCTAGGGAAAAGCATGTCCAACTTCTCAGAACGCCTCTTCTAGGCACTTCGGTGAATAAGGCTCTGCTACTGGCGTGAGTTTGATCACTAGGGGACGCCGCATCATGGATCTTTTGATGTGCAAACCGAGTATATGTGTGATAGGAATATAGTGACAGGAAACTACTTCCACGGAGGTTTCACAGTGGCTACCACCACCAACACCGAGAGGATGGGGCGCACCGCTCGCGAGATAGAAGAGGCCCAGCGCGACTCCTACGAAGCTTTGACCGAGAACCTCGCTGCCGCCCAGCGCCGCAGCATCGGGCTTGCCAACGACGGGCTGGAGTTCATGAGACTCCAGGAAGAAAACGCTCGCGCGGCCCAGGAGTGGTTCGCCAACGGCGTGAGGCTCTTGCAGCTCCAGCAGCGCAACGCCGAGTTCGTCCAGGGCTGGATGGGCGACGCCATTGAGGCCGTGCGCGAGCAGACCGAGCAGAGCGTCCGCACCACGGAGACCTTCGCGCGGGGCATAAGCAAGCAGCAGGAGGGCTTCCGGGCGCTCACCCAGCAGTGGGTCGGAGCCTACAGAGACTTCTTCTCCCCCTTCGCCTATGCCCAGGAAGGCTTGAGGACCGCCCAGCGTGCCACCCGGCTAGGGCTGGAGGCCACCGAGCAGGTCGCCAAACAGGGGCTGCGGGTCGCCGAGGAGGCCACCGAGCAAACCGAGGAGGTCCTTCGTCAGACTGAGGAGGCGACCAGGCAGGCCGAGCTTGAGACCGTCGTCTTCGGTGCTTTGAAGACCGCCAACTACGAGGAGTTGACCGTCGATGAGATCTCCAGGAGGCTCGACGGCCTCTCTACCGAGGAGCTCAAGAGGGTCCGCGAGTACGAGAAGCGCAACAAGGACCGCGAGACCTTGATCGAGCAGCTCGACCGCAAGATAAGGGCCAACTCCTAACCAAAGCCCCTTCAAGGGGAACGTCGAGGGCCGGGGCTTTTACGCTCCAGCCCTCTTCTTGTGCGTCACCCCTCTCGTTTCTCGTACTGACGAACTTCCGAGAATCGGTCAAAGAGAAAGGTCCGAGAATTCACCTTCTAGGACGTTCGTGAATAAGGAGATGGTGAGGGCAAGCCTGTCGCGGTGTCTCGCTCAGGATGCGACCGGCTTCACGCCGACAAGAAGGGCCATCTCGAGCCACTTCCAGTAGCAGTCGACGTCATCGAACCCGAGCTCGCGCAGCCACCCCAGCTGGGGTTCAACCGCGAGCAGGCGGTCCGACGGGTCTTCGTCCTCCAGCAGTTCGCCGATCGCGGCGAAGAAGGCGATATGGACCCGCTCGCTCGGCGAGGCAACGTGCTCGAGGTTGGCGAAGACACCGCCGGGTTCGAGGAGATCGAGGACCTCGCCATACAGCGAGCGCTTTCGCTCGTGCTCAAGGTGGTGGATGGCGAACGAGGAGACGACGGCGTCGAAGGGCCCAAGCGCGGGCAGCGGCTCGGCGAGGTCGTGCTTCACGAGCGTGATGCGCGGGTCGTCGCCGAAGCGCTCGCGCGCCGCCCGTAGCATGGGTTCGGAAAAGTCGAGGCCCACGCCGACCATCCCGGGGCGATCGCGTGAGAGGAGGCTGAGCAGCCGCCCATCACCCGTCCCGAGGTCTAGGACGCGCTGGACGTCGTCGGGCACCTGCCCGAGCAGGGCGCCCTCCCCCTCCGCGCGGTGCGGGTAGGCGTCGGCCCGGGCAAGGTAGCGCAGCGCGTGTTCGGCGGTCGTCCACTCCTCGGCGGGCATGCTCTTTACTCTTTCTCTGGGGGTTGTGCGCTGGAGGCTTTCTACCCCGGCCGTACAGATGGTATACGCGGCGTTCGCAGAACATCTCTTCCACGAAAGCGGATGAATAAGGGCCCGATGCCTGGGCGGCCCCGACCTTGGAGATGGGTTCCTAGCGGCCAGCTCGCCCATGGCGAGGTAGAGCAGCGCGCTCGCTACCACGACGCGCGTCCGGTGACCTCTTCCAGTGCTTGCAGGGCTTCCGCACGGTCCATGCCGGTACCCCCTATGAGGTCGACCACCGAGGAGTGAATTTGGTCGACGAGCGCGTTAACTCCTAGGTTGCTCGCCAGGTCCTCGTGCTCTTCGAGCAGCGTGCTGGCCTCGCTGGCGGCTTCGAGGGCCAACCGGCGCGTTACGTCGGGAGGATCTCCGGAGGTCTGCAGGTAGGCGGCCAGGGCCTCCGTCGCCCTGGCCAGGTCGCGAATCGCTGCGGGCAGGCGTTCGGGGACGGGATCTTCGGCTTCGGGTTGGACCACGGAAAGCGCGGCCCGCGCCAGCGCCCGCACGTCGCGCACCATCAGGTCTATCTGGTCGGCCGCGCCGAGGTAGTGTTCCATGTGCCCGAGGCTCCTCCGCCGGGGTGGGGCGAGGCGGGCGGTCTCCCGTCCGGCCGCGACGGCCTCTTTCAATCCGCTCACCCGCGCGTCGATCTCCCTGGCCTTCACGTACGCCCTCTGAACCCGCCTGGCGTCGCGAGTCTCCAGGGCATCCGCCACCTCTTCGAGCACGGCGG
>Ga0126307_10001714_pt1 | contig 14559 bp, 13 predicted proteins | sample Plot28_FD_89955 | JGI IMG/M metagenome (GOLD analysis project Ga0126307, IMG submission 89955) | Serpentine soil microbial communities from UC McLaughlin Reserve, CA, USA - Plot28 | ecosystem: Environmental > Terrestrial > Soil > Grasslands | place: USA: UC McLaughlin Reserve, Lake County...
GACCCGGTGGGCGCCGAGCCCGGCCGGGTCATGTAGTGGTTCGCTGTGCTGGCCAGGCTCGTCGAGCGGGCGACGACGCGGTCGCCGACGGCACGGAGGCCGTCCTCGTCGAACGGGCCCGAGCCGGCGAATGGGCGAAAGCCGTCCACGAGGGCGGCCGTGGCCGCCGCCGCGTCCGACCAGTCGGTCGGTGGCGCCTCCGCGGCGTAGTGGGCGGCCAACTCCTCGGTCATCCCCGGCAGGTCGAGGTCGTCGGGCAGGTCGCCGGTCGGGCTGGTGGCGACGAGCGTCAGCGAGGCGACGCGGTGCGGGTACTCGAGCGCGACGACCTGGGCCAGGGCGCCACCCATCGACAGGCCCACGAGGTCGGCACGCGCCACGTCCCGCGCATCGAGGACCGCCACGACGTCCTCGGCCAGGTCCCGGCCGGTGTAGCCGGGCTCGCCGGGCGGGTAGGTGGTCGAGGCGCCGGTGTCCCGGTGGTCGTAGCGGATCACGTAGCGCCCGGCGCCGGCGATGCGGGCGCAGAACTCGTCCTCCCACCAGTCCATGGCGCCCTCGGCGCCCTGGATCAGCAGCACGGCGGGGTCGTCGGCGCTGCCGAAGGTGTGGACGCACAGGCGGGCGTCGCCGGCGGGGGCGGTGGTCTCGTCAGGCTTCACACCGCGACAGACCGCGGCGCGCCGCGGGATTCATCGGTCCGGCGACGGGGCCACCGGGGCGCCGTAAGGTCCTGCCGGTCGCCGTGCGCCGTGGCGCACGGCGGCGATGAACGCAACGCACCAGCGGAGGAGGGGTCGGCATGGCACACGAGGTGCGGGGGGTCATCGCCCGGCGCAAGGGCGAGCCGGTCGAGCTGACCACGATCCTGGTGCCGGACCCGGGCCCCGGCGAGGCGCTCGTCGACGTGCAGGCCTGTGGGGTCTGCCACACCGACCTGCACTACCGCCAGGGCGGGATCAACGACGACTTCCCCTTCCTGCTGGGCCACGAGGCGGCCGGCGTGGTCGCCGCCGTCGGCCCGGGCGTGGACGAGGTCGAGCCGGGCCAGTTCGTGGTCCTCAACTGGCGGGCCGTCTGCGGGCGCTGCAGGGCGTGCCGCAAGGGCAAGCCGCACCTGTGCTTCGCCACCCACAACGCGTCCCAGGCGATGACCCTCACCGACGGCACGCCGTTGTCGCCCGCACTCGGCATCGGCGCGTTCGCCGACACGACCCTGGTCGCCGCCGGCCAATGCACGCCCGTCGACCCGGCGGCCCGTCCCGAGGTGGCCGGCCTGCTCGGGTGCGGCGTGATGGCGGGACTGGGCGCAGCCATGCTCACCGGCGACGTCCGGCGAGGCGACAGCGTGGCCGTATTCGGGTGCGGCGGGGTGGGCGATGCCGCCGTCGCCGGGGCCCGCCTCGCCGGGGCGACCACGATCGTCGCCGTCGACCTCGACCCGCGGAAGCTCGAGCTGGCCCGCCGCTTCGGCGCCACCCACACCGTCGACGCCTCCGCCGGCGACCCGGTCGAGGCGGTCCGGTCCGCCACCGGCGGGCTGGGGGCCGACGTGTGCATCGAGGCGGTCGGGCACCCCGAGGTCCTCCGCCAGGCCTTCTTCGCCCGCGACCTGGCCGGCACGGTCGTCCAGGTCGGCGTCCCGACGCCGGACATGACGTTCCCCGACATCCCGATGATCGAGTTCTTCGGCCGGGGCGGCGCCCTCAAGCCGAGCTGGTACGGGGACTGCCTGCCCAGCCGCGACTTCCCGCTCCTCGTCGACCTCCACCTCCAGGGACGGCTGCCCCTGGAGGACTTCGTCAGCGAGACGATCCCGCTCGACGGGGTCGAGGAGGCCTTCGGCCGGATGGAGAAGGGCGACGTGCTGCGCAGCGTGGTGCTCCTCGACGGGCCGGCCGCCGGCGCCCCGGGCGGCGCCGGGATCGCGGCCGGGGCCACGTCCGACGTCACCGGCGCCGACGCAGGGCAGGGCGCGTGATCGAGCTCGTCACGACCGACGGCATCTTCGCCCTCGACGGCGGCGAGTGGGACGTCACGAACAACATCTGGCTGGTGGGGGACGAGTCCGCGGTCGTGGTGGTCGACGCCGCCCACGACCACCGGCCGATCGTCGAGGCCGTCGCCGGCCGCCGGGTCACCGCCATCGCCTGCACCCACGGCCACAACGACCACATCAACGCGGCCGTCGCCCTGGCCGAGGCCGTCGACGCCCCGATCTGGCTGCACCCCGACGACCGCATGCTGTGGGACGTCGTCCACCCCGACCGGGCCCCCGACCGCGACCTGGCCGACGGCACGGTCCTGCGGGCCGGCGGGGTCGAGCTGGCCGGGCTCCACACGCCGGGGCACTCGCCGGGGTGCGTGTGCTTCCACGCCGGCGGCGCCGTCCCGGTGGCACCGACGTGGTGTTCTCGGGCGACACGCTGTTCTGCGGCGGCCCGGGCGCGACCGGGCGCAGCCACAGCGACTTCCCGACGATCATCGCCTCGATCCGCACGCGCCTGCTGACGCTGCCGCCCGAGACGATCGTGCACACGGGCCACGGCGAGTCCACGACGGTGGGCGAGGAAGCCCCCGACCTGGAGGAGTGGGTACGCCGGGGCCACTGACACCCGTCGGGCCGGCGGCCTCCGGGCGAGGCGACCGGCCCGCACCCGTCCCGCTCCGCCGACCCCCGGTGTCTGCCGGGGGAGGGGGCGGGGAACGAGTGGCGTCATGAGTGCTGGGTTGTCCCGGGCGCGGCTCGGGCGGATGCATGAGGTCCTGGCCCGCCACGTGGAGGCGGGCGCGCTGCCCGGCATGGTCACGTTGGTGTGCCGGCGGGGGCAGGTCTTCGTCGACACGATCGGTTCGACGGCGATCGGCGGCGACGAGCCGATGCGGCCCGACACGCTGTTCCGCATCACCTCGATGACCAAGCCGGTCACCGCGGTGGCGACGATGATGCTGGTCGAGGAGTGCGTGCTCCGGCTCGACGACCCGGTCGAGCGGCTGCTGCCCGAGTTGGCCGACCGGCCGGTCCTGACCCGCCCGGACGGCCCGCTCGACGACACGGTCCCCGCCGAGCGGCCGATCACCGTCCGAGACCTGCTCACCTTCACGTCCGGGTACGGCCTCGTACTCCCCACCGACGGCGGGGAGCCACCGATCATGCGGGCCGCCGCCGACCTGGAGCTGGCCTTCGGCCCGCCGACGCCGCGCACGCCGCACGACCCGGACGAGTGGCTCCGTCGCCTCGGCAGCCTGCCCCTGGCGTGCCAGCCGGGCGGCTCGTGGCTGTACGACGTCGGCTCCCAGGTCCTCGGGGTGCTGCTGGCGCGGGCGACGGGCCAGCCGCTCGACGTCTTCCTCCGCGAGCGCATCTTCCACCCGCTCGGCATGCGGGACACCGGCTTCACGGTCCCGGGGGACGACGTCGACCGCTTGCCGCCCGCCTACGGCGTCGACGACGCCACCGGCGCGCTCGTCGTGGCCGATGACCCGGCGGACAGCGTGTGGGCGCGGCCGCCGGCGTTCCCGAGCGGGGGCAGCGGCCTCGTGTCCACCGCCGAGGATCTTCTCCAGCTGGGCCTGATGATGCTGGAGGGCGGGCGGTGCGGCAGCGAGCGGGTGCTGTCCCGCCCGACGGTCGAGGCGATGACCACCGACCAGCTCACGCCGGCGCAGAAGGCGGGGACCGGATTCCTCCCCGGCTGGTGGGACGCCATGGGCTGGGGTCTCGGCCTCGCCGTCGTCACCGCCCGCGTGAGCGGGCCGTCGACCCCCGGCCGGTTCGGGTGGGACGGCGGCTGGGGCACGTCCTGGTGGGTCGACCCGGCCGAGGACCTCGTCGGCGTCCTGCTGACCCAGCGCCAGGCGTTCCCCCAGCTGTCGCCGACCTACCTCGACTTCTGGACGTCCGTCTACCAGGCCATCGACGACTGAGCGGGCCGTCACCCGCCGTCCCGGGTCGTCCCGGCCAGGGCGCGCAGGCGGCCGGGGAGCCAGGTGACCGCCTTGGGCGTGGCCGGTGGGCCGTCGTGGAGGAGCCGGCGGACCTGCTCCTCGTCCTGCGGCGACAGCTTGGCGCCGCTGTGCGTGACCAGCTCGAAGCGGTCGATGACCAGGCCGTCGTCCACGTGGACGCCGGCGGCCGCCACCTCGACGCCGGCCGCCGCCAGGGCGGCGGCCACGTCGTGGAGCAGGGCCGGCCGGTCGGCGCCGTGGACCTCGCCGACCGTGTGCCACGGCGAGGCGGCGCCGTCGAAGTCGACCTCGGCGTCCGGCGCCGGCGACCAGGTCGGCGTGCCGCCGTCCCGAAGGGAGGCGACCATGGCGACCCGCAGCTGCTCCGGGTCGAACCGGGTCGAGCGGCGAGCGCCGGCCAGCGTGAACGACTGGACGACGGCGCCGTCCGGCCACCGGGCGACCGTGGCGTCGCGAATCTCGAGCCCGGCGTCGGCCAGCGCCGCCGTCACCGTGGCGAGCAGGCCGTGGCGGTCCCGGGCCGCCACATCGAGCCCCCAGCGGGCTGGGCTCGCCCCGTTCCCGGATCCGTTGCCCGGCGCCTCGGCCGGGTCGAACGCCGCCACCCGTACCTCGTCCTTCTCCGGCCGCGGGTCGACCAGCCGGGCGTGGCGGGCGATGGCGGCGGGCGCCTGGCGCAGGACGTAGGAGCGGGGCGCCCGGGCGATGCGGTCGGCCGCTCCCGCGCCCCCGTTGCCCCCGCCCACCAGGGCGATCGCCTCCGACCGGCGGAACTGGTCGAGCGACACCTCCTCCGGCCCCGACAGCCCGGGGTCCGCCAGCACGGCCTGGACCAGCTCGTACAGGGCCCGCAGCCGCTGCACCTCCCACCGCGCCCTGTCGTCCGAGCGCAGGGCGCTGGCGCAGTACAGGAGCCTGGCGCGCTCGGGCGTCCCCAGGTGGGCGGCGAGCTGCAGCACGGCCTCCTGGGTCAGCGCGCCCGGCTGGCGAGACGCCGACCACAGCAGGTCGCGGTCGGCCACCAGGTCCACCACGGCGTCGGTGTCCGCCGCCGCCAGGCCGAGCCGGGTGACGACGGCGCGGGCGTCGACCACCGGGCTCTCGGCGTCGCGCAGCGCCTCGATCAGGAACGCCCCGAGGAAGAACCGGTCGATGTGGCCCAGCCTGCGGACCTCGACCGCCACCGGGTCGTCCGGGTCGAGGAGCCGCAGGCGGTCCATGGCGGCCAGGCGGTAGGCGGAGGCGGGGTCGACGAGGAACGGGTCGTCGCGGCGCCGGCGCAGCGCCTCGGCCACCTCGGGCAGCGCCCGGTCGAGCACGCCGCTGGTGACGAGGAACCGCCACGAGCGCCCGTTGCCGCGCTCGATGGCGTCGATGAGCGCCCGCCGCTCCTCGTGGCCCCAGGCGAGCGGCGTGTCGGGCAGGCCGCTCACCCAGTCGAGGAGGTCGGCGCCGGGCCGGTTGCGCCCGATGCGGACGGCGGCCTCGAGCGCCACCGCCAGGGCGGCCGCGTCGCCAGGGGCGGTGCGGAGGTGGACCTCGCCGTCGCGCACGTCGAGCCAGCCCCCGGGTGGCGGCGGCCCGGCCGTCGGGCGCGGGGCGGCCGCCCCCTCGCCGCCCGCGCGCAGCCGGGTGTAGCGGCCCTTGAGCAGCTGCGGCGTGACCAGCGTCGTGGCGAGGACCACGAGCAGGAGGGCGGCGTAGAGGTCCTCGTCGAGGACGCCGTTCTGCAGGCCGATCGTGGCGAAGATCAGGCCGACCTCGCCGCGGGGCAGCATCCCGAGGCCGATCAGGACCTTGTCGCCGGCCGTACCGATGGCACCGACCGGCGAGGCGAGCTTGCCCACCACTGCGGCGACCATCAGCACGGCGGCGACGCCCAGCACCGGCAGAGCGAAGAAGGCGCCGACGTCGGCGTCGATGCCGATCTGGAGGAAGAACACGGGGATGAACAGGTGGCCGACCGGGGCCAGCTCGCGCTGGATCTTCTCGGACCGGTCGCTGCGGGACAGGGCGAGCCCCGCCACGAAGGCGCCGACGATCGGGGCGAGGTCGGCGGCGCTGGCCAGCTCGGCGTAGGCGAGCGTGAAGGCGAGGGCGAGGGCGACGAGGGTCCCGGCCGAGCGGGCGGCCCGGTCGAGCGCCCGGAACAGCGGCGGGGCGAGGCGCAGGCCGATGACCGTGCCGAGGACCAGGAAAAGCAGTGCCACGCCGAGGATGCCGCCCACCGACAGCACCGACACCGAGCCCTCGGTCACGAGCCGCACCACGACGGTGAGCACGATGAGGCCCATCACGTCGTCCACGACCGCGGCGCCCAGCACGAGGCGCGCCTCGGTGGTGGCCAGCGCCCGCAGGTCGCCGAAGACCCGGGCCGTGATGCCGACGCTCGTGGCTGTGAGGGCGGCGCCGACGAACAGCGCCGTGGTGACGTCCTCGCCCAGCGCGCTCATGGCGCCGAACCCGAGGACCAGCGGGCAGACGACGCCGACCGTGGCGACGAGCATCGAGCCCCGTCCGACCTTGGCCAGCTCGCGTATGTCCATCTCGAGGCCGACCTCGAGCAGGAGGAGGATGACGCCGATCTCGCCCAGGGTGCGGAGCACCTCGTCGTGGGCGTCCACGAACCCGAGGACCGAGGGCCCGACGAGGATGCCGGCCACGATCTCGCCGACCACGGCAGGGATGCCGAGGCGTTCGGCCAGCTCGGCGGCCGCCTTGGCCGCGATCAGCACGACGAGGATGTCGCGGAGGACTTCGGCTACGTCCATGTCAGCGGTGTCCGCCCGGGGTGAGGAGGGGAGGGAGGAGGGGTCGAGCGCGACCCGGGCGGGCACGGGGGTCCCGCGCCCGCCCGGGAGGCGATGGCTGTCCGACCTTCGATCGGCCCGAGGGCCGTCCGATCAGACGGAGGCTTCCTCGGTGGGAGCCTGGCGGGTCGAGGTGACGACGCCGTTGTCCTCACCGGGGACCAGGTCGACCGTGTCGAACTCGGGGTAGGCGAGGGCGCCCATCTCGGGGATGTCCATGCCTGCGAGCTCCAGCTCGGCCGACGGGCGGATCCCGCCCTTCATGACCGCGTTCTGGATCTTGAAGAACGCGAAGGCGATGCCGAAGATGACCGTCCAGATCATCAGGGCACCCAGCGCCTGGGCGCCGAGCTGGCTCCACTCACCGGCGACGATGCCCTCGACGGCCTCGACGTCGGAGCCGTTCCAGCCCCCGCCGTAGCTGCCGTTGGCGAAGATGCCGACGGCGAGCACGCCGAACGTGCCGCAGACGCCGTGGACGGCGACGGCGCCGACCGGGTCGTCCACCTTGAGCTTCGTCTCGATGAAGCCGGCGGCGTAGATGACGAGCACACCGGCGATGATGCCGATGACCGCTGACCACGCCGGGCTGGTGAAGGCGCACGGCGCCGTGATGGCGACGAGGCCGGCCAGCATGCCGTTGACCATCATGCCCGGGTCCGGCTTGCCGGTCTTGGCCATCATCACGAACATGGCGGTGACGGCGCCGAAGGCACCGGCGATCGCCGTGTTCGTCGCCACCACCGCGAACTGGATGTCCGTGGCGGCCAGCGTCGAGGCGGCGTTGAAGCCGAACCAGCCGAACAGCAGGATGAAGCAGCCCAGCATGGCCATCGGGACGTGGTGGCCGGGGATCGTGTTGGCGGACCCGTCGGAGTTGTACTTGCCGATGCGGGGGCCGAGCACCATGGCGCCGGCCAGGGCGGCGGCACCGCCGACGGCGTGGACGACGCCGGAGCCGGCGAAGTCGACGTAGCCGGCACCCAGGCCCATCGTGTCCCAGGAGTCGGCGAGCCAGCCGCCGCCCCAGGTCCACGCCCCGAAGATCGGGTAGTAGATGGCGCCGCAGAAGAGGCCCCATCCGACGAAGGCACTCCACTTCCACCGCTCGGCCATGGCCCCGGTGGGGATCGTGGCCACGGTGTCCATGAAGGCCACCATGTAGAGGAAGAACCCGATGACGGCGGCGCCGCCGGACGTGGCGATGGCGTCACCCGAGAGGGCGAAGCCGCCCTGCCACAGGAACACCCAGTTGCCACTGCCGATCAGCTCGCCCCCGAGTGGCTGGACGTAACCGAAGTCGAAGCCCGGCAGCACGTAGCTGTAGCCGCCGAACATGAGGCCGTACCCGAGCACGAAGTAGCCGACGAAGCCGAGGCCGAAGATGGCGAAGTTCGTCGACACGACGTGCGCAGCGTGCTTGGCGCGGCAGAAGCCGGTCTCCACCAGGGCGAAGCCGGCCTGCATGAAGACGACGAGGACGGCGCCGATGATGATCCAGAGCAGGTTGGTCTGCTGGGCGAGGGCGACGGGGTCGACCTCGACGTCCTGCAGCGGCGCGGCACCCGCGGTGCCCGGGAAGGCGACGAGGGCGGCGGCGGCGACAGCCAGGCCAACCGCCGCCTTTCGACCGATACGAGCACAGGTTGCGCCGATGGCGGCGCCGGCGATGGACAGGGGTCGGCGGCTACCGGTCGCCCGCGCAACCTGTACTCGCGAGGCACCGTGTCTCGCCCGTCGACGACAAGGGCCAAGGGACATGAGCTCCCGTTTCTGATCACGCTCCACGGAGCGGGGTCGACACGGTTGTCTGACCCGACGCTGAACGTATGGAGGGCCTGTCACGTGTTCATGTCCCGTCAATGAACCGTATTGTTCGATCTCCTGTCGGGAATCCCCGCACGAGGTTGCACGAATAGAACAAAACCTGATGCAAATCTGACGCATCGGGCGTGCGAGACTCCGTCGCCATGGCGAACGTCGACGGGCGGGTGAACCCCACGAAGGTGCGGATCGGGCTGGCGATCGTCGGCATCGTGATCGTGGGCGCGCTGGCGACGATGTTCGCCATCGACTCCGCCGCCGGGAAGGCGGTGATGTTCGCCATCGTGCTGACGGTCATGGTGCGGGCGTTCCTGCTCTTCCGCTCGCTGAAGGCCGAGCAGGCCGGCACCGCCTAGCCGGAGCGACCGGGGAGCTCCCGCACCTCGAGCATGTAGCCGATCCCTCGCACGGTGTGGATCATCAGGCCCAGCGGGGCCAGGCGCTCACGGGCGCGGCGGACGAACGAGTCGAGCGCCCGGTGCCGGTCCTCCCCCGACTCGGGGTAGAGCACGGCGACCAGCTCCTGGCGTGGGACCGCCGCACCGGGCTGGGCGTACAGCGCCCGCACCAGCCGATCCTCCAGCGGGGGCAGCGCCACCCACCGGTTGCCGCGCTGCAGGAGCCCGTCGGCGTCGAAGCGGGCGGGGGCCCAGGCCTCGAGCCGTCGCCGGAGCCGCTCTCGGCGGGCGTAGAGGTCGACGGAGTCGTAGGGCTCGCGCACCCAGTCCTCCAGCGGGCCCCACGCCGTCGGGGGTCGCTGGGCGGGGTCGACCACGAGCAGGGTGGCCCGCCCCGCGGCACGCCGTTCCTGGATGGCCGTGTCCTCGTCGGGCCAGCGCACCAGCACCACGTCGTCGTAGTCGTCGGCGGCCTGGAGGAGGCCGGTGCCGGGGAGGCCCACGCCGCGGACCCTATGCCGTCAATGTTTCCGGGATCGCCCCTCGATGTGACATGGGTGTGCGCGCTGTATGTAACAAATCTTTCGTCTCTCCCCGACCGAGGCCGGCCGGGGGAGCGGCGCGCTCAGCCCGACGGCTTCGGGGCGCTCGGGCCGCTCATGTAGGCCGCCAGCTCCTCGAGCGTGACGAGCCCGTCGCCGTCGGCGTCCATCATCTCGATGGCCTTGGCCGCGTTCTCATCGGTGAAGGTGACGCCGATCGCGCCCATGAGCTCCTTGAACTCGGGCGCCGACACCGCGCCATCGCCGTCCTTGTCGAGCATGGCGAAGGTCGTCGCGAACTTCTCGGTGTCCACCATCGTGGTTCGGCCTCCAAGCCGGCTGCAGGGCGTCGGATCGTAGGGCTACCCGCCATCACGACGACAAGTCGTCCAAGCCGACATCGACCCGCGAAACCTCATCGTGCCCGCTCAGCCGTGGCCGTCGGGTTGGCGGGGGGAGAAGGGCCACTCCTCGAAGGCGGCGCAGCGGCCGTCGTCGGCGAAGCGGATCACCCACAGGTCGCGCCACGTGCCGTTCGACGAACCGGCGTAGGCCACCTCGGCTCGGACCACGGCGGTGGCCGCCTCCGGGTCGACGGCCACGACCTCGTGGGCGAACGTGAACTCCTCGTCCGGGCCGTCCCGCTCGCCGTCCCAGAACGCCGCCAGTCCGTCGCGCCCCCGCTCGACCGTGGCCCACGGCGACGGCAGGTAGGTGGCGTCCGGAGTGAACAGCTCGTCCAGGGCCTCGGTGCCGGGCGTCCGCCACGCCCGCAGGTACCCCGCCACCCACCGCTCCACGAGCGCCCGATCCACGTGCTCGGCCATGTCACGCAGGCTAGGGCGGCGGCCCCGGGCGGTGTCCCGGCCCCGCCGTGGCCGGCGCCGCTGCGCGGGCCAGGGCGGTGGCGACGGCGGTCGCCACGTCGTCGCGCCAGGGGCGGGCGAGGACCTGGACGGCGACCGGCAGGTCGTCGTGCCAGCCGACCGGGACGACGGCGGCCGGCCAGCCCGTGAGGCTGGCGGGGAGCGTGTAGGCGTAGTCCTCGCCGACCAGGGCCCGGTGCACGGGCGCCACCTCGCGCACGGCCGGCAGGACGACCACGTCGACGTCCTCGTGGTCGACGAGGGCCCGGCGGGCGTAGCGGTCCCAGTCCCGCAGCTGGCGGCCGGCCTCGGCGCCGGTCAGCGCCCGGCGGCGCCAGTAGCGGTCGGTCACGTCGTAGGCCTCGTCCAGGCGCAGTGCCGCCTCGCCCTGGCCGACCAGCCCATCAGCGCCGGTGAGCGTCGCCACCGCCCACTCGACCGCGTCCCGCACCGGCGGCTGCGGCTCCCAGCCCGGCTCCCCGGTGCACCAGGCGAGGCGCAGCCCGGGCAGGTGGACGTCGGCGGCCGCCCCCAGCCGGACGGGCGCCACGCCCGGGTCCCGGCCGTCCGGCCCGGCGATGACCCGCAGGACCAGGTCGAGGTCCCCGGCGTGGCGGGCGAGCGGGCCGATCTGGGTCCGGCCGTCGGAACGCGGCCCGACCCGAGGGAAGTGCCCGGTCGTCGGCACCCGGCCCGCGGTGGGCTTCAGCCCGGCGGCCCCGCACCACGCCGCCGGCACGCGGATGCTGCCGCCCGAGTCGCTCCCGAGCCCGAACGGCGAGGCGCCGCCCCCGACCGCCGCTCCCTCGCCGCTGCTCGACGCCCCGGGGTTGCGCTCGGGCCGGTGCGGGTTGCGGACCGGCCCGAACAGCGCCGAGTCGACCTGCACCGCGGTCTTCGCCACGAGGACCGCTCCGGCCGTCCGGAGCCGGGCGACGGCCGTGGCGTCCTCGTCGGGGACCCGGTCGCGGTGGTCGAGCTCGCCGGAGCACGGGAGGCCGGCGGCGTCCACCCAGTCCTTCACCGTGAACGGCACGCCGTGGAGCGGCCCGACCGGCCCGCCGGCCGCCACGACCGCGTCCCGCTGGGCCGCCGTCGCCCGGGCCCCGTCGGCGTCGAGGGCGGCGACGCACCCGGTCCGCCCGTGCACGTCCTCCAGGGCGGCGAGGGCGTGCTCGACCAGGTCTGCGGCGCGCCACCGTCCCTCCCGCACCCCGGCGGCCAGCGCCGTCACGCTCGCCGTGGCGAGGCCGTCGTCGTCGCCCGGTCGGCCGCCGTGGCCCATGGCGATCCCTCGCCTCAGCCCGGCCGAACGCAGGTGTACGTGCCGTATGCCGAGCGGCGGTACTCCCGCTCCACGATCGTGAAGCCGACGCGCTCCAACAGGGGCTCGAGCAGCCAGCTGTACGTGCTGGACTCGGTGCGCACGTGGGTCGCCAACTCGGCGGCGGTGAAGCCGTGGGCGGGGTCCTCCACGGCGCCGGCGAACCAGTGGTCCATGAACGCCGGCACGTCGGCCGGCTCCACGTCGTAGACGAGGTCGTGCAGGCGGAGCACGCCGCCCGGCCGCAGCAGGCCCAGCAGCCGGTGGAGCGCAACGCCCTTCCAGAAGTCGGGCACCTGGTGCAGCACGTTGCGGCTGAACACGGCGTCGACCGGCTCGCCGCCGTGGTCGTAGGACACCAGCCCGGCGTGGACGACCCTCACGTTGGCCAGCCCGTCCGCCGCCACGCGGGCCCGCAGGGCGCGGACCATGGCGGGGGACACGTCGACCGCCACCACCCGGCCGCAGTGCGGCGCGATCGCGGCGGTGAAGGCGCCGGTCCCGGCGCCCATGTCGAGCACCGTCGAGTCGGGACCGACACCGCGGCCCAGGAGGGCGTCCACGTCGTCCGCGGGGTCGTAGCCGGACTTGCGCTCGTAGGCCGCCACGTACGCCGGGTCGAGGTGCTCCGGGCCGGCGAACTCGCGCTCGTCGATGCGCCAATCGGCCATGCCGCCCAGTCTGTCCGTCGGCTCCGTGCGGCGCCCCCGGGAATACCGGTCGCCGGACGGGGACCAGGTCAGGCGCGCCCGTCGAGGCGGACACGCCAGGCGTCGATGCTCGCCACGACCAGGTGCGACCCGGCCCAGGGGTCGCGGGCCAGCCGCGCCCGGACCTCGGCCTCGGACGGCGCCTCGATCGCGAGGACGACCCGGTGCTCGTCGGCGAGCGGACCGCCGAGCACGACGAACCCGGCGTCCACCAGGCTGTCCATGAAGCGGGCGTGCTCGTCCCAGCCGGTCTGGCCCTCGTCGGGCCGGGAGGCGTCCCAGTCCGGCCCCGAGCGGTGGAGGACGACGAGGTAGGCCACCCGGGCGTGGTACCACACGCCCGTGACGAACGCCGGCACAGACGAACGACCGAGTGGCCCGGGCGCGATGGAGCTGCGGGCCGTGGGCCGGGTGGAATCGCCCCTTCGCGACCGGGCGGCGGCGCCCCGCCAGGGCGACGAGGGGGCGCCCGAATCGACGATCGCCTTCCTCCCCGAGGTGGCGGACGCCCTGGCGGACCTGGCCGTGGACGACGAGGTCCTCGTCCTGACGTGGCTGGACCGGGCGGACCGGAGCGTGCTGGTCGTCCGGCCCCGGGACGACGCGAGCCGGGCGCCCCAGGGCGTCTTCACCACCCGCTCGCCCGACCGCCCCAACCCGATCGGCCTCCACCGGGTCCGCATCGTGGGGATCGACGGCCTCCGCCTCCGCGTGCGCGACCTCGAGGCGCTCGACGGCACCCCGGTCCTCGACGTGAAGCCGCTACTGCTCGGGATCGACGACCGCTGAGCCCCCGGCCCGCGCCCGAGCCGGCTCCCGAGGGTCGTCCCGCCGGCAGTCGGGGTCGAGGAGGAGGACGCGCTCGCCGGGCGGGCCGGCCGCGAAGACGGTGCACGTCTCGGCGAGCAGGTCCTCGTAGGCGGCGGCCAGGTCGGGGAACTGCTCGGGGTCGTCGAGGTAGCGCTCGAAGTTGCGCTCCCCGGCCACGAGCAGGACGAAGCCGTGATCGCGGTACCAGGCGGCGTCGTGCGCCACGAGCCGGGGGGTCGTCCCGACCTGGTAGCGCCCGGGGTCGACGTGGACGCCGTAGTCCTCGACGGCCACCGACGACCCCGCCGGGACGTGGGCCTCGAGCCAGCGTTGCGCCGGCGCCCACGGGTCCGGGACGGCCTCGTCCACGATGTCCACCGCCCGGACGAGCGGCCACCCCAGGCACGCCACGGCCACGACGGCGCCCACCGCCACCCGCAGCTGCGGGCGATGCCGGCCGGGCGACCGTGCTCCGGCCGGTGGGGTCGCCGGGTCGAGCGGGTGCCAGCGGGCGCGAGGCCGGGGCCGGAGGCGGTCGACCACGGCGGTCACGCCGAGCGCCGCGCCCGCCGCCAGCGGGACCGTGACCGGCAGCAGGTTCCGGGCGAAGCGCACCTCGAACGAGCTGATGAGCGCGAGGTAGGGGACCACGGCGGCGGCGAGGACGACCGCGGCCGCCCGGGCCCGGCGGTCCCGGGCCAGCACGCCGAGGGGCACCATCAGCAGCGCCGGGCCGGCGCTGCGGGCCAGGGCGGACAGGTGGAAGCCCAGGGCGTCGCCCTCGTTGCCGGGATGGCCGGTCCGGTAGTGCCGCTGCTCGTACGAAACGCCCCAGCGGAAGTTGGGCCAGTCGAGCAGGACGCCGGGGTTCAGCGGCAGGAACACGATCGCCGCCGTCAGCCCGGCGACCACCAGCAACCACGACCGGCGGAGGACGACCCGCCACCCCTCGGGAGCGAGGGCGGCAGCGTGGGCGACGACGATCGCCACCCCCACCAGCACGACGTTGTATTTCGCCGCGCCCGCCAACCCGAGCGCGGCCCCGGCGAGGACGTACCGGGCCGGGCGCGGCCCGTCCAGGAGCGCCACCGCCGCCAGCGCCACGAGGCCGGCGGCCGCTCCGGCCAGGGCATTCGGGGTCATGTAGCGGCCGAAGGCGAGGTCCAGCGGGCTCAGCGCCACGAACCCGGCGGCCAACCCCGCCGCCGGCCAGCGCCGGCTCGCCAGCCACGCCGCCGCCCCGGCTGCCGCCACCGCCACCGCCCCGGGGAGGACGAACAGCGCCCAGCGCAGCGCCAGGATCACC